>Ga0302285_10000419_pt1 | contig 23719 bp, 9 predicted proteins | sample III_Fen_E2_2_FD_200455 | JGI IMG/M metagenome (GOLD analysis project Ga0302285, IMG submission 200455) | Peat permafrost microbial communities from Stordalen Mire near Abisko, Sweden - III_Fen_E2_2 | ecosystem: Environmental > Terrestrial > Soil > Wetlands > Permafrost | place: Sweden: Abisko... | reverse complement strand
TAATCATATTGAATCAACAAATCGAATACATTTTAAATGTTTACCTGATCATAGTTTTCGACTGCAATCTATTAAGCCTTTAAACATTCATTTTTGCTAATGTAAGACCAAGCATTTTCAACATTTGGAACTGCTCCATTATTGATTGAAGAGACATAACTCTTTACAAGATCACAATACATATCCCCTGTTAAACTTGCCCCTTTGAGAGTTTTACATTTCATTCTACCAAGGACAGCTTTTCTTAGATTAATAACTTATTCAAAGAACTCAGGACGAAGTTAGTCAAACTCTAATTTATCTAAATTCTGTAAATTTTCTTCATTGGTTAGTGGACGCACTAGAGTTGCACAGTCTCTTTCTTTAAAGAATGTAGTCAATAACCTTCTAATCCTATTTTTTTGTTCAATTTGATCAGATATCCCTTTCTGTGGCATCAAAGCTTTCTCTAGATAGTCCTATAATAAAAAAGTAATCTGATTACGAAAAAGTACTTGCCGAAGTTTTATTACTTTTGAGGTAATTAGTTCGCCTTCTGTGTCAACAAGCTGAAGAGAGAAATCACGAACCACCCAAAAGAATGAAGGGAGATATTGCGAATAGTCTTCAAAATCAATCTCCTCGTCTTATTAGCTTTTAATATGGATATTTTTGGTGAGGTTTACAATGAGGGAGAGATTTTATATTGCAGCTTCATCAATAGAACCTATTGAATTGTAGATAAAGCAAGAACTGAGTAAAATTGTGAGAGCGAAGATGCGCGAATCATGAGAAGAATCTTCATCAAGAGCGCCAATTCCTTCTGAATCTATTACAAGAATATGAATTGTTTCTCCGTCTTGACCTTATCCAAGGAGTGGTTTGCCCCAGACCCATAATCCCTTTTCAATATGAACTTAAATGAAATAATTATTTTAGTATGTTATTCTAAATACCTTTGTGCATGGATTTACAGTTGGACCAACACCAAAACCATCTGAACGATTAAGTAGCATTTAATTCAAAAGATAACTTTTTCCTGTCCTATACATTCCTGCAACTCCAACAACTCCAATAGGTCCTGGAACTGTTGAGATGAAATCTATTGCTTCATCATTCAACTAGTAACCTATTAAACGAAATTAAAAAATTAACTCATTTCTTCCATTTTTTTTCTTCGTACTCTATGACTCAGGGTTGAAAGCAACAAGTGGAATGGCCTCTTCTTTGTATTGTACTTTCCTTGACATGAGCCTTTCAATATTAGTATTTTTTTGGTCTCAAATAGTTTGTTGCTTGTTTTTATGAAAATATTAAATTTCTCTATTAAGCTTTGATTCCTTCCTTCCTTTTAGTTTAAAGAATGTACTTAATTGTATTATTTTTTGAAATTTCATCAATTTCAATTTCTCTTAAAGCTTCTTAATAAATTTCGTATCTTATTTTCAATATCCCTTTTTAAATGATATTGCGATCAATCTTCAATAATTAATTTAAATTGCAGCCTCTTTTGGAATCAAATAATTCTTTCGATTAAATAAACTATATTGTAAAATGCATTAATTTTCTTTCCAATTATTAATTTTGTTTCTAATATTATTATAAAGTCACAAAATCAGTTTTTGAGATATGGAGTTAAGTCTTTCAACTCTACGATCTCAAGAATGCTCCATTTATTTTTTAATTATCATATTTTTCGCATTGAATAGAGTAATATCATAAGCTGCGAACTACTTTCTATTTGCGATTTATCTTATTGATTAAGAAAAGATCATTAAAATAAAAATCAAGAAGGTTCTTCTACATATTTTTCAATAATTTTATCTTCATATTATTTTCTCCAAAATTAAGTGTTGTTTGAGTAACTTTGAACAAGTATTATATTATTATTCAAAACATAAACTAATCTTAACCTAAGACCATTACTAATTTTACATAAATACAATTGATTATTTCATTTTTTTAGGTTTGCCTTTTCGCTAAGATTGCTTGAAGAAAACAAACTCGTTGAAGGAGCTTATTTGCGAACGGAATGAGGCGATATAATTCCAGAATCAAATACTGGAAGTTATTATTGATTTAGATTTCCTTCAGCTGAAGGTTGTGAAAGCATTATCCGTGGAGTACTATTTGGAAGACGTTATGATCTTGTTTGAAAGCAGTTAATGAGAATGTGAATGGTAAGTAAAATCAGAGGAGAGCAAGAATTAATCAGAGAAAGGGTGTTTGCAATTTTAAGTTCATTTAGAGCAGATGAAATGAGTTCATTAATTTACTATTAATTATCTCCAAAGCACTGCTTATCCTAGATGTTCTAAATAATAATATTGTAGTACCTATAAAATATAAACGATACTATTTAAGATCCTCCAATCAGTACCATAGAAGTAGCTAGTGCAGTTCCAAAAACAGTATTTTTTATTTTAAACATAAGATGAAGGACTGAGAATACCACAATGATCACTACCATAACGAAGGTAACAACAATACTTTATATGTAAACCAACTGAATCGTTGAGCTCATCGATGATAAAGAAATCAAATTAGAGAAAGTATCTCCATAACAATCCTTGGCCATAATAACAAGAGGTTTCTGAAATATATTATACATTGAATGAGAGAGATATTTTATTTAGATCTCATCAATTGTTATTGAGTTAGTAGTTAAATAAATGGATCCATTAATTGATCCATTTTGTGTCTATTCTGAAAGAATATCTTATTAGCATGCCATATTAACAGCATTATTCTTTTAAGCTTGCACTTCAAAACGAGTTGTGTCCTCATCAGAAATGCAAATGAATGGTAATTTCGAGATTATTATTTAGTTTAATGGAGATGAAAGAGTGTTTGTGTCTCGTTCTACAACCAGAGAATTATTATCATTAATGAGATAACTCTCAGAAGATTAATTGTTAGTGCTATCAATTATTTTTAATGCAGTTATTGGGCATTTCATCGCTACTGGCCAGCAAATTTTACCACAACTTCTAAACAGTAAATTGGTGCATTTTCCAAAATCTGAAGCAATCTAAGCTTCATAGTCAAATGAGCGAACAAATGTTCCACATAATTTCTTTTTAGGTTGCATTGAAGAAAAAGGGAAAATATCTAATTCATGGTCACTAATTTCTTCAAAGCTCTTATTAATATTGCATTAGTTTGTATTGTCTTGCGGACAACTTTTATTTTCTACTACCAGATCACTATTACAAAGACATCCTTTTTTCTTAACGAAAAATAAATAAGGAAATAAGCACATTTAGAAATAATAAGGCTTACTATCCCAAGGAATTCATAAGAAAATGCAGTCCTTGTCTCATTAGCGCATGTCTCGTTTAGATCTATTAAGTTAACATCATAAAGAAAGGTCGCTTCAATACTCCTTTTAATGTAATCAAGAGATGAAAATGAAGTGTTCATTGCTCTCCAAAATAGCGCCACTAGAATAGCCACTAGTATTATTATCTCGACTCCATACAAACTCACTAAAATAACTTTTTTTCTTAAAAGACATCTTTCTTCAGAGGTCATTACAACTTGCTAATCTTTTCAGATTCTCAAAAGAAACAAATTATCTGCTATTAGTTTAATAATACTTTTCTCTCTGTTCCCCAAATTAAGTATTTTAAAATTGAAACAAATTTTGTATCTTTTTATTAACATCAAAAATGATTGAAGAATATTTTTAACTTAAAGTTGGAATATTATTTCGGTAAGTAACATACATTGTTCACATACATAATTCAAATCTTTTCAAGTGGTTTAATACCTACTAGATAGAGAGCCTTTTCTAAAACCTAACGAGTAGCTTCAATAAGAAGAACACGAGTTGGTTTGTGTTCAGAGTTTGTAATGTGGTACTTGCGATATCCTTCTGAAACTTTGCATGCAAGATCGTAGATGTAATCAGTAAGACGATTGATAGCTAGATCTTCAGTGACTTGATCTAGAATGTCAGGGAATTTAATAAGTTATGCTGCGATGATTCTTTCTTGAGGGTGAGAAATGCTGAATCCTTGGGTGGCGATAATTTCTTGAAGTTGCTCAGAAGTGTATCCACTCTTACGGATAATTGAACAGAGTCGAGCGTACGAATAAAGAAGATAAACTGCAGTGTTTCCTTTGGTATCAAGCATTTTATCATATGAAAAGTTGTAATTGCTGATCCTGTTCTAACGGAGATCGTAATACTTGATAGCAGCCATCCCCATCTTCTCAGCTGCCTCTTGATATTCTTCCTCTGATAGATATGTCAGATTACCTTTATTTTCCTTTTCTTCTTCAGCTTCTTAAGGTTCGTCCTTCTCTTCTTTATCTTCTTTTTCAGCTCCTCCAGAAATCCTCTCTTTGATTTTAATCAAAGCACGCTCTTAAGCTTCATCTAACAGATCTTTAAGTTTTACTGTATCTCCGCTACGAGTTTTGAACCTCTTCCCATCATCGCCAGACACAATACCGAATCCCATATGCTCACAACGAGTAATAGGAGGAGTATGCCAGCCAATTTGTTGAGCAGCAGCAATTATTGAATCGAAATGTGGTTATTAGCCAAGATCTGTAATGTAAACAAGACGGTTGCAATTTAGAGTCTTGAGTCGATATTTTATTGCCGCCATATCAGTGCTATCGTAGCCATATCCGCCGTCAGATTTCACAATGAAGAGGGGAGGTTGTCCTTTCATCTTTTCAATAAAAACACATTATGCTCCTTTATCGACCACAAGCATTTTTGCATCTTTGAGATCTTCAACCACAGCAGGAATCATATCGTTGTAAAAGCTCTCTCCAAACTCTTCTACTGTAATATCCAGTCTCTTGTAAATTTCCAAAAATTCTTTGCGAGAGATGTCACATATCAACTCCCATGCCTTCTTGCACTCAGGGTCACCCTTTTAAAGGGAGACTACTGTTAATTATGCAGTCTTTTTAAACTCTGCATCTTCATCAAATTTTGCTTTTGATTCTTTGTAGAAAGTTGTCAAATCAGAAAGCTCAGGCATTTCTTCAAGATACTTAGGGAACTTGATACGCATATAAGCAATAAGCATACCAAATTGAGTGCCCCAATCTCCTACATGATTAATGCGAAGCACTTTATGTCCTTAGAATTCGAAAATCCTACATATTGACTCTCCAATAATAGTTGATCGCAAGTGACCAACATGCATCTCTTTAGCAATGTTTGGAGAAGAAAAATCTACTGCAATGATTTATTTATCAACAACAGGATATATTAAGCCATTCTTTAAGATTGAGTTTATTTACTCAGTGACAATAGATTCCTTAAGCTTAATAGTCAAAAAGCCCTAATCAGTAACTCCAAGTGACTCAATGACACATTCCTATTAATACAAGAGATGAAATTATGAGATAAAAAGAATCTGTTTGTTTTTACCTTATCTTCTTTATCGAATGATTCAATTATCTTATTGCAAAGGGCTTTTATGTCAGGTAAGCCAAATGCGAGTTTTGTTTTCTTATCTTTATTCATATTGAATACTTGTAATAAGGTTGGAGTGTTGTAGTCTACATCGGGAACATTTGTTACGGTTTAAACTTTTATGGGAGGAGACTGAACATTAAAAGGGAGCAATGCCTTATTGACAATTTTCTAGACCTGTTAAGAAGTGAGCCTTATCAAGCTCAACATTGATTTTGTTTCCATTCTTTTTTGTTTTAATTTTGGGTTTTCCTTCAAAGCCAGAATTTTTAGAATATTAGTATTTCTTTATTATTTTTCTTTATTATTGTTTAGAAATTTCTATTTTGATTTGTAATTGGTATTTAAATCTGATATTCTAACATAATCGAGTCTAGCCAACAACTAGAAACTTTAATAATTTCCCTTTCTTTTCTATTCTGTAAAAAGGAGTATTACTTAAATATTATAATAATCAGAGATAATTCTTTTATTAATTCATTCTAGTTGTTCTTCAATTATGTCAATCTCTAGTATTTTTATTTGGCAAACTGAGAGTATTAGCTATTTGTTGTCTTTGTGGTTCAGTTAGTTATGTTTCTTGATGATTGTTGTGTTCCTAACAATTGTCATTTTTTCAGATTTAAAGGTTATAATAAATTTAGGCAAATTAGGTCTTGCAACTCTGTATGGTTTAACATTGCCATATTCTAAAAATTTTCAAAATTCATAAAATTACACCCATTGATAGAAGCAAATATGAGCGACTGTTGTTTTCTGAAGTAATAAAATATAAAAACTTTAACATTTTTTAAGTTAAAACGATAAATTATTGCATCATATTTTTTCTATACTTAGCCAGCATTGCAAATAAAGATGAAATTTTAAATTATTTACAAATAAATCTAATTTAAATGAAGTTCCTTTTCATTTTTTTATCCTCCTTAAACAGATCATGACTATTTTCAAATAATTTTCTATTAAATTGATTCCTAAGAAAAAACCCACTTTCGCAAAGAATTTTGTTTTTGTGTACGACTTGATAGTTCATTGATTTACAATAAATTAAAATTAAATACTAATTCAAGAGATAATAGAAACCATTACAATCCACTTCAATATTTTCCTCCCTTTTCATTAGAAATCATATATTAAAATAATCATTGCTATTCTTTTGGAGCAAATATTATTTTCCTCTGAAATCTCAAACAATCAATTTACCTTAATTGAAATCCTCATATTTTGTTTTGTTTAATTTCCAAATTACTTTTCTTGAATTATTGTAGCAATGATTGGAGAGACTCTTTACACAAGAGGAGTCTCTAAACAGGCTTCATCTAGCAGCTCATAAAATGGATTCAATCAACCAGTTCTATTTAATTGCATTAACTGCGAAGAAGATTAATCTAAGTAAAATTGTTTTTGAGTCAATAAATTTCTAATAATTATTAGCAATAGGAAATATACTGATGCTGCAGAAGAAGAATTCAGCAAATATGATGGAACATATGGAATCGATAAGAAAGACTATCGACTTTGCTTCGTTTGCATGAACTCAATCATAAGTGAACTTCAATCGCAAATAAGGGAAGCCGCTGGAGAGGTCGGCTTTCTGTAAGAAAAAATACGTGAAGTGGATAATATCATTAGAGAAGCAGAAGGTAAATTTGGAGAAGAGGAGTATAATCTCTTGGAAGAAAAGGAAAAGGATTTGTCTACAAAAATTTTGAAAACTTTGGAGGATAAAGAGAATCTGGATAAGGAGGTAGCTGTTCTAAAATAAGCTTTTTGCACTTCTCTTAAAGAAGAGGGATAGTAACATTTTCATTTTAATATTTTATTTCAATATTAATTGGATTTTTGCTTGCCTATCATTTTTATTAATTAAATGACTGCTACAGAATGGAAGAAGAAATATTGGATTTAGAGATGGAAATTCATAACTTACTAGAACTTAAGTCAATATAAGACTGCGAACTATCTTAAATTAATGAGCAAATCAAAGAACTTGAGAGTCAAAGCTTTCTCAAAGAAGAATTTCGGATAATCTTTTCTCCTAACCTGATCAACGGATTCGCTCTAACTTAGCCCACGGAAAAGGTAAAATAGATTCTTTTTTTTTGATCTAAATAAGTCACTTAATTATTCTAAAAAAATTAATAATAATAATCATCCTAATTTTGATAATTTGCTTGAATACTTAATAGAATTATATGGATTTCAATCATGGAATGGGATAGTTAACTTTGCTCTTGGAGTTTCTTAAAAAGCAGAATAACTATTCCTCTAGAAAAATAAAAGCCATCTAATGTAACGGAGCTGTATCTAAGATTGAGAGATCTCAAGGATTGACTCTTGATTTGTTCTGCAAACTATCAGATAATATCCCTTTTCATAATAATGGTTCTCAACAACGACTTTACATTCCTTTTGAAGGAATCAGAGAATTTTGCTCAGAACTACTTGATTTCAATAAATTTATGGAATCTGCTAAAAACATGAATATTAAAGATGAAAAAAGCAACTTAACTAAATAGAAACATGATAATTTAGAAAGGTTAATTGGAGAACTGCAAGCAAAATAAGATATTAAAGACTTTTGGGATTCCTTTTTTTGTGAGATTCTAAGCCTCCTCAATAGACTTATTGAAATGTATTCTGGGATAGTTTGAAGAATGATGTTTTCTTTATTTTTTACTTAACCATATATATTTGTTTTCCAGATTTTGTAATACTTTTTTTTGATGAGAAGAAGATCAGATCAATTCATTTGATCAAAATTCTGATTGAAATTGGGCAATTATTATATTTAAATAATAAGAATGAGGGGAAAAACTTTGAGATATTTTGTATTTTCAAGCTATTAGCACGATTCTTAGATAAACATCAAGCCATAATCTCTTTTAATTAGATGGAGTTACTGATTTAAAAGGTTTTCAGAAAGAATATTGAAGAAATTGTATTTATAAAGATTGAGTTTTTTGCTACAACTGACATATAAAAAGTTTTAGGTAATTATTTTGTCGGAGATTGAAATTAAAAATCGAAATTAAAAGAAAATCATGAGATAAGCTGAGTAAAGAGTAGTACCAAGTTAAAATGATAATTAAAACAAAGTAGTGCTTTCTCTTTCTAAATCTTCCTATTTTTTTATTTATTCTTAGATCAGTAAGTTAATTTCCCTCTTTGGCTGTAAAATCTAAGTAAATAAAACGCAGACAGACACTTATTATCGAAGTATTAATGCTTTTCTTTTTAGTTTGTAACATTTTCTTAAGCAGATTAAATAAAAAAATCATTTGTAAGATTACTCCTCGATTATTGCCTGCCAATGGGATTGACATAATCTGCAAATTTCTACTCATCAGAAAATGTAAGTTGTTTCCAAAATATAAAAGGACTGTTAGAAATACTATTGAAAGCCTTTAACCATTAAGATAATTTTTTTAGCAATAACAAAAAGAGTAAAACATTGAATTTCATTTTATAAATATTGTTTTGGTTAGAATAAAGTGTGTAAATAATGGTCCAAAGCCAATTTATTTACCATAAGGACATCTACTTTCTAAAAATTCTCAAAAGAAAGAAGGGGAAAAGAAGGGTTGAAATGACCGCCTATTGTTTTTCAAAAGATAATGTGTAATCAATTAATCATCAAACAGACGCGATAATTAAAGCGCTCTGATGGAATGGGTAAATTAGCGAATTGTGTTAGCTAAAAAATTGAATTTTTTCAGAGTTTCTGACTCCAGGAAAAGATCATTAAATTTACAAATAAATTACTTCATAATTTTAAGAGTGCCCATTTACTCAATCATATTTCCAAAGATACAGACAAATTACATTTCACAATTAGAAATAATACACAGTTCTATTGATAAAATAGAACTAATTTTTGTTTGCAGGCAGTAAAAAACTAACGAAAACACAGCAATGCATGACGGTATGATGGTAATGATGATTCAATACTCAAACAATTTTTTAAACAGAATTTAAAATGAGACTGAGGCTGAAATATTACTAAAGATAATAGGATAGTTATTTTGAATAAATAATGATTTGAACAACTTAATTAAGCCTACTATTGTCCAATGGGTCTGGTCTCAGAATTTGCCAGCCTTAGATTTGGGTATTCTTAATTTAAAAGATTCGGACAAAGTGCCAACTGAACCAAAAATAACTCAAGGCACATTATCTGAACAATAATACCACAATTGATTAAAAGAAGCCTTGAATTACCTCGAAATACAAAGAATATTCATATATACTCCTCACATAGCTTCTTCTCTTCTTTAAGCCTTTTAGCATCCATAACAGCCACAGCTTACTTCTCTCTTTAGTGTTTCATTCGAAACAATTGTTGGATTTGGAATGAATCCTAACGAAAATACCTCTTTCAACTAAAAACGAGATTTGCCTTTTTAACTGCCTAATGGATAGACGGCCTAGCTTCCTCATCCTTAAATTTCATAAGCAAATGGCATTACTAGCCTTTTCAGCCCATCTTTATTTCCACAAGCGATAACAAATCCTTCACACTTTCAAAATGGCACATCTTACAATAATCTTTCAGCTTATTGCCAACCTTCTTATAATTTATTTAACAGTATTTCTAACAATATGCCTCATACTTTTCGCTCAATTAATTTACCCTCTAATCCGTTCTTCAGTACAAATAACTCAAGTTTACCTTTCTTGGCTAATAACTTCAATATGCTCTCACATTCTCAACCTATTTATTAAGAAAACTAAAATGTACTGAATGCCCCTCTCTTAGGATTTCAAACAGATATGAATTTATTTCCTACAACAGCTTCTTTATCTTCTCATCAGATGATGAATCCGAACATTTCAAAACCACTAGTTAATTAAGAAGTGGAAACTCCTTTGAGGCATATTTCTTAAGTATCTCCTTTCATAAATAGTCAACAATAGCAAATCTCAACAAAGTAAATTCTGGAGACAAGACCTTTTCCTTTTACATAATCTGACACTGCTGAAAAATAATAGTTACATACTGCAAAGCCTGATTCAGAAGAAAGAAATAAGCCTAAAGATATTAACCAAATTAGTCATCCACATAAGAATTCCATGTTTAGTAGTAATCAAGAATAATCTTCTCAACAAAAAGCATAATAAAACAATTCATTTTTTATGAATCAAAATAATAATAATAATCCTTTACTAGAATAAAATGTGAGTTTCCATCAATCTTCTTTCAATTCTTCAGCTTAAGAACCTGAACCTAAATAATTTGTAATAGAAAAAAGTTTACCTTATGTTGCAGAATAATTACTTCAGCAGAAATCAAATTTACCTCCATCATTACCATTATGTCAAAAGCATTAAATTAATTAAAACTCAACTCTAAAACACATTTGCTGCTCACAAGGATGTCCACAATAATGGTAATTATTATGTGATAGTTGCATAAAAGAGCATGTTTCTGATCATGAAATAGTCGATGCTGTATAATTTGTGAACAACCTTAAATAAAGAACAGCAGAAAATGTTACAAAAACTCATCAAAGTATATATGAAATTGAGGATTAATTTAATAATAATTTAAAGGGAATATAATGCATGTAAGATAATTTTAACAACCTTCTAGAAACAACTAAGTCATTATAACATGCTTTTTCAATCGTGAAGTTGAATTACAATACAGATGCAAGACATTTAGTCAATATTTTCAAGGATCTTGGAGATAAATCTACCTTATTAGATGAAAAATAAATGAAAGAGAAATTTAAGGAAATTTAAAATGACTCTTAAGCCTTACAGCTATTGAAGATGAGAGATTTTGAAAAACTTTAAGAAGTAACTTAATCCGTTGAATAGCTAGTGTCTACAACAAAAGATAGCTTAAATACCGTTAATTCTACTACTGATGACCTTTAAAAAAATCTTGTTAAAGGCATTGTTGGTTCAGATATAAAAGAATTTGAGAAACAACTTCATGGAGAGCGTGCTCTAGAATAATTTTCTAGCCTCTTTCACTTAATCAAAGGACATGCAAAGAAACGAGATGCAATCAATTTTCTCACATGGGAACCTAATTCAAAAGAATTAAAATACTGTAACAATTTTAGAATATTTATTAAAACGATTATTCAATAATATTTAGTTTTTTAGTTTGAGTGAAATAATCAAGAGTTTAGTTTAAATTGATTGAAAATTTTATTTACATTAGATTCTTCTTTTTTTCATACTCAAACTGCTTGACAATCTTTTTAAATAGCACATTCATTCTTTGTTCAAATTATCTCAATTGTTTTAATTTATTTCTTTTTAAAAAATTAAAGCTAAAGATATTAAAGACAAGCATGGGGAACATTTTTATGTGAGTTTTTCCTTATATCTTAAAAATCTGGAAAATATAGATAGCAAAAATATTGATGATAAGTTCATCAAAGACATCATCAAAGTAATCCATGATAAGGCACCTCTAATTCAAAACAAAAAAAATGAAGAACGCAAAAAGATAGATCCTAATTGCAAAAAACGAAAATACTGCAGGTACAACCCTCGGATTATTATTGATGTTTCTCTGAAGCCTAGTGAATATTATAATAGTATTAATTTAGAATGATTATCTCAGAAAATAATATGATTAATAAGATGCTTATCTTAAAATAATTATTGTGATAATGAATAAATGTCATTTCTGTTTCAAATCAAATACTTAGATAATATTATCTTCAATACATATGATTCTCAAAAAGAGCAATAATATACAATTTTATTGAATTCTCTTTGTGAATGAAAAGAAAATTATTTGCAAAAAAAAATAAATCACTTTCTTCAAAAAAGGTAAAAGAATTTAACAGAATTGTTAAAATTAATAAATAGGGAAATTTTGAGAGTTAACAGAAAATAAGAGAGGGAATGTTGGGTGTTTTCAAATCTCTTTTTTAAATAAGTTTTATAATTTGAAAGAAAAATAAAATAAAAGCAGGCTGACAAGAAAGAAGCAGAAAATTTGAGGGGAGAAGAGTTGCATATCAGAAAGTGAACAAGAGGAGGAATCAAAAACAAAAAGGAGAGTCGGAAAACTTCAGAAGCGAGAAACATAAGGAAAAAAGACAAATAAAATTGGGAAAACGATCAGTTTGAAGAGGTACGCAATATAAATAAATATTAAAGATTAGAAAGAAGAGAGTGAGAGTTCGAGAACATTGAAAAGAATTAACTAGGAAACAATCAATAAGAAAAAGAAGAAAACTAGCCTAAAAACAAGAAAAGAATAAGCAATCAAAAAGAGAGAGGGAGAGTTTTAAGATAGAAGAACAGCCATGGAAAATCTAGAGAAGAGAAAATCACGCGCTAGGATTTATAAGTCAGAAATAGAAAGAATGTAAGATGACAAGTTCTACTAGTAATATTTTGGAGAGGAAGACACTGAGGAAGATTAAGATTTCGAGGCAAATAGCAGCCAACTCGCAGAATTAGATGAATTTGATTCAGATTTCTCTGTTAATTCAGGAGAATTTAAGGATAAAAAGAATAGAGATAAGGATAATAATGATGAAAAAAAAGGTAAGAAAAAAAGAAAGTTGAATGATAAAGAATGTGAACATAAAGATCAAAAAAATGATAAAGAAAAATCTTTAGAATCAGGAGAGATTTAGATTAAAGATAATAAAAAATTAAAGTTGAGAAGAGAGAACAAAACTGAGACCATGAATGCTGAAAATAGTGATAAAGATAAAGTTAGTAGATAGACTAATTAATCAGTTCTTATGGATTTTTCAAAGGAGGATAATATTACATAATAAGATAGCTTCAAATAAATTCAGGAGAATAAATAAGCCTTTATTGGTGAAGAAGAGAATAGAAAATAATTAGCCATCAACAAAATGGAAGAAGAAGATGATGAGGAAGATGAAGATGAAGATTATGAAGCACCTGAAGAAAGCGATAGTTAAAGTAGTGAGCAAGAAGAATAAGATGAGAGTGATGAAGATCGTATGAGCAGCGAATCTTCTAAATCAGGAAATGATCAATCTAATCCAGAAGTTTAGCTTACAACCAGGTATGTTATTATTTAAAATTTTGAAATTGACTAATAATTCTTATTTGAAGAGATGATCATGAAATAGAAGAGAACAACAACTAAAATACAGGTGAGTTTTAAGAAGATAATCAAATATTGTCACCAGAAAAGAAAAAAGAAGTAAAAACAATATCAACTAATAATCTTTCCAATTAGTAAATCGTCTAAAAATAACAAAAGTAATCTGATTTACAAGCTCAAATTCGTTAGAGATAGTAAATGTTGTATTTAAATCTCGAGTAGTATCCTTATGTAAGAAGAATGCATTTCGAAAGGGACATAAACAAGCTTAGCAGAGTAGATAAAAGTTATGTACATATTGAAGACTTTGATTTAGGGCATTTTTAGAACAGACACTAAGAAATAAATTTATCATTAATAGGTTTACCATTGAAAAGCATAGATGAATAAGTTTCTCATAGCAAAACTGAATATAATGATATTCTTTATCGTTAAGAAGATGACAGATATCGACAAGACTCAGAAATATAAATCTTATCAGAGGCTGTAAGGCTTTTGAAAAAACTCTAAAATACTCCAGCAAAGGACAAAGCAGATTGCATTTAACAGATTAATCAAATGAGAATATTCAATTCATATAATTCTTTCAATATTAATGTCCTCGACAAAGCAAAATAGCAACAAAAAAATATCTCAATAGATATGAAAAAAACTGAAGAAAACAATGAATAAAACGAAAATAGACTAATTGAAGAGTTTGAAAAAAAACTGAGCGCAAGAAGAAAGGCACTTTGCGATTGTAAGATTTAATTTAGGGGAAAATGGTAAAAATTAGATTTACTTTATTATCCTGAATCAATAGACTAAATATCTTATGACTTAAAGCAATTTGAAAAAAACAATCTTTCTCTTAATAATACTCTTCAGAGATTTGATAATAGGACTACAGAAGTAAAAAATCTCGTTTAGTCTTCTCTTCAACACTCTACAGCCCTTGAAAGAGTTTTTACATTTGAATGTGCTGTTTAAGATTATTCTCAAATTGACCTCTAAAGCTCTCAAACATTATTGCTTCCTTAGAAAGAACTTTATTCTTAAATGTCTAGTGAATTTGCCTCTCTCATGAGAAATAAAAAAACTGAACAAACTGAAGATGTTCAAGCCCCAAGTTTCATCTATAACTTTGAAGACAAAGCAACGTTGCAAACTACTCTAAATTTGGTTTATACCTATTTATAAGAATAGCAATAGAATGTTAGTGAGCTACCATCCGATTCTTATGCGGATATATTTTGTAGATTGTCTAAGTCTTTCTTTGGGCAGACACCAATTTCTTTCCCAGATGTTATTGATTGTAGTAAAAGAAGGTAGATTGTCTAATTTTTCAAAGATTCTGGTGTTGTAGTCAAAGACTTTGATGTTTCAGATCTCTATCATGAACTTGGAAAGCCAGTAAAAGATGATCCATAAAATTAAGAATTTTCAAATTTACTTCAAGACCCATAGGCAACTTTCGAAACTAAATAACCACTAGAATCAGGTATTAGATTTCCTAAAGTATTAAACTAAAAGGAATTCAATCCTTTTTCTCACTTGATTGCTTCTCCTTAAACACAAAAAGACATAAATCATATTCCATCTTTGTAAGAAAATACCTTTTTCCCTTATTCTGATGCAAAATCTATTTTCTACGGAGGATAGAATACTTTTGCAATTGTACACAACATAAATCACATTTATTAGCGTCTATTATATCTCTCTCTACTCTTGAAGAAGACTAATCTTTGCTCCATTAAAATTCCCTAAGAATTCATAAGTTCAACAAGAACCAAGGACATATCGATGTAAGAGTTTTTAGAAGGGTTACTAAGTGCTTGCCTTAAAAGAGATTTAGAAGAATTTTATTTTGAGATAATTGTGAAAACTCTTGGAGATAAATATTCAGTCCCTCTTCGAGTATTTAGGCATTTACATTCTTCACTTTGGGAGGCACTGTATGCAGCCTGTAAAGATCCAACAGAGTTATCTTTATTGTAATGTCTTTTTGAAGCTTCTGAAAATAATCTTGGTTATTACGATGAATTATTTGATCGTGTACTGCTTCCAACTCAGTAAGAAATAGAATCAAATGAATCTAAAGGAAAATAAACAGATAAACTCAAGCAAGCTCGCATTTGCCGTTTATTTTTTTAGTTATCGATTTCTACTCTCTTTATCCACACTCTTTCATTGAAAGACATTTTACTCTAGAACGTTGATCTCAATGAGCCAGAATAAGGCACCTAAAGTAGATAAGAGATTTAATAAAGCATATAAGAATAACCAGAAATTGAAATCGAAACAGAAAAATAATTAACGAGTCAGACTCCAAAATCAGAAGAAAAAGTATTCTTAGAAAGCAGCTCAAAACAAGAAGAACTATTTAAAAATAACCTCTAGATGGATATCCAAAGTAATAGTGGTGATTAGATTAACAACCAAGCGAATCAAAAGCAAGATGAAACTAAATTGAAAGAAGATATAATTAATTAAACTAAGGAAATTGAAAATGAACCATCAGGTCATGGAGAGAAAGAACACATTCTTCAAAACGATCCTTCCGTCACTACAAAGAACATTGAAGATAAAGATACTTAATAATAGCAATCCTCAATTAAGAACCCTTATCAAATAAATCAATAAATTTAGCAAGCTGATAAGTAATTATCAAATCAGATGGAAAAGATATCAAAAGAGGAGTAGGTCGTTAAAAATTAAGCTTGCGAGGAAGAAATAAATTTTGTAAATAATATGAAGGCTCTTTAAGACTTGAAAGAGTAAATAATGCAGTTATAATCGCTTAAGGTAGCATAGCAGTAACTGGTTGGACATTCTCCCAATTTCAATACACAAGATATTGATAAAAAAATCAGCTAATCGTTCTTGCAAGCAAGATAAATTGAAGAGCATCTTTTCAAAATGAACTTGCAAAACAATAGAGAAACAATTAGTACGAAAGCAATGCAATAGTAGCCAATCGAACCTGCAGAAGAAAACTGCCAAAAAGCAGAAGGAGAAGATGATGCTTTTGGTTGCATGACTATTGATCCCCCAAACTTTGACAACTTTGCATCTTAAATACCAGATTTTCACTTTAATCCTTAAAATAACTAAGTTTAACAATAAAATTTTTAGTTAAGATAGGATAAACCTAGGGAAGCAGACAATGAAAAACAGACAAAACAATTTAAAAGTGAAATAAGTTAGAGAAAATCAGAAGGAAAGTCATTGAAAAATAGCTTAAGGCTAAGCATGCATAAAGCTGATAATCCTCCAAAAGAACTAGATACTAATCAAGTATCACAAAAAGATGCATCCTCAACTAATCCAACAACCCCTTAATTTGCAAAATTCTCAAACTAAAATTCTTAATTATTATTAATTTAATAGTAATAGCAATTGTAGCAACAGCTTTAACAACAACAGTAATAGCAATAACAATAACAACAACAGCAATCGCAACAATAACAATAGCAACAAAAACAGCAATTAATTGCTTCATAATAATTTTAGTAGTAATAGTAGTAGCAATAATAGTAAATGCAGATAGAAGCTTAGAATTTATTATTTTAAAGACAGCAAAACACTACTGGATTATCCAGTAATTAATTTCAAGTGAATGAAAATAAGTTAAAGGAAATGGTTGCTTCTATGCAAGGAGGATCATCAGAAGCAGAATAAAGACTGCAAGGACAATAATTGCAGATGCAGGCTTCTTTCTAATAAAATCGAGGATTTCCTTTAACTATTGAAGGCTTAGGTTCTTCGCATATTCTAACTCCAAATCAACCACTTACTTCACAGAATAATGCTATCTAACAAGATCAACACCCTCCTTCACCTCAATTCGGGCCTTCAGACAAGAAAACTGTGCCAAGTTTACAGATTGAATAAATTCAACAATAAATGCTGTTTGGATAGATAAAAATGAAAGAAATAGTGAATAAAGTTGGGTAATTAAAGAATTTGTTATTTTCCTCAGGATAACCGCAATAAGTATTACAAGAGATCAATAAACTGTCTGAATTACATGCAAAAGAAGCTTAGCTATAATAAAGTCTTGCCTTTTTGTTGCAGTAGAAATAGTAATAGCCCTCTCTAACGAGCTCTCTTCTTGTTTCAGATGCAACTTCATTCAATCCTCTTTTAGTCCAATCTTAGTAGCTGAACAAATCTACTGTGTCTGATATCAATTCGATTAATAATGCCATTAATGCACAGAGTCAATTAAAGCAGCAATAACAGTTACCTTAAAATCAAGCAGATAAGTAGATGTATTAAAACTCTTAGAATCTACTTTAGAATATGCTTCAATAGCAACAATAATAATAAGGCAATGTTCCCTAAAACTAACCTCAATAGAGCATCATAGATTAGATATCAACTCTAGCTTAACAAAAAGGAACTCAAAATGACTTCCTGCCAATTTCTCTTGCGCAAACTGCAATGATGCAGGGCTTGAATAGGAATGAAGCAACTCTTGGTCATTCTTAGATTTGGAATAATGACTCAAAGTAACTAACTTTAAATGCACTGAATAACTAAGTTAACAGTGGAATTACTACTCAAACTTAAGCAGATTAATTGCAGCTATCTGAGAAGTTTGCATTAATGCAACAACAGCTTGCAAAGCAACAACAGTCACAACTAAGTTAAAGTCTACATTTTGATAAAATCTCCTCTTCTTTCCCTTTGAACCTCCAGGGTATGCCTCATTCTCTTGGCGAATCTGTGCATAACCCTTCACTTTTATCGTCTCAACTCAAAACATAAGTACCAGGAACTCTCAATTCAAGCGAACAGATACCAAATACAGTTGGCTAGCAGAAACTCAATTCTGTTTTATTAAACAAAGGAGATAATTTACTTTTGGAATAAGCAAACAACCCTTAACTTTAATAAATACTGTACTAACGTCGTCTTTAAGAATAGTTCTAACTCTAGCAATAGCTTCAATAATAACAACTACAATAATAATAGCAAAACTAATTCTCAAACATTCAACTTTAGAACATGGCTGAGATTCAGCAGGCTAAGTTGTTGGAGTAATAAAGGTAAGCATGGCAAAAGGGAGTGCAGAACAGCTTACTACTTGGATCAGCTTAGCCATCAAAGCAGCATACTGAGCAAGAATAGTTACTGCTGAAACTCCTCTCCAAGACAACTGCAGAAACATCCAACGAAGAAATGAAATTGCTCTTCTAGCTTTAACAATAGCCTGAATTGTAAGCTATTCTAGCAGAGAGGCTTAATGAACTCAACTAATCGCAATAAATGCAGGCACAAAGTAATCAAAATAGAAACAACAATCAGAACCAATTACTTTAACTTTAGTAATAGCAATTAGCTTTTAACTTTTAGTAATAATAATAGTTAAAAAATTAAGCCATTCAACAACAACAGCAGCAGCAATTAATGAGGAACTAAGAATTAGCTATGGCTTAATAAAGAACTATCTAATCGGCAGGGATTGAGAATAATAATCTTGGCTCTTCTTCTTCATAGCATAACGCAACTGAAATACCATCCAATCTCTCTTAATCAGACATTATCAAGTAATAGAATGTCTTTGCTGTAAATAAGCAGTTGCTTCTACAGAACCAATAGCAGTAAGGATAATTACAATAGTTGCAGCGATAACAGTTACAATTTTTGTAGCTTCAACAACAAAAGCAATAGCAACAACAATTATTGTAAATGTAAATGGCTTCACTGCAATAGTAATCACCCCAAAAGAATTAGCTTTAATTATTGCAAATGAACAAGTCTTTTGAGATTTCTTAATAGCCACAAATTCCTTAAATTCAAATGGGAAATATGATCTCTCAGCATCTTCTAGGCCAACAACAACAGAAACCGAATTAATTGGCGAGCTCTTAACAACTCTCCCAATCTCAATAATTCGCTCTCCGAAATATTCAAACCAAACCGAATGTACCTGAAGCATCTAATTTAGTAAACGATGCAAGTAAATTACCTGATATTATGAATAATAATCAACTTCTTAGTCAACAAATGTTCCTTTAGCATTAGCAACAATAATAATAGTTGTTGTAATAATAATATTAATCTCAATAACAGTAACTTAATGCTAAAAGGACTAGTACTCAACTTATGGAAGCAGATATGCAAGCTTAATTTGGAGAGGCCACTTAGAAATAAAAGAAAATGTGAAATTTTCTGCTTTATTTGACTCATTAATTACATTTAAGGCTGAAAAAGCATCGATTGTTAGAAATATGTGTACTTCATTTGTGTAAAGCTTAATATGCATTTCTGCGCTTAATTTGAACTTGATCATTTTAATATCCTTTCTGTTTGTATTCATCTGATAAAAGAATAATAAGCAATCAATTTGGGAGAGGAAAAGAATTGCTTAGAAAGAGTGGGTATGGAGTTTGAGTGCTTTGACTTTGAAAACCCTCGAAATGTAGAAAAAACTGAAGAGGAAAAAAAAGCTGAGAGAATATAAACTAGCTTCATTACCATTTAACAAGCGTCGGTGCTTGAAAATAGGCTGATAAAAGAGGAGGATTTGAAGAAAAAACAATAGAAAAGAACTGAATGTGGAGATTCATAATCAGAAGAGGATGAAGAGGATTATTCAAAGTATTTGTTGGAAGATGAAATTCTGCTAGATCTAGACTTCTTCAATAAAAAGGGAGACGAAAACATAGACAAATGCATCATGGAGAAAGTATCCATATGGAATGATGTCAGGCCTGTAATATAAGTTATAGCAAAGCAAAACCGTATCGAAATCATTTACGACAATGGACACAGATTGCTCAAGGATTTTTAGTTTCTTATCAGGAAGCTTGAGCAATACAAGGAAAATAATGATGCCAAATTAGCATGGAAGCTGCTTTAAGAACATTAAAAGAGCATAGAACATTAGGAAGAATTGTTAGATCGCATCACACACTACTATGATCACGAAATGAATGTACTTTTTGATAAGATTGCACGGAATTATGAAAAATCAAAATTAATGGCATACGATATTATCGATTCTTAAGATTAGACAACCTATTTCGCCTTCTCGATTCGCAAACTTAATTGCGAAGGAGGAATATAACATCTCTCTGGGCCCTTTGGCTACTCCAAACCCCTTATCAATGTTTTCGGTGGGGACATTGAAACATACGTCCGCTTCATCATGAGGAAAGGAGTCATAGAACATTTTGACAGGCAAAGTCATTTTCTGATATTTCTCATGAAACTCAAGCTCGTTAACTAAACCGATCTTAATGTCATCACTCTCGACAACATTAAAATACCAATATCTGTAACACTTGAGAGGCACTCTCTTAGTCGGATCTAAATCATGCCAGACTGTTTTAATGAGGACTACCTAAAAATGTATAAAATATAAATAAAAACAGACATTTTAGAATAACTTCTTGAAATGCGTCGCTCTAAAGAACAATTCCAAAATACTATTTAAGGATTAGAAGATTTTGAATATTTCATGTAAAGCTAAATATTTTATGATAAGTTCTATAAAAAACAACGATATTCCTCTGATTCCTCTAAGATGTGTCACTATCGCTATCTTGATCGTCTTCAATCTAATAGATACTTAACTAAATCACAACGCCGTAATTATGAATAATATCTTTCTCTTTATTCTTCTTCTTTTAAGAGAAAAAAGAATGCAATTATAGATCCAAATATTGATCACAGTGTATTTCCAGATCATTTTCATCACGATATTTCTATTGACAGTCAAACGATAAAGCAAGAAGAAATATATCAAGAATAAGAAGATTAAGCTTTAGCTGTTAGTTAGGAGGAAAATGTTAATAGTAGCAAGCTATCTCCTTCGAATAAATAACATATGCGAACTTAATTAGATAATAAATAGTCAAACATATTGCAGGAGAGCTCAAACTAGTCCTCAAAAAAAGAAAAGTGTACATCTAATAAGCCTGCAATTTTGGAAAAGAAAATAAATAAAAATAAATGCACAAAGTCAAAATAAACAAACAAATTTAATTAATTATTAGGCAACACAGAGCCTGGAATGTCCGAATGATGAGCTTTATTAGTTTTCTTTGTTAATCATTAGACATCAATTTAATATTTCCTTTCACAAATGGTGCAAAGCCATATCATATCTTAGTCTTTATTTGTTCAAACTGTATTCTGTACATTCAATTTATCTATTCTTCTCTTAATATGTGTTTATTCAAAGTTAAGAACTGTTTTTGGATAATTTATGTTTCAAAACTCACTGAAAAAAGAGATTAGAATAAGTATTTTATTATTTTGTTTTTTTAGTTGTCTCAATACAGTTGGAAAGAAGCCATTTAATGATTTCTAGAATAATTTCATTAGAAGTTGTAATAACTAATTTTTTTCAAAGCCTATTTCCTTTCTGTTTTTGTCTTATCAATTATTAATATCTGAATTGATAAATATTTTGGATTTTATGGGAGATTTCTTTTTTTTTAATATTTTTATTTAGTTTACTTCTTTCCCTTATTTATTGAATGCAAGTTTTCATCTTTCAGGACGATTTTATTCATAATTATAGTATACACATTTATGAAATATATATTGATTGCTGGTGAGAAGTAATGTAAGAGAGATTAAGAAAACAGAAAAGGGAAGAGAAATCATTTTAGAAAACCATTTCTTTAGTTTTCAACAACAGATGAAAAATGGTTTTTTATGAATGTGCTTTGTGAAGAGCTGCTTGAGTTCTTTTGTTTTTGCTTCCTTGTAAGCAAGCCTAATTTGATCTTGACTTATGGAAACTACTTTCGACGAGAGAAGGAATTTAACCACTTCTAAATGATTCCATCGCACTGCTACTTGTAATGGATATTCTTCAATTGCTCCACCAACCTTCGACTTTATCCCAAAGTTAGCTTCTTATTTGTGCAAGAATTCTATTACCTTTATTAAAGATAGATATTAATCACGTAAAGTAACAATTACTTTACTCTAAGGTTGCCGTTCTTGCAGGCTACGTATGAGACGTTTTGGCTTTTCGAATTTAGTTTATTGAGAATATGCTGAGGGTCACCAGTAGATCTTATGTATCTAAAATCACCCAAAAATAAAATTCTATTGCAAGTAAAAAGGAAATAGTTCTCACTTTTTAGGATCATTTTAAAGAATTTGCATTATGTCTGCCAAATCCTTCTCACTTCCTCTCTCTGCTAACTCCACTAAAATTTCTATCATCCTAACTTATTTTAGCGCTTGATCAACTAGCTCATGCTTGCCTTAATGAGGATCCTAGTTAGATTCCGGGTGATCAAATAGCTTGCTTGTCTATCTCATTAATTTCATAGTATTCAGTTCATTGTCTAATTGTTACTTTAAAACATTATTAATCAACAATAAAAAAATACAACCTCATTCATTTTATTGTTAATAAGATTTACAGTTGATTCGATTCTATTGACTTAATTTTCTTAGATTTTCAAAAGGGTCTTCTCCACATTTCCATCAATTTTAAGCTCCTCTAGTTAAGGTGCAGGCTTGTTAGTTTCTCTTATTTATTCAAGGAAAGAAGTTCTGATTTTTTTTTTAAAAGGTTGATTTATTGGTTAAAATTATGATCCTCTCCTTTGCTAATTAGTTATTTTTTTATTTTTTTGAATTTCTTTTCCAGGCTAATTAATAATATTATCAGTATTACCTCCTATTTTTCCAATAAAAATAGGGTGAGTTTTAATTTCATTTTGCTTATCAAAAGCTTTCACTTTCTCTTCCTCTTCTTTAAGTTAATACTTTTCTACATTTCCTTTTTCTTAAACTTCTTTATCCTTAGAAAATATGCTCTTAAGATTCGGTGTCTTGAGTGGAATCTCATTATTTTCATATGATTGTTGATTAACTAATTATTGAAGGGTATTTACAGGGATATTGGTATTTGACATGAGCTCATTAGTAGTATTGATATGATGATTCTCTTCGTTATCAATTGAATAGCTACTACTGTTAAATGTATTATTCTACTTCTTCTTTAACTCCTGTTAATTTGAAGCTATTTCTTCATTGGGAACAACTGCTTTGTTGTTAAAATGATTACCATTAGCATAGTGATTTTTAAGCTCAGGAGAAGTGGATGGCTAGGTTTTCTAAAGATTATGAGAGCTAGTCAGACCACTCTATCCATTTTCAGGAGATCCAAATAAAGAGAGAGGCTCTATCTTTTTTAAATGAGGGTCAAGTGCATCAATATTGAGTCCTTGAGCTGGAGCTCTTCTCTTTCGAAAGAAATCTGAAGAAATGTTCTCTTCCTA
>Ga0302285_10000418_pt1 | contig 23730 bp, 14 predicted proteins | sample III_Fen_E2_2_FD_200455 | JGI IMG/M metagenome (GOLD analysis project Ga0302285, IMG submission 200455) | Peat permafrost microbial communities from Stordalen Mire near Abisko, Sweden - III_Fen_E2_2 | ecosystem: Environmental > Terrestrial > Soil > Wetlands > Permafrost | place: Sweden: Abisko... | reverse complement strand
CGTTGGGAAGATCCTATTGTCATACCTTTGGTTTATTAAGGTATTCGTATCTAAAAATTTAATTTCTCTTAAAAAATCGGCATTACGCCGGTTGGTAATACAACTAGTGAAAATTGACAGCTTACAAATGTCACCTTCGGAATACCGGAAGAAGAGATAAAAAAAGATCCTGAATATTTTATTTTATTCAGGATCCTTCAATATGATTTGATTTTATTTCGCCTTGAGATTGATCACGAATGTGGCCTTATATTGTTTTCCGTTTTTAGTGTACTGTATCGCCTGACGCACGGTGTAAGTCTTGCCGGCAACAAGATGTCCCGGATACTGACCGACATTTGTGGTGTAGGTTGCAGGATAGAATTCGGAGAATATATAAGCACTTGCGTCATAATTGCATACGTTACCGGCAGAGTTGAACCAATGGCCATAGCATGTGGCAGAACTTGTGCTTGTGGTTGTCCCTGTAGTAATCGTACCTGTTGAACTTACACCCACAAAACGGGGATTAGAACTTGCGGTACGTCCGACAGCTTTCATCTCGTCTGTGCTCAGACCTAATGCCCGGCTCACTGCACCCATATCAAACGGTACCGTCACACTGGTGTAAGAACTGTTGCTGCATGCCAGCTCTGTATTGATCGTCACCGTGGTATCTTTGCGTACATAGTCGTCGGCATACTTGTCAAAGGTTCCAAGCACATCCGTATTCTCGAACTTCACCTGATAAGGCCACTGTTCATCGTTCGTTACATCATCATCCCAAGGATGGTGCCAGTGTGCGGTGGGTGCACCCATGACAACGAAGAACAGTTTTGTACAATTCTCAGGAATAGTGATGGAAGCGGTACCCTCAGTGCTCTTCTGGATGTCACCATAGACACGTTTCTCATCACTTGTATAGGCTACAAAGCCGTATCTCCATCCTGCCTTATCGATATTGATGCTTCGATAACCGCCGGCTCCGGCAATTCCCTTGAAATTAGCCTTTACCACGGTGCCTGCGGAGGCATTGTTCATGTTGATAATACTATAACCGTAATTTTGGGGGCAGTAAGCCGAGTCCACTTCCCATGTGCCATCATTCGCCGCTGTCTTGTGCAGATGCGTCTCATGACTCCCGATACGGCTTTTTGCGTAATCACGCACGCCGTCAATATCCCATGTTGCCATACGGGCATAACCCATATATTCTTCATCGTTAAACTGCTCCTGAGTGAGTCCGTTGATGCGCCGGTATGCTTCTACGGGATCCTCCGGTTTCGTGGCTTCACGCCATAACCGTCCGATGAAGTCCTGTCCATGCATCATACACCAGTAATCCTGTATGAAACAGTTCTGATACCGCCAGTCTTCATGCAGCAGGTTGAGATGATGATATTTCAGATGGCCTTCGAAATTCTCGCCGTCGCTGAACTGCAAACTCGGATAACACTTGTAAGCCTGCCAGTTGGCACAACTTTCCCACCATCCGTTGCCGCCAGATGCGTTTTCACCATATCCATAGTTGAAGCCATGAAGTTGACCAAGGTCACAACTAACCAGATATTGGAAGGTATGTCCCACCTCGTGAGCCACTGTCTGACCACTGCGAGAGCTTATCGCCCATGGATTCACATTCAGCAAACCTATTTTCCCGTCCACGCCCGAACCTTCAGCCTTCCAGTCCGACTGATAGAAGACATAGATCTCTATCTTATACTTGTCTGTTGTGGAAGCCCCAGGCTTGACAAATCCCAGAACCTTGGTATATTCATTCCAGATCCTTTCGGCATCGGCCAACATCGAGGTGGGATTAAACTGATAGGTGGCGGCCTTGGTAGGGTCGTTTCCGAATCCGGATTCCCAGAATACTACATAATGTTCAGATTCCATGCTATGTTTGAAACACCAGCGGCTGGTACTGTCAGTATAGTCAATCGTGGAGTAGGTGCTGGGGTGATAAAGAATTCTTCCGGGATTGTAAAGCATCATGGATGCAGTATAGTTGCTACCCAGATAGGTCTGATAGGGATAAAACAGATACTTGGATGCAAGTGTAGGATTATACACGTACATGGAATTGGACTTAAAGACAACAGAGTCAACGTTCTGGAGCGGTATGGCCTTATTCTCTGTAAATCTGTTGTCGTCTTTTATCCATAAGGTATCTTGTGCACTGACGCTGATAATAGCTGTCAGAGCCATGAATGCTGATAATAAATATTTATTTCCCATGACTGTTATTTCTTTAGAAATTTGAATGAGGCTTTTTCTGTCTTTACGATGTAGACACCTTTCTCCAGTCCTGAAACGTCAATCGCCGTCATTCCATTGTTGACATCAGTAGGGATGTCAATCTGATTTGCGTCAGCACTATATATCTTAATCTCACCTGTCGTATTGATATATAGCGTTGAACCGTTCAGTGTGATTTTCTTGTCGTTAGCCGCGATACCCTCAATGCCTGTAGGGTCGTCGGTCTTGGATATACGCATCTTCTCGATACCGCTGAACGTATAGGTATCGGTATTGACAGTCACCTTGCCGTCGTTAAACTTCATCAGTGGATTGACACCGGTGTTGAGTATGTAATAGACATTTGTCCCGTCGCTTAAGGTCAGAACGAGGCTTTTTGCTTGTGTTGTGATTGGGCCGATCAAACAAATTAAAGTTAGAAAAAGTATTTTTTTCATGAACATCTCTTTTGTAATTTCTAAATAATATATAGGTTAGTGTATTATACACGGCGCAAAGTTACTTAAAAAAATGTTTTTTGTATCCGGTTGCCGCTCTTTTTACTAAGAATAAGCCCAATCGTAATATTTTTGTATATTTTGAATGATTTTTATATCGTTGATACATTTATCTTATGCTAGACAGAAGTCGAAGACCTGGGCAATTTAATCACGATAAGTTGAGAAAAACCCTGATTCAATAGGTGTTATTAGAACGGTCGGCATCGGGAATCTATTCATTTCCAAGGGTAACCTATTTAATTGCTGCAAACTTACATGTTTTTTATAAAAAAACAGCTGGATGGTGAATATTATATCATGATTTTGTTTTATATTTGCAGAGGTACAATATATTATATACGTAAAACCATGCAGAAATACGCAGATTACATCGCCCAGATAGAGATAGAATCGCTATGGAGCGGAAAAAAACACATCGTATGGGAACTTGATCCTAAGGTGAACATACTTAGCGGCATCAACGGAGTGGGAAAAAGCACTATATTAAATAAAGTAGTGAAGGGACTGCTTGGTGGTGGCGAGTTTCCCAGCCATCTGCTTAAGGGTGTCCATATCAAGGTGATGCCGGAGGATACCACATGGGTACGGTTTGATGTGATACGCAGTTTCGACCGTCCACTGATGAGTGCCGACCTGTTGAATAAAGTCGGTGATATCTCTGTAGCCACTGAGCTAGACTGGCAGATGTATCAACTGCAGCGCCGTTATCTGGACTATCAGGTGAACATCGGCAACCGCATCATCGAGATCTTGCAGAGCTGTGACGATGATGTAACGCAGAAGGCTGCCGCTATATCACGTCCGAAGAAAATCTTTCAGGATATGGTAGACAAGCTGTTTGTTGAGACTGGGAAAACACTGATACGTGACAGCAATGAGATACGATTTACTCAGATGGGTGAGACTCTTACTCCATATCAACTTTCCAGCGGTGAAAAACAAATGCTTGCCATCCTGCTTACCGTACTCGTGGAGGATAATCATCACTACGTGCTGTTTATGGACGAACCTGAGGTGAGTCTGCATGTGGAATGGCAGCAGAAACTCATCGACTTGATTGTGGAACTGAACCCTAACGTGCAGATCATTCTCACTACCCATTCGCCGGCTGTTATTATGAACGGATGGATAGATCATGTGACAGAGGTGAGCGATATTACCGACCAATCACTTAAGCGATGAGCCACAGACTGAAGGAAAATATCAACTCCTACTACGTACACGCAGCTAACCTGCTCAACTCGAAGAAGGCACGGCATAAGATTGTGGCTTACGTAGAGAGTTATGACGATGTGTTCTTCTGGCGTACTGTACTGAGCCAGTTTGAGGACGATACGAAATATTTCGAGGTGATGCTGCCTTCGCGCATCAATCTAACGAAAGGTAAGAAGTCGGTGCTGATGAACTTCCTTGGTGAAAGGGTGGGTGAGGACCTGATAGCCTGCGTGGATGCCGACTATGACTATCTGCTGCAGCAAACCACGCCAACATCGTATAAGGTGAATCATAATCCTTATGTATTTCATACCTATGTGTATGCGATAGAGAACTATCAGTGTTATGCTCCGAGTCTGCATGATGTATGTGTGGCGGTGACACTCAATGATCATACTATCTTCGACTTTGATGAGTATTATAATCATTATTCTATAGCCTGTTATCCGCTTTTAGTATGGTCGGTTTGGTTATACCGGAATAATCTGTATAAAGATTTCACGCTTATGGATTTCTGTAAGTTGGTAGATCCCGGAGGCTTTAATGTCTATCATCCTGAATCTTCGCTGGCAAACCTCAAGCAAAAGGTGGATCGCAAGGTGGCTCAGTTCCAACATGATTATCCTGAGGCAAAACAGACCTATCAGAGTCTGAAGGATGAGTTGCAGCAGCTCGGTGTCACTCCCGAGACCACATATTTGTATATTCAGGGGCATCATATCTTTGATAATGTGACTATGCCTATCGTGGAGAGGGTGTGTGACAGATTGAGACGAGAAAGGGAAAATGAAATCTATCATAATGCTGAACACTCAACGCAGATGCACAATGAACTATCTTGCTACGAACACTCTATACAGGATATAACCGCCATGCTTAAGAAGAATGTCGGTTATATCCGTTCGAAGCCTTATCTGCGTCTGATTGCGGATGTGGAGAACTTCTTAAACGTACGTTTCCAGAAACTTAATACTTCCGCTGAACTTAAGAGTGGCGGTGGTGGCGGGGAAGAGAACGGACTCGCCTCCACAGATTGAGATCTCATTTCCTTCATTGTCGATGATTTTTCCGCTACCGGACAGTCCTACCAGAACTACGAAGCTGTCGAGTTCGCTGTAGTCAAGGGTCATCGGCTCGTTAAGATCATAGACTGCCGTGTTGAAGTACGGACATCTCACCAGTTCCACACCTTGATTCTGAACAGGCACATAGATTGTCTTATAGCTGCTGTACACATTATAGTCAATGGATTCTGCTGCCTCTTCAGTATGCAGCTGACGGTAGTTGCCGTTCTTATCCTTGCGCTTGAAGTCATAGATGCGGTAGGTGACATCGGATGTCTGCTGTATCTCGGCGAGAAAACATCCGGTACCGATGCTATGGATGCGCCCCGCAGGTATGAAGAAGCAGTCACCCTCCTGAACAGGGTATTCGCCAATGACATCGGTGATGGTATCATTCTCAACCATCTCTTTATATTCTTCAGGAGTAATTTTTTTCTTTAGTCCTGAACGCAGTTTTGCTGCGGGGTCCGATTTCATCACATACCACATCTCGGTTTTTCCGCGTTCCTTTCCCTGACGTTGTGCTATCTCATCGTTCGGATGTACCTGAATGCTAAGATCCTGGCAAGCGTCAATAAACTTGATTAGCAGAGGAAACTCACTGCCGAAACGTTTGTAGTTATCTTCGCCAACAATTTTTCCTTTCAGTTCGCTAATAATTTCATTAATATTCTTGCCTTTAAGCGGACCTTCACTTACAATGCTCTCACTACCTTTCACACCGGAGAGCTCCCAATTTTCACCTACTTGTGACATGTCACTATTGATTTTCTTAAAAGGAATAATCTTGTCACCACCCCAAAGGGTCTGTTTTAGTAACGGTTCAAATTTTAATGGTTTCATTATTTAAATTTTAAAAAGTAAATATCATCATTATAAATTCAATCAGTGGTCTTCCCAGAAACTCCTTGTAAATAACACCATCACGCTGAATATTTCCAGACGCCCGATAAGCATCAGTGCCGAGGCTATCCATTTGGCTGCGTCGGGCAAGGCACTCCATGATTGTGTAGGCCCTATCTGTGCGCCGATGGATGGTCCCACATTACTGAGGCTGCTTATCGATATGGTGATGGCATTGAGATAGTTGACACCCATGCATATCATTGCAGTCGATGCGAATAGTATGAGAAGCAGGAAGGAGGTGAGAAAGGCCAGTAACGTGGTCTGTACAGAGTGGGTGACGATGCCCCCTTCGATTTTCACAGGCAATATGGCATTAGGATGGATAATATGTTGTAACTCATTTCTAATGATCTTTGCCAGCATCACGACGCGTATGCTTTTCAGACCGCCGCTGGTACTGCCTGCACATGCTCCCATGAACATGCAGAGGCAGAGTATCACCCATGTGATATGCGGCCATGCACCAAAGTCCTCGCTGTAAAATCCAGTTGTGGTGAAGAGCGAAATCACCTGAAAGAGTGAACTGCGTATGGCATGTTCTAATCCGTATCCGCGTTGTGATATCAGTATGTAGGCGATGAACCCCGAGAATAGCAGGGCAATGAATATATAAAATTTGAATTCTGAGTTCTGAAGCAAACGTTTTATCTTACCTTTAATAACTGTAAGATAAAGTAAGGTGAAGTTGGTACCCGAAAGGAACATAAATATGATCTCGATATATTCTATGGAAGGACTATTGTAGCCGCGAATACTGTCATTATTGGTTGAAAACCCGCCTGTTGCGATTGTCGCAAACGAATGGTTTATACTGTCAAACCAGCTCATTCCTGCGAGTATCAGAGAGATGGCACATCCTGTTGTGAGAAACAGGTACACCATCCACAACCATTTTGCTGCAGAGTTAATGCGTGGCTGGAGTTTATTGTGTGTAGGTCCGGTTGACTCTGCAGCAAACAGACGCACGTCGCCAGTGACGAATGACGGTAGAATGGCGATAGTGAAGAATACAATGCCTAGTCCTCCTATCCAGTGAGTCAGCGAACGCCAGAAGAGCAGTCCGTGAGGCAGTTTCGATACATCGTTGATGACAGATGCACCTGTGGTGGTGAATCCCGACATCGTCTCAAAGAAAGCATCGCAGACATTTGTAAGATAACCGCTGATGATAAAAGGCATCATGCCGAAGAGGCTGAAAATCACCCACGTGAGACTTACTATCAGATAAGCATCACGCCGGCTCATGTTATTTTCGGCTTTATTACCAAGAGAAAGAAAGATGAATCCGAAGACTGTCGTGAGGACCACCGTGAATAGAAAGGCCATGATATCGTCTTCATGATATATTAGTGCCATGATAAGGCAAATAAACATCAGTACCGACTCGATACAGAGTAGCAGCCCTAATACCTTTAATACAAGCTTTTTGTTGATCATATTACTTGAAAAATTTCTCAATTTTCCTCATTTGCTGTTCGTGGCAGAATACGATTACGCAGTCGTTTGCTTCTATCTGAGTGTTTCCAGATACAAGCATTCCTACGCCGTTGCGTACCAGTCCACCGATGGTGACACCAGCAGGGAAGCCAATGTCCTTCACTAGTTTATGCGTCACCTTGGTATCCTCGTCGACATTAAATTCGGCCACGTCGGCATTGGCAGTCATAAGGAATCGTACGTTGTCCACGTCAGCGTCGAGCGTCATTTGGTAGATGTGGCTGGCGGCAATTGTCTTCTTATTTATTAAGGTACCAATATCGAGGCTTTCTGCCATGCTTACATAATCGAAATTCTCCACCATGGCTATCGTCTTTATCACTCCCAGTCGTTTGGCTGTGAGGCATGCAAGAATATTTGTTTCTGCATTGCCTGTAAGTGCTACAAAAGCCTGTGTGTTCTTTATTCCTTCGTCGATGAGCAGAGACAGATCACGTCCGTCGCCATTGATTACCATTGTTCGGTTATCAATCAGTTCATTGATACGTTCGCAGCGTTTTTCATCCTGTTCAATCACCTTCACGTTCATGTAGTCAGGAATTTCCATCACTGCCCGTAAGGAAGTTTTTCCACCGCCCATTATCATTACGTTTTTCACGTCGGCATAGTGCTCCTTGCCCACCATCTTACGTATAAAAGGAATGTATTGCTTCGTTGTCATGAAGTAGGCCAAATCGAACAGCCTCAGTTCATCGTCGCCATTAGGGATGAGTGTATCATTGCCTCGTTTGATCGCCACTACATGGTAAGGAGTGTCAGGGCCGCAGAGGGTTTTGAGAGGTTCGTTTAGTATCTCACATGACTCTCGTAGTTTTATGCCCAGCAGTACGAGCGCATTGTCATGCACATCCCATCGTTGTCGCACCCAACTCATTTTTAGTCCGTTGACAATGTCCTGAGCTGCGAGTGCTTCAGGATAAATCATTGAGCTGATGCCTATTTTACGGAAGAATTCGGTGAAATCTTCAGATAGGTATTCTGAGTTGTCGATACGTGCCACGGTCTTTTTTGCTCCCAGACCTTTGGCTATTATACAGCAAGTCATATTACAGGTCTCCTCGGGAGTGACAGCGATGAAGAGGTCGGCATTGGCCACTCCTGCCTCCTTCTGTGCCTCAATACTTGTAGGTGAGGCGTTCATTGTCATGAGGTCGAAGTTGTTATCAAGATTACACAGCCTATCCTCATCTTCGTCCATGAGAGTAATATCCTGTTTCTCTCTTGCGAGCAGTTTTGCCAGATGTTTTCCTACGCCACCGGCACCGGCAATAATGATTTTCATTTCAGAATCATTTTCTTGATACTGTCTTTGTCAATACCTACGAGTTTATATAGTTGGGCTACTGTCCCGTGTTCCACAAACTTGTCGGGTAGACCCATGCGGATAATCTCAGGCGTGTAGTGATGGTCGTCCATCCATTCAAGTACAGCCGACCCCAGTCCTCCGTTTCTGACCCCGTCTTCGATCGTGATTATTTTCTTGAAACGTTTACCGACTTCATCAAGAATCATTGTGTCAAGGGGTTTAAGAAACCGTATATCATAGTGAGCAATGGTCAGTTTCCGTCCTTCATCTTCAGCCTCTTTCTCTGCCTCTTCGATAGCCTTACGGGTCTCGTTACCTATCGGCCCTATGGTAAGGACAGCCAAGTCATCACCGTCTTTCAGTTTACGTCCGGTACCTACTTTTATCTCTTCGAATGGACATTTCCAGTTCACAAGCACCCCTCTGCCTCGAGGATAACGAATGACAAATGGACCTTTGTCTGCCAGCTGCGCAGTATACATAAGTCTGCGCAGTTCGTGTTCGTCCATTGGCGACGATATGGTGAGATTTGGGATGGGACGGAGAAAAGCCAGGTCGAATGCTCCGTGGTGTGTAGGTCCGTCTTCGCCCACTAGTCCTGCTCTGTCAAGGCAAATCACGACATTCAAGCTCAGAATGGCTACATCGTGGATGATGTTGTCGTAAGCACGTTGTGAAAAAGAACTGTAAATATTACAGAACGGTATCAGACCCTGTTTGGCCATTCCTCCTGAGAACGTCATGGCATGTCCCTCGGCGATACCGACATCAAAGGAACGGTCGGGCATCTCTTTCATCATGATGTTCATGGAGCATCCCGTAGGCATGGCGGGAGTAACGCCCATAATCCTGTCGTTATTTTTTGCCAGTTCGAGAAGCGTGTTTCCGAAGACATCCTGAAAGCGTGGAGGAATGCCGTCGGTATCAGGTAAGATACGCTCCCCTGTACCGTTATGAAACTTACCGGGAGCGTGCCATATCGTAGGATGTTCTTCTGCGGGTTTGTAACCTTTGCCTTTGATGGTGTGCAGATGAAGTATTTTTGGCCCTTTCATCTCTTTGAGACTACGAAGCAGTTTCACAAGATCCTTTACGTTGTGACCATTGAAAGGTCCGAAGTATCTGATGTTCATGCCCTCGAAGATATTCTGTTGCTGTGCAACTAGGGATTTCAGCGAGTTATTGAATCTGATGAGGATCTTACGACGGTCTTCGTTGAGTATACCCTTAGCGAACAGCCATCGTGACATCTTGAATCTCAGTCTGTTATAAGTAGCATTCGTATTAAGGTTCAATAGATATTGTTGCATTCCGCCTACCGAACGGTCGATGCTCATGTTATTGTCGTTGAGGATAATAAGCATGTCGTTAGGTGTAGACGATACATTGTTGAGACCTTCGAAAGCCAATCCTCCGCTCATAGAACCGTCGCCGATGATTGCCACCACCTTACGGTCGTTTTCTTTGAGTTTTTTTGCCGCCACGGCCATGCCCAGAGCCGCAGAGATAGAATTGGAGGCGTGCCCGGCAGTAAATGTGTCGTACTCGCTTTCGTGAGGAGACGGAAACGGTCGGAGTCCGTTCAACTTACGGTTTGTGTAAAACATTTCGCGTCGGCCGGTGAGAATTTTATGCCCATAAGCCTGATGTCCTACGTCCCAAACGAGCAAGTCATAAGGTGTATTAAAAACATAATGTAACGCGACCGTTAATTCTACGGTACCTAAGCTAGAAGCCAAATGGCCGGGATTATCAGACAGCTCATCTATAATGTCCTGTCTTAGCTCATTGCAGACTTCAGGCAGTTGGTCAATAGACAACTTCCTTAAGTCCGTAGGATATTTTATGTGGCTGAGAAAGCCATATTTTCTACTATCTTGCATTAATTTAATGAATCAATAACCTCGCAAAGGTAATGCAAACGAGTGGAAAATCAAAAGAAAAGTGAAACTTTCTTTAATTTTCCCGAGTGCAGCTTGTCTTTAGTTCTTATTGAAGTTCATCCAAATGAGTGGGACGTCAAGATAAATCATAAAAATCGTCCATACATTATCTATGCATAGGCGATTTCTATCATCTGCATCATTGCAGCAATATTGTTGTTTCTTATACTAAAGTCCCGATGATATCCTCGCGGTCACCGGCGAGCATATCGATTACAGGAATTTCAATCATCGTGTAGCATCCAGGTTGCTGGCGCATGCTGGCACGGGCTACGTTGACGAGCACCTGACCGGTAAGGGCCGGATTGTTAATCTTCATGTTGAATTCCAAAAGTTGGTTTTGAGTCTTACCGCTCACACCCTTACGAACCATATTTACACCATGGCCCATATCCTTGACGGCATCCACGGAAGGAACCTGCATCACATAAGTCTCGTCACTTGCGAAGTAAGGATCGGCTTTGATTGCCTTCGTAATATTCTCAAGTTTAGCACCCTCTTCCAGCTCTACATATACCATACGGCGATGGATGCCTTCACCCTTGGGTATTGTCATTGAAAGCGCATTTTTAACCCCATCCTTAGAACGGACACAGACAGAATGTCCCATACTCATGCCCGGGCCGAAATTAGTATAACTGAGTCCTTTAGGTGCGAGGCTCTGCATCAGTGTACGAATGATAGAATCCGATCCGGGATCCCATCCGGCAGAGATGATGGAGACAGCGTTGTGCTCTTTTGCGATAGGCATGAGAACAGCTCGGAGGTCACGTATGGAGGTATGGATATCGAAGCTGTCAACGGTATTGATGCCCATGGCTAAAATCTTTTTTGCATATTCCTCTACACTGCGTGTTGGTGTTGCGAGAATAGCTACATCCACGTCTTTTAGTTCGGTGATATCCTTCACTACATCGTATTTGGCGAGTTCGGCAGGTTTGTTTTCTGAACCATTACGGCGTATAATACCTGCAATTTCGAAGTCGGGGGCGGCTTCAAGAGCCTCCAGTGCGAATTGTCCAATGTTGCCGTATCCAACTACGGCTGCTCTAATCTTTTTCATATTTATTCTTGTTGGTTTAAGTTTGTGCTGCAAAAATACTCTTTTTTGTAAATAGATATATCAAGATAGCCTGTTTTTTAAATTATTTTGTATAACTGTGCTTATGTTTATAAAGGTATTATTTGTTTTTTGGTCGTTTATTCCGGCATACTGTTAAGATTCCATCTGCCCATAAAACGGGAGCATTATACAATAATGTACGACCTTTCTCGTTCTTAAATTATACATAATATTTTGACCATAATGATTGAATATATTCGGGGCGAACTGACTGAACTTACTCCTGCACAAGCTGTGGTTGAAGCTGGTTGCGTGGGCTACGGATTGGGAATATCGCTCAATACATACTCCGCCATACGGGGAAAGAAAGAGGTAAAACTCTTTGTCTATGAGGCAATACGCGAAGATGCATACGTGCTATTTGGATTTGCTACTAAACAGGAACGCCTGTTGTTTCTGTTGCTTATCAGTGTACCTGGTATCGGAGCGAATACAGCCCGTATGATATTGTCGGAGATGACACCGGCAGAACTCTGCAATGTCATTTCTACCGGTAATGATAAACTGTTGAAAGGCGTTAAGGGCATAGGGTTGAAAACGGCACAACGGATCATTGTCGACCTCAAAGATAAAATACTAAGTAGCGGCGTGGCTCAGTCGGTTCCCGCCAACGGTAGCGTGTCTACTGTCAATAACAAGGTGACTGATGAGGCTGTGAGCGCTCTGACTATGCTTGGATTTGCTCCTGCTGCATCCCAGAAAGTGGTGATTGCCATTCTTACAGAGACCCCCGATGCTCCAGTTGAAATGGTGGTGAAAATGGCTTTGAAACAGATTAAATGAAAGGACTGAAGCAGATATCATATTTAGCTTTGATATTTCTGAGCATCAATGTGCTGGCGGCTGTCGGCGGCGATGATGTTCCGAAGCGTAAGGCAGGGGTAAAAGCCCAGCCGAAAGCTCTTGTGACCGAATCTGACTCCATTCCCGACTCTCTACTTCATCCCCGATGGAAAATACAACGCACCTCTCCGTTAGATATGGGCGATCTGAAACATCACAGCGCCGACCTCAAATATCCAGACAACCTGAAACAGGAGGTGGTCTATAACGATTCTCTAAATACTTATGTCATTGGTTCGAAAATAGGCAGTAACTATCTTAACGCACCAATCATGATGACTCCCGAGGAATATCAGCAGTGGAGTCTGCGTAACTCTTTTCAGGAATACTTCCGTAATAAGAATGACGAAGAGGTGAAAGCCAAGGGAAAGGATAAATTCTCATTTTCGGATATGAAGTTTGACCTCGGGCCTGCGGAGAAGATATTTGGACCGGGTGGAGTGAGGATAAAAACTCAGGGTACGGCGGAATTAAAACTTGGTGCAACGCTTAAGAATATAGACAATCCGTCATTACCGATACGCAACCGAAAAACCACGAACATGGACTTCGATGAGAAAATTAATCTGAGTCTCAACGGTAAGGTGGGTGATAAGATGGACATGAACCTTAATTACAACACTGACGCTACTTTCGATTTCGATACGAAGAACTTGAAACTCAAATATGAAGGTAAGGAAGATGAGGTAATCAAACTCTTGGAAGGAGGTAACATTTCTATGCCTTCCAACTCGTCGCTTATCAAAGGAGCCAGTTCTCTGTTCGGTGTACGAGCCGACATGCAATTCGGTAAACTCAAACTGCAAACTGTGGTTTCGCAGAAGAGCTCTACGACATCAAGTGTTTCGTCAAAAGGAGGAACGCAGTTGACTCCGTTCGATATCGATGTTTCTAATTATGAAGAGAACCGCCACTTCTTCTTGTCTCAGTTCTTTCGAGACAATTACGATAAGGCCATGTCGACACTCCCAAATGTCACTACAGGCGTTAGCATAAGCCGTGTGGAGATATGGGTGACAAACAAAACAGGAACGACATCCAATACACGTAATATCATTGCGCTGACCGACTTGGGCGAGAATAAAAAAATATCCAACTCTCTGTGGAGCCTCTCTGGACAGGCTGTGCCAAGTAACTCGGCCAATACGGAATATTCACAGATGGTAAACAACTACTCTTCTGCACGTGATATTGACCAGACTACAAGTGTGCTCGACGGTATCCATGGATTCGTGGGTGGCGTGGATTATGAGAAACTGCAGAATGCCCGTCTGCTCACTTCGTCGGAATATTCACTAAACAGTGCTCTTGGATATGTGTCGCTGAAGACGACGTTACAGACAGATCAGGTGCTGGCTGTGGCTTTCGAATATACATACGGAGGTGTCACTTATCAGGTGGGAGAATTCGCAGCTGACAATACCAGTACGGACAAAGCTATATTTGTAAAGGCTATTAAAAATACCAGCAATAATCCTACGCAGGGAAACTGGGACCTTATGATGAAGAACGTCTATAGTCTGGCTTCTAATATTGAAAAGGAGAAGTTTAAACTTGATATCAAATATCAAAGCGATACAGCGGGAGTTTATCTGACGTACATCCCGGAAGTGGCTGTTAAGGATAAGACTCTGCTGAAGGTGCTCAACTGTGACCGACTGGATAATAACAATAAGAATCATCCTAATGGGCAGTTCGATTACGTCGAGGGGTACACTGTGTCTAATGGCCGAGTATTTTTCCCTGCTGCAGAGCCGTTTGGAAGTTATCTGCATGATTATCTTTTAGGCAAGGGCCTGTCGGAGAAGGTGGCTGATAAATATGTGTATCAGGAACTTTACGACTCGACAAAAACCGTCGCGAAACAGATTGCCGAAAAGGATAAGTTTGAGCTGGTTGGACAATACAAAGGAACATCGGCCAATGTAATATCGCTTGGATCATACAATGTGCCGCAGGGATCGGTGGTGGTGACAGCAGGAGGTGTGACACTGACCGAAAATACCGATTATACAGTGGATTATTCGGCTGGCGAGGTTACGATCATCAACCAGAGCATCATTGATGCAGGTACTTCTGTAAATGTGAGTCTGGAGAGCAATTCCGAATATGGACAACAACGTAAGACAATGATCGGACTCAATTGGGAATACGACTTTTCTAAGGATTTCCAGATTGGCGGTACGTTGCAACATTTGTCAGAACAGACTCTTACCTCGAAGGTGTCAATGGGGTCTGAACCTCTCAATAATACGATATGGGGCTTAAATATCAACTGGAAGAAGGAGAGTCAGTGGCTCACGAACATGCTCAACAAACTGCCGTTTTTCCATTGCACGGCTCCGTCGAATATCTCATTTACCGGTGAGTTTGCCCAGCTTATTGCCGGACAGGCTTCAGGAACTCAAGACAATGCCTCATATCTGGATGATTTCGAGAATACCAAGACCCTTACGGACATCTCTACTCCTACATATTGGGTACTGTCAAGTGTGCCTTCTGTGTTTCCTGAGCACACAGATATGACAACAGTGGCGAGCGGATATAACCGATCGTTGCTGGCGTGGTATAACATTGACCCGCTTTTCACACGACGCAGTTCATCACTGACACCGGCGCATATCAAGAGCGACCTGAATCAGTTGTCGAACCACTATGTGAGAGAGGTATATGTCAGCGAACTGTTTCCAAATAAAAATCAGAGTTCTTACAGTGGCAGCACATCGACACTGTCGGTACTCAATCTGGCTTATTACCCTAATGAACGCGGACCGTATAACCTTACAACCAATCTGACCGCCGACGGCAAACTCAGTAACCCGGAGCAGAGATGGGGCGGTATGATGCGTAAGATAGAAACAAGCGATTTTGAAACGGCAAATATCGAATATATAGAATTCTGGATGCTTGATCCGTTTATATACAGTTCTCAACAGAGTGATGCCAACCAATATGGAGGTGACTTCTATCTCAATCTCGGAGAGGTGAGTGAGGATATTCTGCATGACGGGAAGAAATTCTACGAGAGCGGTCTGTCCGTGGACGGCACCTCAAACTATACTACCACGCAATGGGGTAAGATTCCTACATCGGCCACTGTCAATTATGCTTTTGCTACAACCAAAGGTGCACGTGCCAAACAGGATGTGGGTTATGATGGTCTGACTGATGACGAAGAACGGACGTTCGGTGATTATCAGAAGTTCCTTACCGCCATACAGGGCAAGGTGTCGGCTGCTGTCTTCGACTCTATTATGGCCGATCCTGCTAATGATGACTATCATTACTTTCGTGGAAGTGACTTCGACCGGCAAAAAACATCAATACTTGAACGATATAAACATATCAATAATCCTCAAGGTAATTCGCCGGATACTGACGAACAGACGGAGTCATACGACACGTCATATAAGACGACTCCTGACGTGGAGGATATCAATCAGGATTATACTCTTAATGAATATGAGAAGTATTACCAATATCACGTGAGCATAAAGCCAAGCGACTTCGTGGTAGGCCAGAACTATATTGTGGATAAACGTGTGAGTAACGTGACACTACGTAACGGAAATAAAGAGGACGCTACATGGTATCAGTTCCGTATTCCACTCGATGAATATGAAAAGAAGGTGGGTGGTATCAGCGATTTCACCTCTATCCGTTTTATGCGAATGTTCCTCACGAATTTCAAAAAACCTATTGTGCTTAGATTTGGTACATTAGACTTAGTGCGTGGAGAATGGCGTACATACGACCAGTCTCTCTCTACTACTGCCTCATCTCAGAGCGGCACACTGGCTGTGAGTGCAGTGAGTATTGAGGAAAATAATGATAAAGAACCTGTCAATTACGTACTTCCTCCAGGCATCTCACGCGTGGTAGACCCTTCGCAGCCACAACTTGTAGAGAATAACGAGCAGGCTCTGGATCTGATGGTGACCAATCTCTCCCATGGCGAGGCAAAAGCTGTCTATAAGAATACTACTCTTGATCTGCGTATGTATAAACGCCTCCAGATGTTTGTTCATGCTAATGCTTCCGATCCTAATAACACGAATCTTACCGATAACCAGCTAAGTGTGTTTATCCGTTTGGGAAGTGACTACAAAAGTAACTATTACGAATATGATATTCCGTTGAAGTTGACTCCTACCGGACATTATGATAAGTATTCCACAGCTGATGCTTATGCCGTTTGGCCAGAGGATAATATGCTTAATTTTGAGCTAAGTCTGCTTACGGCCCTTAAGAAGGCACGTAACAAGGCAAAGGCTTTGGGACGGGCTTCTTATAACCAGCTCTACAGTGAATATGATTCCGACCATCCAAATAATAAGATGTCCATTATGGGTAATCCTTCTCTCGGTGAGGTGAAAACGATGATTATAGGTATCCGTAATAATGCTACAGATGCCAAGTCGGGAGAAGTGTGGGTGAACGAACTGCGACTGAAGGAGCCAAATAACGAAGGTGGATGGGCAGCACAGGGTACGCTCAATATGCAACTGTCGGATGTAGGAAGTGTTAATGTGCAAGGACGCATGGAAACTTCGGGCTTCGGCGGATTGGAGGAGAGCGTGACACAACGTTCTACTGACAACAATAAGACATATAGCGTGACGGCAAATGTGGAACTGGGCAAACTATTCCCTGATAAGGCGAAGGTGAGTGCTCCGCTCTATTATTCTGTGACGAAAGAGCAGGTAAAACCTAAATACAATCCTCTCGATACTGATATGAATCTGAATGATGCTCTGGATGCATATACTAACGATCATGAGCGTGATTCTCTTAAGTCGATTGCCATCACTAAGACTACTAATACCAACTTCTCGCTTTCGAATGTCCGCGTTGGTATTACCACAAAGAAACACCCAATGCCTTACGACCCAGGCAACTTTTCATTCTCTTACAGCCATAGTCATAAATATACTAGTGGCGAGACGACTGTATACGAGAAGGATGACAACTGGCGCGGATCGATGAGCTATGCTTACTCGCCTAACTATAAGACCTTCGAGCCATTTAAAAATACGATAAAGAGCAAGAGTAAATGGTGGGATCTACTTAAAGATGAGGGCATCAACTATCTGCCTCAGAATATCTCGTTTAATTCGGAGATGACTCGAAACTATTATGAGTTGCAGGAGCGTGACCTCGAAAGCACTGAGAATACTCAGTTGCCGTTGACTTTCAGTGAACAGTTCTTATGGAACAGACAGTTCTCTTTGAGATGGGACTTTACCAAGAACCTTCACATGAACTTCTCGTCGGCTACGAATGCCGAGATAGAAGAGCCTTATACCCCTGTGAACAAGGATTTGTATCCAGATCATTATCAGGCATGGAAGGACTCAGTGTGGAACAGTATTAAGAATTGGGGTACTCCTCTTAGTTATAACCAGACATTTACATTATCTTACCAATTGCCTATCAATAAAATTCCTGTCTTCGACTGGATTGCATCAGATGCTACATATAACTCAACGTATGGTTGGACTCGTGGCACAGATCTTGAAGATGGAACGTCACTGGGTAATACGATATCCAGTACACGCAATATGAATATCAATGGAAACTTCAATCTTGAGAAGCTGTATAATCACATTCCTTTCCTCGATGAGGCCAATAAACGGTTTAACAAATCTACCCTAATCAATAATCAGAATGTCAATAAGAAAAAAAGCACCCCAAAGAACGTAAAAAAAGATACGAAGGATAAAAATTCCAAAGACGGAAAGGACGCAAAAAATCCCAATAGTAAAGACGGTAAGGCTGTTCCTGATGTCGGAAATAAACAGAAGGCTGTGGACGATAATCAGAAGAACACCCGCATCTTTGTGAAAGAGATTAAACTGAAGAAGGACACTACGCTTACTGTTAACCATGGGAAGAACTCGAAGAAACTGTCAGTGACCGCTCGTACGAAGGATGGTAAGGTATATAAACTAAAATATAAGGTTATCGATGCTAATAAGATACTTATCCAGAATCGTGATTCGGTAGATCTGAAGCTGACTGTCACACCGAAGACTCCTGACAGTGAAAAATCTTGGTATAAGACTGCCCAGACTGTTGCCAGGGTTCTTATGATGGTCCGTTCGGCCAGTATATCATACCGAAATCAGTATTCGATGTCATTGCCGGGATTCATGCCGAATGCGGGTGATGCCTTCGGACAAAGGACTGGAGGCGTCATGTCGCCAGGTCTTGACTTTGCTTTCGGACTGGTAGGAGATTCGTATATCAATAAAGCTCTCGACCATGACTGGCTGCTTATCAACGACAGTGTGGCTACCCCTGCAACAACAAATAAGACGGAGGATCTGCAGATTAAACTGACACTCGAACCGATAAAGGACTTGAAGATTGACCTTAATGCCAGCCGTGCTGAGACAAAGGCCAAAAGTATACAATATATGTACGAAGGTTCACCTACCACTCAGAGCGGTACGTTCACCATGACGACGATTAGTCTGAAGAGTGCGTTCGAAGGTACGGGAAATGCCAACAATGGGTATAGGTCGGCATCGTTTACAAATTTCTGTAACTCTTTGTCTACGTTCCGGGATCGTGTTGAGGCTCAGTATATTGGGGTAGAATATCCATCTGAATCTACATTGTCGGGTCAGAAATTCGATCCATCCAACGGTACTGTAGATAAGTATAGTGCTGATGTTATGATTCCGGCCTTTCTTGCCAATTACACGGTAGGTAGTACGTTGTCTTCTCCTTTAAGCATCTTCCCTGCCTTGTCGAAGATGTTACCGAACTGGACTATCCATTATAGTGGACTGGAACGTCTGCCATGGTTCTGTGACCATTTTAAGAGCGTGAATATCAATCATTCTTACAAGAGTATCTATGCCGTGGGTTCATACAGCAGCTATAGCAGTTATATGGAATACATGAACGATTTAGGATTCGTCACTAATACAACTACCGGCAATCCTGTTCCAAGCAGTATGTATAATGTGAGCACCGTCAGCATCAATGAGGCTTTCTCTCCGTTGTTAGGAGTCGATCTTACCTTTAATAATAATATGACTTGTAAATTGGAATATAGGACCACCCGTGTGCTCTCTCTGAGTATGACGAGTGTTCAGATTAATGAGTCGACAAGTCATGACTGGGTGGTCGGGATGGGCTACAAAATTAATGATTTCAAACTCTTCGGTTCTGGAGAGCATAAGAAGGTGAAGAGTAGCGGTAGTAGAAATAACAATACCATAAATAAGAATGCTACCAAGACCGGTGGTGGTATGAATAATGATCTTAACCTCCGTCTTGACGTTTCTTTCCGCAGACAGGCATCTATTACTCGTGACATCGCTACCATTACAAGTGATGCAAGCAGTGGTAATAGTGCCCTGAAGATAGCGTTCAGTGCCGACTATACTCTGTCGAAACTCCTTACACTCAGTGCTTATTATGATCGACAGACGAACACTCCGTTGTTAAGTAGCAGCAGTTATCCGACGACCACACAGGACTTCGGTTTCAGTATGAAATTCTCATTGACCAGATAACAATTAAAGACTTTAAGGCCTTTAAAATCTAAAGGTTTTAAGCTTTATCGTAGGCGTGGTGCGGATAATCGATCGTGTAGTGCAGACCTCGGCATTCCTTGCGTTCTATCGCCTGACGCGTTATCAGATATCCTACATTGATCATATTTCGTAGTTCACAGATATCACGGTTGGCCACACTCTTTTTGAAGAGAGCTTCAGTCTCTTCATAGAGCAGGTCAAGACGGTCCCATGCGCGCTTTAGTCGAAGATCGCTGCGAACAATGCCTACGTAATTACTCATGATTTGACCAACTTCCTTTACGCTCTGGGTAATAAGTACCTTTTCTTCATTCGTGAGTGTGCCTTCGTCATTCCATTCTGGAACCTTTGTGTTGAATCCGTATTCATCTACATGTTCCAGCGTGTGCATTGCTGCTACGTCGGCATAAACGACAGCTTCGACCAGCGAATTGGATGCAAGACGGTTGCCGCCATGCAGTCCTGTACACGAACATTCGCCCACGGCATAGAGTCTGTGAATGCTGGAACAGGCATTGAGGTCGACCTTGATGCCGCCGCACATGTAGTGGGCTGCAGGACGAACAGGTATATATTCCTTTGTGATATCGATACCTATCGATAAGCATTTGTGGTATATGTTTGGAAAGTGGTGTCGGGTTTCTGTTGCATCTTTATGAGTTACATCAAGACATACATGGTCGATACCGTGTGTCTTCATCTCCTTGTCAATGGCACGAGCCACGATATCACGTGGAGCTAGAGACAACCGCTCATCATATTTTTCCATGAATGATTCACCGTTTGGCAGTCTGAGGATACCTCCATATCCGCGCATAGCCTCGGTAATGAGAAATGCCGGATGAGTTTCACCCTGATGATAGAGAGCGGTAGGGTGGAACTGCACGAATTCCATATCCTGCACGGTACCTTTGGCACGGTATACCATTGCTTCGCCGTCACCCGTAGCAATACAGGGATTTGTCGTTGTCTGATAGACCGCACCGCAACCACCGGTACACATCAGCATTACTTTACTGAGATATGTGTCCACCTTTTCAGTCTTTGGATTGAGTACATACGCTCCATAACATTCTATGTCGGGAGTGCGTCGTGTAACTTCTACGCCGAGATGATGTTGCGTGATGATTTCTACAGCGAAATGATCCTCTTTGATTTCGATATCCGGGTTTTCACGTACAGCCTGCATCAGCCCGCGTTGAATCTCTGCACCGGTATCGTCGGCATGGTGCAGAATTCTGAATTCAGAATGTCCCCCTTCACGGTGCAGATCAAATTTTCCTCCCTCCTTTTTATCGAAGTTTACACCCCAGTTGACAAGTTCCTGTATTTGCGCAGGAGCGTTCTTCACCACCTGTTCCACAGCCTTGCGATCACTGATGAAGTCACCAGCAATCATCGTGTCCTCAATATGTTTGTTGAAGTCATCTACTTCGAGATTCGTTACCGAAGCTATACCGCCTTGTGCAAAAGAAGTATTTGCTTCATCAAGGCCGCTCTTACATATCATACATATTTTACCTTTATGCGCTCTCGCTATTTTAAGGGCGTAACTCATACCGGCAACTCCTGAACCGATAATCAAAAAGTCATATTTAAAAACCATAATGTCTTAGTTTTGGCTGCAAAACTACAAAAAAAAATTCTTTATAGAGAATAATTCTGGAATTTATTGTCATTTTAATCAAAGAGGTGTGTCTTGAATGTAAAAATGAACAAATAAAGATCGTGAGTAGGTTCATACCTTAACAGGCGTGAGTCTATTTAGGGATCGTTATGACTTGTCGGTTCATGATGTGCTTATCTGGAAACTACGCCTGTGCTTTTTTGAAAGATGGTTTCTTAATAGAAAGTATTGACTTTTGTAAACAGATCCTTTCAATATTTATATATAAACTAAATTCGCACATATATTTTTCACAAAATAACGAATAATAATGTGCTTTCATTATCAAAAAGAATCATTTCGTAGTGATATTTTACTGTTTTTCTTGCGTGTTTTATCCGTTTTTATTATCTTTGTAATCGATAATAAACAAACAAACAAAAAACAACAAATAAATTAGAATGGAAGAAATGATGATGAAGCAGGTGCTGGAGATTACCTCCAAGGCACTTGATTCTGTGAATTCAAAAAATGATGCTAACCGCATTGATATCTTAACCGAGATTATTGACGTACTTGTTTCAAGGTCATGTAAACATAATTATTATACCCGCGCGCATGAGGCAACAAAATATATTTTATCTCATCAAATTCTGATATCATATTATGATCAGAATGGCAAATTCCTTTATCTTTCATGCAATGAATGTGAATCTGATTTTTATGTCTTCTTAAGACATGTGTTTGAAGCTATCAAACAGGATGATCCGTTATTTAATCTTGATTATCTCGTTCACGATTTCATGGTTCTTTTTAATATTAAAGACAGGAAATACTGTTATAACAAATTTTGCAAAGCGCTTCATGAACCTATGTCAAATATATTTAGTGAACCGATGGAGATTCTTGGTTTGAAAGCAGAGTTTAAGGATGAAAAAACAGAAAATTAGCACTTTCATGCAAAAAAAGCCGTTTTCATGCAAAAAAGGGCGAAATAAGGAAAAAGTGGTGTGATTTCATGCCACTTTTTATTTGTCCACGCCCTTTCATCTTTGTACCTTTGTACTTGTAGAAAGGGCAAATCACTCCCTTCTTCATGACTGCTTATGAAACAAAAAATCCCCGTAAATGATGGTTCGGCGACGACCGTTCAGAAGTCGCAACCCCGGCATATCATTCCCTCCCTCCCGCCGACAGGTGGGAGGGGCAACAACGGGTCTTCCGCAGATGATTCCGCTCCAGAGTTCATAGCATGTATTATTATTTTCAAGGTAAAAAGAAATCCAGGAACTAACATCTTTGATCCTTTTTCCTCCGGTCAGCTACCGACCTTTTTCGGTAACTCTCCGCCCAACTAAGCCACAATCTGACGCTCAACCATAGAGCCCCTCCGGTCATACTAAACATGGTCTTCTGAAAAGACCGACCGGAGGTTTTTTTTTGCTCCGCCGAAACACGTTTTCTGCGGTTACGGGATAACCATACCCCAATTTTAATACAAACAAAAAACAAAATTCAACAACCAATGACTTTACAAGAAACAAAATTCATCAAGCTCTCCGAGCACTTCACGCTCTATGAGCTGGTCTGCTCCGGTACAGCAGAGCACCACAAACTAAATAATCTACCCGATGCCACGCAACAGAAGAACCTCACCTCTCTGGTGACCCGTATCCTTGAACCTGCCCGTGTCACGCTGGGTCTCCCCATTGCCATTTCCAGCGGCTTCCGCAGCGCAGAACTGAACTACCTTGTTCACGGCTCCAAACGCAGCCAGCACCTCTCAGGCAGTGCTGCCGACCTCCATCTGCTTGACGAAGCCTATGGCCGCCGCCTGTTCGATATCCTGAAGGCGAACACGAACGTAGACCAGCTGCTGATGGAACATAACAGCCAAGGAACTTGCTGGATCCACGTGAGCTACTCCAAGAGACCCCGC
>Ga0302285_10000412_pt1 | contig 23851 bp, 22 predicted proteins | sample III_Fen_E2_2_FD_200455 | JGI IMG/M metagenome (GOLD analysis project Ga0302285, IMG submission 200455) | Peat permafrost microbial communities from Stordalen Mire near Abisko, Sweden - III_Fen_E2_2 | ecosystem: Environmental > Terrestrial > Soil > Wetlands > Permafrost | place: Sweden: Abisko... | reverse complement strand
CAAAACCTGTCACGTAAAATTGAACATGCCTTAAATTCGGCTATTGGACTGCATGTGAAAGTAACATTGGTTGAACCGAAAGCCATTGTACGCAGTGAAGGAAAAGCTGTCAGGGTAGTGGATAACAGAAAAAAGTAAAATTGTAGTTCGCTTTAATAATCTTAAATGATTTATAACAGCTCGTTTTGCATTGCTTTCAGTTGTGCTGGTTCTAAGTATCATTTGTCTGATTCGATTTAATTCATGAAATATTAATAGAACAATGAGTATCTCAAAATCACTTGTCGATTCCCTTTTCAGTCAATTTGGCGAAACAGATATTACCCGTTTGTCCATTCGGGAAGTGGGGAAACTTGTTTCACAGATTGAAACGCAGAGTGGTGTGGAATTTATCCATATGGAAATGGGAGTCCCCGGTTTACCGGCATCTCCCATAGCTATTGAAGCTGAAAAAGAAGCGCTGGATACAGGGATTGCAGCCATGTATCCGGATATTGAAGGGATACCGGTTGCAAAAACCGAAATTGCACGGTTTGCCGGGCTGTTTATGGATATAGAAGTTTCTCCGGAATGTTGTATCCCAACGGTAGGAGCGATGCAAGGGAGTTTTGCCGCATTGCTCTCGGTTGCACGTACCAACTCAGAAAAACCGTATACACTTTTTATTGATCCCGGTTTCCCGGTTCAAAAATCACAATTGCATTTATTGGGTCTTCCTTTTAAATCATTTGATATTCTGAATTTCAGGGGCGAAAAATTGCACGACAAACTCGAATCCTACCTGAAAGAAGGGAATATATGTTCGATCTGTTATTCATCACCCAATAATCCATCATGGATTTGTTTTTCAGAAAGTGAACTGCAAACTATTGGAGAACTGGCAACTAAATATGACGTAATTGTCATAGAGGATCTTGCTTATTTTGGTATGGATTTTCGCCAACACTACGGCACTCCGGGTGTTTCTCCCTTTCAGCCTACTGTAGCACGTTACACCGACAATTATATCCTGCTGCTTTCAGCTTCCAAAATATTCAGTTATGCCGGTCAGCGTATTGGTATGATGATCCTTTCGGAAAGTATCCGGAAACGGCAATTCCCCAACCTTAAAAACTTTTTCACCAGTGATGTATTGGGACGCTTCATATCCTATGGTGTACTTTATGCTACCACAGCCGGTACTTCCCACACGGCACAATTTGCTCTTGCCGGTATCCTGAAGGCAGTGAACGATGGCCGGTTGGATTTTATTGCCGACCTTCATGAGTATGGTTCAAAGGCTAAAATAATGAAAGCATTGTTCCTTAAGTATGGATTCTATATTGTCTATAACGACGAAGAACGGGAACTGGCGGATGGTTTCTATTTTACAATAGCCTATCCGGGAATGAAAAGTGCCGTGCTCATGAAGGAGTTCTTATATTATGGAATAAGTGCTATTTCTCTGGCTATAACAGGTAGTGACGATCCGAACGGTTTACGGGCATGTGTTTCTTTTGTAGGGATGGATCAAATGGAAGTGCTGGAAGAACGGCTAAAAGCATTTGTAGAAAACAGATAATGTCATGTTGTGATTACCACAGAATATTTTTTAATGAAATAAATTAAGAAGAGATTGTCCACTGATTACACTGATTTCCACAGATTATTTTTATTGAAAGAAATTAAGAAAGAGATTGTCCACAGATTACACAGATTTCCTCAGATTATTTTTAATGAAAGAAATTAAGAAGATATTGTCCACAGATTACACTGATTTCCACAGATTATTACCAATATTATTTTTTAAGGAATAGGACGTTTTGTGTATAATCATTTAGAATAATAAGGCTGTCCCTTCTGTGAGTAGGGACAGCCTCTTTTTGTTTTATTTTATCACTTTAAAAGTCACAGGAAGTTCACCATGGCTGCCAAATGCAGCAAATAGTTTTACTTCAGTTTCTGTAAAATTACCGGTAATCATACATTTTCCATTTTCAATGGCCGCCCTGATAACCGGCGAACAAATGACCTGATTGTCAATTACAATTGCAATAGAATTATTGACGTTTTGTTTAGTTATTTCCGACCATACTTTTACAGCCGGTTTTTTAAAGCTAAATTCAGTGTACCAGTTTTTGAATGTTTTCTCCTTGTTAAATGTAACGCTTTCGATATCAGCACCTGTTAATAAGGCTCCTTTATTCAGGTTTGTTTTTAAAGCATACAGGCATACATTTGTGCTGTCGGAAAAATCACTCCAGACAAACCTGCAATTCTTTACTGAAACTTTTGAATTGATAAATTGATTTATTTTACCCGTCTTTGAAATGGAAGTACATCCAACCCTGGAATCAGATTCCCTTACTTCCTTTGTGTTCAGGAGAGAAAATAAATGCCTGTCACCCTTTACTATTTCTAATAGTTCAACCTGATTGTAAGCTATATAAAATTCGATTCTCCCTTTTTTAGTCAGAAGGTTTTCTATAGCACTGATATCCCTGTTATTCATACCTTCAACTTGTATCCGGTTTTTCTCAGGAATCACAGTAACTTTGAATTTATCAGTACTAAAGTCTTTTAATCTGGCAGAAATTATGTTGGCAGACTTTGAAAGGGTGGCTAATGCTATATGATTATCAGATGCTTGAATTAGGATGATGTTTTTTTCTGTTGCTTTGTTTGTAAAGCTCAGGGCTATCATACTGATTATGATGACAGCTATGAATGAAATTAATGTTGTTTTCATTGTTTTAAAATTTTAAATTAAATACCTGTCCGTTTCGACTATTGAAGCGGAAAATGATTAAAAAGATTAAAAGAGGTACTAACTTAAAAGGGGTGGTTCTTCCGCATCTAAAGCAAAAAGTTGATATTGAAATCTATTATTGATAACAGGTTTCAATGTTATGTTTGTTTTCTGTTGAAGGTTAATCTTATGACACATCATACAGTTGTCAAAAGATAATCTTAAGTTTTCATTTAATAAATAAAAACCGGTTTTGTCACTGAGAGTAACCTGATCCTTTTGAAGGGTAGGAGTAGGAAGGCAATTTACGCTAACAGCATGATTTGAAATGGAATGAAATTCAGAAATTAATTCATTGTGTGTTGAAAAGTACATGTTTCTTTCAACCCTGTCTAAGTGAACAAAAATAACCAATAAGAAAAGAACCATAAACAGGACTCTTCCTAAAAAATTAATGTTGTCTTCTTGTTGAGTCTTCATAAAACAATACTGTCAGGAACATAATATCTGTTACTTAAATCGGTGCAAATCTATATATTCTTTTTTGAATTTCAAACGATAAAATTGACTATTTATACAAATAAGTTCAAAATAGTTTGGATGGTTGTTGGTTGCAAATGACATACAAACTTCTTCTTACTCAAAATTTGTTCAAACGCCATGATTTAATGCTCTGTTCAATAAGAATACTGTATTTTTGTGTTCGTTTTCTTACTGTCAATAAAAATATGAAAGATGAAATTAAATATCCCTGCCGAAATCCAACAACTTGCAACAGATACTTACCGCACGGTCCGGCAAAAGGCCCCAGGTAATAAACCTATCTCTGTACTGCATATCGATGATGAATATAGTTTTATTGTCCATGGCACTGATGCCACTAACCCTGAAAAGATTTGGACCTTCGATATTGGAAAGGTAAAGACAGCACGTGATTTTTTCAAACTGTTTCCACCTACTCCGGGTGAAATAGAAAATGCAATCCAGGTAGTGGAAGATGAAGTAATGCCCCTCCATAAACTGCTGATGCCCGATTCCGAGTTGTATTCAACCGATACAAGCATTCGAGAAATAGCACAATATGCCCTGTTTGAAGAAAATCAGAATGATACAGTACTTACCCGCGATAGTATGGAACGTGTCTTTAACCGCCTGGCAGCTATCATCACCGGCCTTCCTGCAAGTCAGGATGTATTACCGGCCTCAAATGAATTTGCCGCCACACTTTTAATCTTACGTGAAGTGATGCATCATTTGGTCTATTTGGATATAGTAATTCTTAAATGAGATATAGAAAATGAATGTTCATTTTTAGTTATCTTTTTGAAGAATTTGAAAATAGAGGCAAACTAATTTTCAATCCTGAGTTTTTAAACTTCAATCCATCGAAGGCACAGAAAAATCCAATCCTGCCAAGGTTACCGAGCCCGATAGAATAGCCTGCTTCAGAATAAGGTTTATTATGCAAACTCCACAAGGAATGAACCTGGAGTGATTCATTAAAGAGAAATGATTGAAAAAATCCGATTCTTTTTATTAGTAAATAATCCGAAGTCCAGTTTAACTGCGTTTCAAACCACCGGTTTGTAGTATACGTGTAGTTTTCCATTAAATTGAAACTGTCATCAAACGACCGGTTATTGATAATCAACGGACTGGTGATGAAATAGTTGAAGTCAGGGGCATACAGCTTTTGTTTTGTCACAAAACCGCCTGCAGAAACCCTGTAACTTAATTTGTCAAATTCAGAAAGTGTTAACCTTTGTCGTATTGAAACGTCTATTTTATCGTACGATGCTTGTTCTGTCTGACTTAGTAAAGGAACTGCTTTTTTAAAATTTAAGGCCAGAGTAGGGTATACTGAGCTGACGTAGGTTTTTCTGCCATCTGTTATACGGTATTTATAAAATGGGGTGTATTCGAGATTTAGCCATCCAGTAGAGGCATAATTTACAGGAAAAGCATCTCTGTATGCCTGATCAGGGTAATTGGGGCGTGGTGTCTGTCCAAAAAAATGATAGGTCGTATGATTGTTCAATAATTTGCGAAACTCGAATCCGGCTCCGGCTGTTAATTGTAAACCATTCATAATATCAATCTGATTTTCGATATTGACGAATTCCTTTTGATAAAATCGGATGACGTTATCGCCAAAGAACAAGGAAGATACAGAATTGAAAAAACGGGATGTGCCTTTTTCACCCTGTATGTCTTCACTCGAATTTCCTGCAGACAACAGTATCCGTCCATTTGCTAAAGGAGCATACTTATAACTGCTGTTTAGCTTCCAGATAACCGAATTGCGGGCAGTAGTATAATAAAATGATGGGGATATCTCTAAACTGTTTGTTTTAGATGTTTTTACTGATAATATCATTTTCTGACCGATCCGGAATCCATCCACGAAATTGTATTCATTCAAAACTCCCAATAACAAACCATCTAAGTGTAAACTTGCAGATTTACACAAAGGAATACTTCCACCTTTCAACAAGTTCCATGAATTCGATGAACTTCCAAAATTAAAAGAGACCGAGTTACTAGTTGTACTTATTGATTTGGAAGCCGGTATTGAGTCTTTCTGTTTAAAACTTTCGGCTTCTTCTTTTAGAAGTGGAACATTCCGAATTGCTTCCCAAAAAGTTGAATCGCGTTTCGTTGCCAGCGAATCAATGTCCATTTTCACTATTTCTATGTCCTTTATTTCAAGGGAATCTTTTCTGTCTTTTATTTCTTTTGGTTCATTAATCGACGTCATTAATCGGGCTAGCCGGATGGCTTCGCCGGTAGTTATGTTGTCTTTTGCCGACAGCTTTTCAATCAGGTCGAGCTTTTTCTGTTGTTTTTTAGGATTGACAGGTTTATCAGGCGTTTTCTTTTCAATCTGACTGACTTTCCACGTTTCATTTACTTTAATTTTTAAGTATTTTACCGAAGAATAAAACCGGACATACCCTTTTACACCCATAGTTCCAATAGTTGTATATGAATCGTAAGTGATTGGCATAAAGACTGAAGGACGTACTTCCTGATAATTCCTTTTTGAGCGGGTGGTAGTGCCCATCTCGGTAGAAGTGAGATCGAATGAGTAAACACTCCAGTTATCTTCAATAATGTATAAATATCCTGAAAATAATTTTTCGTTTTTCAATTTAGGTATTACACGGATTTTATTTACCTGATAAATTCCGTTTGTAATAATATCTTCCAGTTTAAATTTGTAATATTGGAAAGCGCGGGTAGATAAAGGCGAAATTTTATCCAGGAAATTTGCTTCGTAAATATTCGAATACGAAACCTTAAAACCACCCTTTGGTTCCATTTCCGGTGGAATAGAACTTTTGTAAGCAATAACCCTTTGTTTATACCCGGATGGTGACTGGAATGTGATTTCATTTTTAGATTCCATTACCAATAATTTGCCTATAAGTGATTTAAACTTATTATCTTTGATCATCATTTTCATCAATGATGGTACTTTTTCTATTTTTGCACTCCCTTTTATATAATTTTCGGAACTATATTCTGCAACCTGATAGATATGAAAAGGAGCCTGAGCAATAGCATGACGCATTACCCGATCTGCCGGGTTCACTCTGGATGAAGTGATGGTTAATTCTTTTAATAAGACGGGTTTTTCAACCAGTTTAATGTTTAATGCAGCACCTGTATTTGAAACTTCCACTGTTTTAGTCTGCGATTCATATCCAATGGAACGGATTTCACAGGTATAGGTACCTGACTTTAATTTTGTTTGAAATTCTCCCTGTTCATCAGCAACAATACCGGATGTAATTTCATGAATATAGATGGTGGCAAAAGGAATTGGTTCTCCATTTACATTTTCAATTTTTCCTCTTAATGTCTGAGCAGAAAGGAATAAACTACAGTTTATTATAATCAACAAAGCTACAATTCGAGTCATGTCTTATGTTTTAATCGCGATTATTAACATTGCAAATGTATAAAATATTAACACAATTAAAATTATAAATGAATATAAAAAAATAATAATTAACTAATTTGGTATTAAATAAATTTATTTTATTTTTTTATTGAGCGACAAATCCTGTATTAATTGTTGAATAAAGGTGTCTGACTTAAAGGATACATAATGAGAATGTATATATTACAGGCATTCATTATAAAAGAAGATGCACTTTTGATGGTAATTTTGTATTTTTGCGTTTTGTAAATGTTCTGTATATAAAAATAAATCTGTCGTGAATTTTGAAAATTAATTTCATAATTCTGGCATGAAAAGAATCATTAATACTTAAATATGTCCAACATCACGATACAACTCAGCGGAGTAGCAGCCGAACTGGTACTTGGTAATTATATGCCGAAAGATTCAACCATCTTTAATGATTGGCTGGAGTTTTTCCATTTTAATAATATTATTCATGAAACACGATTGCTTTCCGAATATGTCTCTGAGATAGAGATTAAAGTGGATCAGGTTATCCTTTTTAAAGGAACTATACCACAAACTCAATTCAGACCATTAAAAAGTTTTTCGCCTGTGCTTGTTCAGAATGCCCTGTACCTGCGCACCGAATGTGCCGAAAATTCAGTTTATAAGTGTGAATTTGAAAAGGATAATTTTGATAAAAACAAATTGTTCTTCGAAACTCAGGATTATGATTTACTTTTCAAGGTTGGAAAAGCATTTATCACCCATCTGATTTATGATCAGATTTCATATCCATTGGAATGGGTGAGTGCACATCCTGTTGGTGATATCTGTCTTTTATGCCGGTATGATAATGGCTACCTGATCCCTGTGTATGACGCAATAAAAAAAATGGCGGTCAATATTGGTTGATTGGTTGATTGGTTGATTGGTTGATTGGTTGATTGGTTGATTGGTTAATTGGTGATTGGTTGATCAGATATTTAAAAAAAGTAATCTGTGTAAATCTGTGTAATCTGTGGACTATTTCTTTAATCTGTGGACAATCTCTTCCTGTAATCTGTGGACTATCTCTTTCAGTAATCTGTGGACCATCTCTTCCTGTAATCTGAGGACCAACTCTTACCACACTTTATGTAAACTTTTTAAATTCTTTTATTTATTCACCTGTTAAACTATTTTAATAGGCTCATTGTTATTGTATACAAAATACAAATCCCCAATTACGGTTCTATGAAACTTAAAAATATACTTCCTCTATTTATTTTACTGATATCAATTCAATCATTTGCTCAAAAAGGCATTATCAAAGGAAAAATATATGATGCTAAAACCAATCAGCCCATAGAATTTGCATTCATCTTAATTCAGGGAAGTACTATTGCTTCTACTTCGGACCTGGATGGAAATTATATCTTTACTGGTGTTGAACCGGGCTTCAAACATATTGTAGTAAGTCTGACAGGTTTTCAGACTACCGTTTCTTCAGAATTTCAGGTGCAGGGGAATCAAACTACTTTTATTGATGTTCCACTACTGGAAACGACCGTTCAGCTGGGAGAAGTAACTATTCGACAGAATTATGCAACAAAAAAAATAGAAAGTCCTTTATCGGTTTTATCTGTTGGAGTGCAGGAAATTGAAAAAACTGCAGGTGCCAACCGTGATGTGTCAAAAGTAATTCAAACATTGCCGGGGGTAGGAGCTACCGATCCCAACAGGAATGATTTGATTGTAAGGGGTGGTGGTCCTTCTGAAAATGTATTCTATCTGGACGGTATTGAAATCCCTGTTATCAATCATTTCGCTACACAAGGCTCATCAGGAGGAACGGTGGGGGTGATTAATCCGGATTTTGTAAGGGATATTGATTTTTATACCGGTGCTTTCCCGGCTAATAAAGGGAATGCATTAAGCTCCGTGATGGACATTAAACAAAAAGACGGGAGTACAGATAGAATTCACACGAAGCTGTCAGTAGGGGCCTCTGATGCTGCTCTAACATTGGATGGACCTCTGGGAGACAAATCGACATTTATCATATCTGCCAGGCAATCCTATTTGCAATTTTTGTTTGCTGCCATAGGATTGCCTTTCCTGCCAACATACAATGACTTTCAGGTAAAAGTGAAAACAAAGATTGACAAAAAGAATGAAATTACTTTCATGGGAATAGGTGCTATTGACAACGATGCCCTGAATACCGGAATAAAGAATCCAACTGAAAGTCAGGCTTATTTGCTGGCTTATTTACCGACTTATGTACAATGGAATTATACTGTGGGTGCCGTGTACAAACATTTTTCAGAAACTCATTACGATACCTGGGTAGTCAGTCGTAACATGCTTCGTAATACAAATTATAAGTATAAAGACAACAATGTCGACAGTATGAAAACATCAGATTATAAATCGGATGAAGCTGAAAATAAGTTGCGGTTCGAACGGAATTATCCGGATTTACCTTTTAAACTATCTTTTGGAGGTGGCGTGAAATATACGCATTATACAAATTCTACCAATCGTCAGCTGTATATTAACAATTCAGTAAGTAATCTTGTTTATAACACCAGGATTGGGCTATTTGGTTACCAGGCTTTTGTACAGGCTTCGAAAAAGTTATCAGACGACAAATTCAGACTTTCATTGGGTGTTAATTTTGCAGGATTAAATTACAATCAGAATATGATCAATCCATTTAATCAGTTCTCACCCAGGTTTTCTGTTTCTTATTCACTGTCTCAAAATTTTGATCTGAATGCCAATTTCGGCAGGTATTCACAACAACCGGCTTACACGACACTCGGATACAGGGATGCTTCAGGTGTATTAGTAAACAAAAATGAAAACCTGAGGTATACCATCTCCAATCAGGCTATTGCCGGAGTCGAATACCGCCCTGCTGATAATATGCGTATGACTGTGGAAGGGTTTTATAAACAGTATGAGTATTATCCTTTGTCGGTCACTGATGGACTTAGCATTGCAAGCAAGGGAACCAACTACGGTGAAGTGGGGGATGAGCAGATCGTTTCGACAGGAAAGGGTCGTGCCTATGGAGTGGAAGTGTTGTACAAAATAATGGAAATGAAAAAAATGAATCTTACTGCCACCTATACTTTTTTCAGAAGTGTATTTACCAATGCAGAGGGAATATATCTTCCATCATCCTGGGATACAAAACATCTGTTCAATTTAATTGCCAGTTATAAATTGCAAAAAAGCTGGAATGTGGCTATTCGTTGGAGATTTGTGGGTGGGGCACCCTATACTCCCATCTTACCTGCCTCAGCAAATAAGTCAGTATGGGATATCAGCAAACAACCACTTTTGGATTATTCAAAGTTTAATTCGTATCGATTGCCGAACACTCATCAACTTGACATACGAATTGATAAGGAATTCTATTTCAAAAAATGGCTGCTAAATTTATACACGGATATTCAAAATGTATATAATTTTAAGACTCAAGGTGCTCCTATATACACCAACTTAAGTTCAACTCCAACTTCGGATGCAAATGGAAACCGGGTATATCTTCCGAAAACCGATCCGGCTAACCCGGCCAACTATGTATTACGAACCATTGATAACTTTGCAGGAACTATTTTACCGACTATTGGAATTATAATCAAATTTTAAGATAAACCCTCAATGAAAAGAATAATAAAAACAGACATTTTGCTTGTTGCATTTATTCTATTTTCGGCAACAGGCAGTGCTCAAAAGAAAAAGGATATTTTTTCAGAAGAAAATTTTGGAGTGAATAAAAGCGGTACTCCGATAACCATTCAGTTTGAAAAAGGTAAATATCACAATCATCCTCTTTTTGCCATCTGGTTGGCTGATGAAAAAGGAAATTATCTGCAAACATTGTATGTGTCGGAAAGTATCGGAAAGGGAGTTTTCAAACATGCCACCCGGGCAAACGGGAAATGGATGGAAGGTAAAATACAGCGTCCGGCTGCTTTGCCTTACTGGACACATCAGCGGAATGTTATAAATGAATTTGGCACCTATAATCCGACTGAAAAGCACCCGGTGATCGATGGATATACCGGAGCTACACCAATGAGCTCCTTTAACCTTCATACTAAAACAGGAAGACCTCTAAAAGGAAAATATAAAATCATGTTGGAATTGAATCAATGTTGGGACTGGAATGAATACTGGACGAATGACAGGTATCCAAATGATATCGAATACAAAACTTCCAGTCAACCGGCTGTTGTGTATTCTGTTGATATTGATACCAATAGTTTAAAACCTTTTTATATTATGAAACCTATTGGACACAGTCATTATTCGGGAGCCGACGGAAGTCTTACGACAGATTTAAAGACCCTTACTACCGCCTTGAAAATTGCAAAAAAAATAACCGTTACAATAAATTAAGTTTACATGAATTGATTGTTACTTAAAATGATTGTCTGAATAAATAAAACCTCTCATCTTGTCTAAGATGAGAGGTTTTCGGTTTTACCTGTTTGGTAGTAAAGTCTATTGGTATTTTATTTGTTTAAATCAGGATATTTAATGCGATTGTGATAAATGTTTTTAATCTTTTCTTTAAATACTGATTTTACTAATTCCACATCCCTGAAGGTGATTGGTGCATCTTTAAATTCACCTTCAGCAATTTGATCATCAATCATGTTTTCGACCATTTGATCAATGCTCTCTTCGGTATACTCGCTAAGGCTTCTTGAACGGGCTTCCACAGCATCAGCCATCATGAGTATCGCTGTTTCCTTATTATTCGGGAGTGGCCCCGGATAAGTAAAAACTTCTTTATTCGGTTTTACACCAGGATTGGCATTCATATAGGAATTATAAAAGTACTTTGTCTTGCCGAAGCCATGATGGGTTGTAATAAAATTAATAATCTGTTCGGGTAAATGATATTTTTTTGCAATTTCTATTCCGTCTGTCACATGATTGATCACTATTTTAGAAGCTTCCTCAAAATCTATTTCAGTTAACGGGTTTTTCCCTCCCATTTGATTCTCGATAAAGTATTCAGGATGTTTAATTTTACCTATATCGTGATAGAGTGCTCCTGTACGTACCAGTAAACTATTTGCATTTATTTTTTTAGCAGCTTCGGTTGCCAGGTTCGATACCTGCATTGAATGTTGAAATGTCCCGGGCGCCAATTCTGAAAATTGAATCATCAAATCACTGTTGATATTGGTCAGTTCTACAAGCGTAACACTTGAGATTAACCCGAATATTTTTTCGAATAAATAAATCAAAACGTATGCAAACAACAGAAATACACTGCTAATAGCAAAATAGATGATATATTGCAAGTCGAAGCGATGGATATCCCCTTCCGAAATACATTCGAAAGCAAGATACATTAATACATAACTTAGAAAAATATACATGGCCGATTGTGCCAACTGCGATCGTTGTGACATGTCTTTCAGACTGGAAACGGCAACCATTCCAATTGTAATTTGCAAGAGTAGAAACTGAAAAGCATTATCAACCATAAACGATATAATAAGCATGGTAATGATATGTGCAAATAACGCGGTTCGGGAGTCAAAGAAAACACGTATGATGATTGGTAACATGGCAAAAGGAACCATGTAACAGCTTAACGCCGTATACCTGATGGTGAAAGCTGTCAGACTAACTAAAAGCAGAATAAGTAACAGAATAAAAACAATATTACTAAAGCTATCGTAGATTCTTGGTCGAAAGAGAAAAATATATAAATAGAACAGCGAAATTAATCCGAGAATCATAATTATTTCGCCAATCACAACAATAGATGATTGTTGAAGTGAGGTCTTTCGTTTCTCCGATTCAATTTTAAGCGAATGTAAAACAAGGTAATTACTTGGTGTTACAATCTCTCCCCGATCAATGATTCTTTCACCCGATTGAATCATTCCTGAAGTAAGAGAAAGATTCTTCAACATGTCGGCTTTAGAAATCTCTGAATTAACACTGTCATATTTCATATTCTCAGACAGATACATGTTGATATCATATGATTTTAATGAAATCGGTGCCGCATTTATGATTTCTTCGTATGCTGTGCGGGGAGTATATATATTCCCGATTGGAATAACATGTGTAACCCTGTTAGGCAATATACACGATATATTTACTCTTTTATCGACTAATAACTTATTATAATCATCTACCGATATTATCCCTGAGGAATAAATAGTCCTAAACTTATTTTTGATATAATTAGGTATCCGGGGTGAGGTCTCTCCTTTTTTTTGCAAATCTGAAAGTAATTTGCTGGTTTGTTTTTTAATGACACTGGTATCCAGTTTGAAAAAAGGAGTATAATCTTTTAGAATATCTTCCTTTTCTTTTGCCAGTTGCTGATCACTTTTATAAATAGGAAAATCAAAAGAAGCAGTGATTAATTCATATGACCAGGGTTTACCGATTTCAAATTGATACTTAAACTTATCTTCGGAGGGATAGAGCATGACGATAAGCACTACTAAGAGGACAAATAATCCTATTTTACTAATGTTTTCAACTTGTGGATGAGTTAATTTTAATTTCATATTTTATCTTAGAGTAATAATTGTACGGTTGAAAATGAAAAGTGCCGAAAATTACGAAAAAATTACTTAATCGAAACATTATCTTTAAACTTTCCTTATTTTTGTAGTGATATTAGTCCAATACTTATCCTTTTTACATATTTACAATTTAATTTCACAACTATGTACGCCATCATAAGACTCCCTTTAGTACCGCTTCGCGATAGTGATAATGAAAGAAGCGAATTATTATCACAATTGCTATTTGGAGAATGTATAGAAATTATTGAAACACGGGATCATTGGCTTTTTGTACGGAATCTGTCTGACAGTTACAGAGGATGGGTTGACCGTAAAATGGTTCAGATTCTTACTGTTTCTGAAGAAGAACAAATTTCAAATACGCCAAAATATTATGTTCGCGTTCCAATTTTAATATGTAATGAAACTACTTCTAATGAGAAAATGTTCTTACCCGGAGGAAGTATTCTTCAAACAGATTCTAATGACCTGATTACAATTGAGAATGATTCCTATTCAATAAACCCTTCAGAATTATACCTGAATGAGATAGCAACGGGTCAGAAAATAACAGAAACTGCCTTTCAATATCTAAATGCTCCTTACTTATGGGGAGGTAAAAGTATTTTTGGGATTGATTGTTCGGGGTTGGTACAGGTGGTTTATTCAATGGTTGGTATTCAATTGTTGCGCGATGCTTCTGATCAGGTCGAAAGTGGTGAGGTGATTGATTTCCTTTCGGAAACAAAAGCAGGTGATCTGGCATTCTTTGAAAATCCGGATGGAAGAATCGTGCATGTTGGAATTTTGCTCAATTCTCATCAGATCATACATTCATCAGGTTGGGTTAAAATTGAAACTATCGACTCACAGGGAATAATTTCTGAACAAACCGGGACCTATACACATAAACTCCGTGTGGTTAAACGATTAATATTGAATTGATTATTGAGCTATCAATAATTCTTCACCGAAATAAAATCTAGTTTAATGAAAAAAGTTGAATGTCTGATGTAAGATGTTCAACTTTCCTGCGTCATTATAGTGTATGGAATCAACTCAATTTAATACTCAAATTCTGAATCTTTCCGATAAATTATTTCGATTGGCAAAATCGATACTGCGGAATGGTGATGCTGCACAGGATGCTGTTCAGGAATTGACAATGAAATTATGGGAGAAGAGACACCAGCTTGACGAAGTTGATAACATACCGGCATTTACTATGCGATCCATGAGAAATTTGTGTCTGGATACAATACGTCAAAACAGGGATGAAGATGATTTACCTGTTGAATTCGAAAATATCGAACCCAATCCTCACCAACAAACCGAACTCAGGGATTTGGCAACACGAATACGAAGTATGATTGATAATTTACCCGAATTACAACGAACCATTATTAGAATGCGGGATGTGGAAGAAATGGAAATCTCAGAGATAGCCTATGTTACTTCAATAACTGAAAATGCTGTTAGTGTGAATCTGTCCAGAGCCCGTCAAAAAATAAGAGATCAAATTTTAAATGAACAAAAAAGAGTGGAGGAAACAATATGGAAATGATGAACGAATTATTGGAAAAATACTTTCGGGGTGAAACGTCCCTTCCCGAAGAAAAAGAATTGAAACATTACTTTTCCAATGGAAATGTAGTACCGGAGCATGAAATATACAGGCCTTTATTTGAAGTTTTCGAACTGGAATTGAATGATAAAGCCACATCGCCATTATTAAATGTAATCCCAAAACAAAGAAAAATAAAACAAATATGGATTAAAACATTCGCGTTTACAGGTATTGCTGCATCTTTAGTATTATTAATGTGGGTGCAGCTCCCCCCAACTACCGATAATTATGCCGTAATAAATGGGACACGAATTGATAACCAGGAATTTGTACAAAGATATGCTCAGAAGAAAATGAATTATGTCAATGCAATGCTCAAAGATGGTTTGAAGCCGATGCAACGAATGAAAGTTGTAAATCATACTCTTCAACCTTTAAATGTAATCAAAGAGACACATGATAAAATGATTGAAATTGAAAAAACTCACATTATTAATAATTAAGAATATGAAAAGAACAATGTTTTTAGTTGCTGTACTATTTATGGTGGCAGCAAGTCAGGCACAAACGCTACAAAGTTTATTCGAAAAATACAGTGAAGACGAACATTTCGAATATGTATCTGTAGGAAATGGAATGATGAATATGGCTTCTGCGATGGGTGGAATGACTAAGAGTGATAAGGGTATGACTTCAAAAATGAAATCAACAAAAATTCTCACTTTAAAAGCTTCAAATGATTCTCAAATTATGAAATCATTTGAAAAAGAATTAAGTTCGGTTTTAGAGGCCGGTAAGTTTGAAACTGCCGTTGAAACACGTGGTAAAGGTGAAAGTGTACATATTTATTATCGTATCACAGGGAAAGACCACGTCGATCAACTAATCGTTGCTAAAACTAAATCTGAATTAAGCCTGATATGGAATAGCGGGAAAATGACTAAAGAAGAATTGATGCATGGCTTTTCTTCTAAAGATGATGATAGTTCGAAAGATGGAGATGAAAAGTCTTAAATAAAGGGCGAAAATCAACAGCTGATATTTTGTTTATTAATCCTGACCGGTTAATAGTAAGGCCAATTCATTGTGATAATGAGTTGGTTTTTTTTTTATCTGATTATAGTCAAAATAAGACCTATGGTGCCAATCAGAAGTATGATAATACCCGTGATTTGATTGATTAATTTCAATTCCCTCATGTTCAGTTTATTCTTGAATTTACTGACTAGTATGGTCAACAGATTCCACCAGAGTAATGCTCCTCCCAAAATGGATAAGATACCGCAAATAGATACAAACAATGTAGTTTTATTTCCAATAAATTGAAACCTTGCAAACAAGGCAATCAGCACAAATAAAACTAACGGATTTGAAAACGTCAGGCCAAATGAAGTGACAAAATCACTCAATAAACTGTGTTTTACCGTCTCATTTGGTTTCGGCTGTGTTGCAGGATTGCTCTGGAAAATATACCAACCGAATAAAGCAACCACTAAGCTTCCTACTAACTCAATCACAAAACGGTGATCTTCGATAAAATCCAACACGAAGCTTAAGAAAAACAACGTAATGATCGTATATATTAAGTCTGAAGTTGTTGCGCCTAAACCTGTTGCAATGCCATATTTCTGGCCTCTGTTCAGGGTTCGTTGTATAGTAAGCATCCCAATGGGTCCTAAAGGTACTGAAATACATAAACCAATCAATATCCCTTTTATAATTATCTCAAGCATGCGTTCCATTTAAAGTTTGCATTGCAAAGATAGTTTTTTTTCGTCAATCAATGGTCAACCTTATTTTCAAACATTTAAGAAATGTAACTTTTACGGGATGCTTTTAAATTTGAACTTCCGGTAAAAAAAACTGACCAGAATAATTTATATTCTGATCAGTTAAATGCAATTCTTTCTGTGTCAGTATGAAAGTATTTAAACTGAACTTTCTTAGGTAGATAGAAGACGATATTTCAGAAAAGTATACGTGTAGATTATTTAATTAGAAATTTAATTGGATATTTCTCTATGACTTTAAAATCCAAAATCGTCAATTTTCTTATTAAACTTTTTAGCTTCTGAAGGTTTTTTCGCTTTTATTTGTGTTGTCGATCCTTCTACATAAATTGCCTGATAAGGTCGAACCGGACATATTGATTCACATGCACCACAACCAACACATAAATCTTCGGTAACTTCAGGGATGGTAAGTCCGTTTTTATAAGGAATCATATGCACAGCTTGAGTTGGACAATGTTCCGAACAGGCTCCACAATCTTCTTCTTTAGCAAATACAACACATTTTTCTTTTCGGAATTTGGCAATTCCAATCTGAGTCAGTTTCTTTTCTTCCATTGGAAGAGGTATTAAGGCTCCTGTCGGACAGATCGTGGAACAAATGTTACAATCGTATGTACAAAACACATGAGTCGAAAAAGATAAATGTGGTTGCGTTATACCGGTGATCCCATATTGGAAAGCAGCCGGTTTAAGAACCTGCATTGGACATTTGGTCACGCACAATTGGCAACCGGTGCAATGATCATTGAAATGCTCTAAAGTATGTGCTCCGGGAGGCATGACGGGCTTCCTTGAAAGGATAGTATCATCTTTACCTATTATCTTGTTGGTGCCCGATAAGGCCACTGAAGCAAGTGCAGCACCCGATGAAAGTAAAAATGTGCGTCTGCCGGTATTGATTTTCTGTTCGATGGGCTGACTTTGTTCTTTTTTATACCTGTATTCATATTTGATTCCTCCTTTTTTACAGGCAGAAAGGCAATTAAAACAACTTACGCATCTCGAATCATCCACTTTCATGGCATCACTATCAATACACTGTGATTTGCATTGTTTTTCACAAGCTCCGCATTGGGTACATTTCGATTCTTCCATATGAATATGAAAGATTGAAATTTTAGACAAAAGTCCAAGTGAAGTGCCTACAGGGCAAATGGTGTTGCAGTATGACCGGCCTTTAAACCAGGACATTTGAGTTATTAAGATAAAGAATGCTAAGGCAATTACAAAGGCAAGAGGAACAAAACTAACCTGCTCGACTTTATAAAAGGTGTAATTCCCCATTGAACTGAGCGTGAAGGCTAATAAATTATTTCCCCAAATGGCCAATGGACGGAATAATTGAGAAACTATCTTGCCAAAAGTACTGTAAGGATCAAGAAGTATTACCAGGAATGAGCTGCCGAAAAAGAAAATAATCACGGTTAGGGCAAGTATTGAGTACCTTAATATGTTCCTGGGAGCCGAATACTCAAACCGTGTTTTCTTCTTTCTTTTACTAAAAAATCGTGATTTCCAGGTCAGCACATCCTGCATTACGCCTAACGGGCAAATTGTTGAACAATAGATTCTTCCAAAAAGCAAGCTCAAAACCAACAGGATTCCAAGCACTATCAGATTGAATGATAGTAACGCCGGAATCCATTGTATGCTCATGAGCTTATGTAACCCCAACGGCAATTTGCCGGTAAAATCAATAAAGAATAAAAAGATGGGAAGAAAAAATAAAATTGATAAAACAATTCTAATATTTTTAAGAAATTTCATTGAAATATACTTAGTAATAATTTGAAATAAAAGCTATTAACTTAAACGATTAAAGTTTAATCCGTTTTACATTAAGTCTTTCGAGATTCTGAGTTCCGACTCTGTTCTTTTCGGCTAATGCAATATACCGCACATCTTTCAGGTCGGTAGGTTGTACCTGGGAAAACAGTTTCATTGCAGCAGTATCCACTGCAACATAATCAGGAGATACAAGCAATGATTTGAGTTTTACAACGTCAGTATCAGACTTCCCTTGAGGACCGTTTGATTTCATGATGCGGTAAGCATCTACAATATTAAGTGCTGGTCTTTTATGAAACGTTGCTGCATCGGCAATACATTGATGCAAATCATGATTATGGAAGAAACCTCTGTCCCAGACAATCCCCATCAGGTTCTTCATTGAGATCGTGTTTTTAGCCCCACCGTGATGTTTCAATACCGGCACATTGAACCAGACATCACATTCAAGCAAGGCTTTATGAATTTTAGCGCTCTTTAAATTTACTCCACGCGGGAAATCAACTTCTGAATAATACGACTCGTCGTTGGCAGGGACCATTTTGCCTCCTGCAGCAAGTACTGCTTTTTCTATTCCGCTGTTTACATAACATTTCTTCCAATCCTGACAGGTATGGTCAAAGACAATCACTTGTGAAGCACCGGCGCCACGACAAAGTTTTACTAATGCTCCAATCAATTCGGGGTTCGTATTGGCTGCCATTTGAGGTGATTTATCCCAACCAATATTAGGTTTTATAACTACTTTTTGCCCTCTTTTTACAAAATGCCCTATTCCACCCATTTCTTTAAGCGCACGGGCTAGCATTACTGCCGGTTCGCCTCCCATTACAGCTACCAGGTCTGGTTGTGAATGAACAGTAATTCCTTTTGCCGATAAAACAGATCCCAATGCATTGGTTTTAAAGAATGACGCAATTCCAACAATTGCTGCTGATTTGAAAAAATCTCTTCGTTTCATTTTCAAATAGTTTTATATTCGATTAATAAATTATAGAATTCAATGGTTAAGATTGTAACTACAAATTTAATTGATTTTAATGCTCTGTCAAACTTTAAAACAAGTTCTATTTCCTTCTTATTTAAAAATTCACATCAGTGGGGGATATTTTAAACTGCCTATTTAATTGTAGTCAGTTAATACCTGAAATATGAACTTCAATTCATTTTTAGGATAGTAAATTAACGTTTTAATGAGTTTCCAGGTTTTGAGTAATAAGTTGTAATTTTCCTACAATTATATTATCAAATCGTCATCAATTTCTACTGGCTTTCGTTTAACTACCAATGCACTGATTTCCCAAAGACCATAGATTGGTAAAAAGACAACCATTAAAGTAAATGGATCACCGGTAGGTGTTACTACAGCGGCAACTATTAAAAGCACTACAATGGCATGGCGGCGAAATCTGTTGAAAAAACCACGGTTCAGAATGCCTAATTGTGATAAAAACCAGGACAGCAAAGGAAGTTCGAAAACCAGACCCATCATAAAACAAAGCATCATAAAACTATCCATATACGAATCGAGCGAAACACTGTTTTCAATATAGGTGCTTAGTTGATATCCTGCCAAAAAACGCAATGTTAGCGGGAATACCAATAAGTAACCAATAGCAACCCCTATATAAAAAAGTATATTTCCAAAAAGAAAGACCCATCCTGCATTTTTTCGTTCATTGACATGAAGCGCAGGCTTAACAAAAAGAAAGAGCTGATAAATGACAAAAGGAAAACTGAATACCAATGCGAACCAGAAAGAGGTGGACATGTGTATGAAAAACTGGGATGAAAGGTTAATGTTGATTACCTTTACCTGAAAAGTGCCGACGCAAAAGTCAGGAAATAAAGGGACTTTCTTACTTACTTCATTGAACCAGTCATACAGAAAAAAGTTATTTCGTGTTGGAGCCAGAATGACATTATTGAACAATTCTTTCATGTACATAAAGAACACAAGAGATGATAATCCAACAAAAGCTGCTATTCGAAACAATGTTTTTCGTAAATCATCCAGATGATCCCAAAAAGTCATCTCACTTTCATCCGCCTTACTCATCCTTATTTGGTCGATTCGGTTTTGTCGTCTTTGGAAGATTCTTTTAAATCATGTTCAACTTCATTTAATCCTTCTTTGAAACTCTTGACTCCCTTACCAAGTCCTTTCATCAATTCAGGAATTTTTTTTCCGCCAAATAACAACAACAATGCAAATGCAATGATAAGCAATTCGCCCGTTCCTAAGTTTAAAAACAATAAATGGTCCATGATTTTACAGTTATATGTTGATGAATTAATATTCCAGCTCTAATTAATGTGTAAAAATACAACTATATTCTTATTCCAAAAAAATTACTAGCTTAATTGTTTTAGAAGAGATGTTAATGATGTCTATTTTTTAGTGTAAATATGTGTTTTTTCTGATACTTTTTTTCGGAATTCAGTACAAACCGCATCTGATTTGTATCTGAAATATTCCATTTAGTATTTGAAATATTTTAAATCGGAAGTTGATACGTGTTCATTCAAAAAGAAAAAGAAGATAATTGCATAGTGATTAGCATTTATCTTCCTGAATGGCAGTACTCCCGATCAAATAAATCTTAGTCCTTATCGACCAGTTTATTGCTGTTTGTATTATACCGTTCTCCAGTATTAGGATATTTAGCCAGTAATTCATCTATTTCAGCCAAATCATGTCTGGTTAATACCATGTCAATGGCTCCGACATTTTCGATTAAATAAGTGCGTCGCTTAGTCCCCGGAATTGGAATGATATGTTCGCCCTGTGCAAGCACCCAGGCTAATGCAAGTTGTGACGGAGTGCAATACTTCCGTTTGGCAATAAGAGCAAAGCCTTGAGCCAGGGAAGTGTTGTTTTCTGCATTCTCTTTTTGATAACGGGGTAATGTTTTCCTGAAATCATCATCTTTCAATTGGTTAATATCCAGCGTGTTGGTCATTAACCCGCGTGCCAGCGGACTGAAAGGTACGAATGTAATGCCTAATTCAAGGCAGGTTGGAAGTATTTCTTTTTCCACATCACGAGTCAAAAGAGAGTATTCACTTTGCAGGGCTGATATAGGATGTACTGCATTTGCTCTGCGTAATGAATTGACCGAAACTTCCGACAATCCCAGATAACGAACTTTTCCTTCTTTTACCAGCTCAGCCATGGCACCTACCATTTCCTCAACAGGTAAGTTTGGATCAATCCTGTGAGCGTAATACAGATCGATCACATCGGTATTCAATCGTTTCAGGCTGTTTTCCACCGCCAGCTTCATGTGTTTTGGTGAAGCATCGAATCCAAATGCATATTTATTTTCTACACCGGGCACGAATCCGAATTTTGTTGCCAAAAAGATCTTATCCCGATTAGGTTTCAACACTTTTGCTATCAACTCTTCATTTCTACCGGCACCATAAATGTCGGCTGTATCCCAAAATGTTACGCCAATTTCAATTGCTTTCTCTAAAGTTGCAATTGATTCTTCATCATTGGGTTCGCCATAACCATGACTCATACCCATACAACCCAGTCCGATAGAAGGTAGATTAATATCTGTTTTTCCAAATTTTCTGTAGAGCATAATTAATTGGATTGATTATTAATACTGAATAATTGAAGGAAAATAATCACTTATTATGAAACAATTCATAAAAGAATATTGTTTCGTGTATTTTTATTTCTGATGATTTCTACTCTGTAAAACTAATTCTAACTAATTTTCTTCATCACATTCCTTATTCCTGAATGCGGTTCATTTTATATTTGGGTACGCTTATTTTGTCAGTCGAAGAAGGAATCAATTGTACATTCCATTATTTGGCCTTGTCAATGATTTTGGGCAAAAGATAAATCTACAGTTTTCAATTAAAATGATACAGAAAAACAATCAAAGCATCCATTGCTGTTTTTTTGTTGTCCTTTATTTCCATAGAAACTTGTATCTCAGCTTTGGAAGTTCCTCTGAGGTTAATTAGTGATTTGAGACTTGCCCTGATTCTTACCTGACTGTCAACTAGTACAGGTTGATTAAAACGTAATTTTTCAATCCCGTAATTCACTGTTAATTTCGAGTTGTTTACTTCTACAATCTGATCCCATAAATAGGGCAAAACCGATAAATTGAGATAACCGTGAGCAATGGTAGTTTTATAAGGACTTTCCGTTTTAGTCCTTTCAGTATCTACATGTATCCATTGATGATCCATTGTAGCATCGGCAAACAGATTAATTTGATTTTGTGAAATGGTAATATAATCAGACACACCTAATTCTTTCCCAACGTATTGTTCTAATTCATTGAAATTATTCACTATGATTTTACTCATTTTATCTCTCTCTATTGTTAGTACCCGGTTTAGTCCCGGACAAGTTGTTTTATTTTGTGCAAATATACTAAAATTTTAGACCTTGTGAAATAGTAAATTTTAATTCCGGGTTATAAATTATTTTATTAATGTTAATATAATGCAAGTCTATTTATTAATTATTGAATTTTTAATAAATGTACCGGTTTTCATAAATCGTAAGACCAATGTTATCACTTTTTTCTTTAACGGCATTAATATGTGCATTGATTTCACAGTGATAATTTCTTTTTCATTTCCCAGAATGGCACTTTTCATGGTTACAGTTCCATCATTATCGTCAGGCATAAATGGATTAAACCATGGCTTTTTCCCTTTTACTCCTACAATTAGTCCTACTTCACAGGTTGGTATGGGTAGTTTAAAAGCATACGAATTAGAATCAGTACGCATTAAACTGACATTCGGACCTAAAAAGGATCTTAACGATGAATTGGAAAAAAAATCAGCAACTTCGGTTCCTTTATTAGGAGGTGCCAGCATAATAAATCGATAGATAAACGGGAAATGCATCGTCGGATTTATATACTTATACATCGACCTGACCACCAATGCACCCATTGAATGGGTAACAAAAGAGACAGTGTCATAATTTTCCTGCTTTATTTTTACAAACAAATCATATCCGATACTGTCAATACATTCTTTAAAAGAGGGATAAGTATAATTCTCTGTATTATATCCTTCGTGTTTTAATCCTTTATCTATTTTATCCATCTGGATTAAACTACCACCGTATCCATGAAGAATATAAACTTTATGAGTGGAAAAGGAGGGTTGATTACAGATGAATACAAAGAAAAAAAATAAAACCGGCTTGAAGTCCATTCTTCTCATAATTAGGATTTATTGGGGTGAGTTCGAATAATTTGAAATAATGAAGTTCCTAAATTGAATTAATTATGATGATGATAAAGAAGGAATGTTTTTCTTATCAAAAAGATCATTAAAATCCATGATCAACTCCTTATGCAGGTCCGTGAAAATCTTCCCTCAACAGACATTATTTCCCTCACAACAGACAAAACGAACCAGGACTGCTAAACCATAATAATCTTTGTTTTTATAAAATCATTTTCGTACATGCTTTATTTATCTGTTTTTTGGCTTTCAGGGTTGTCGACATTCAGGGATGTCAAT
>Ga0302285_10000410_pt1 | contig 23862 bp, 27 predicted proteins | sample III_Fen_E2_2_FD_200455 | JGI IMG/M metagenome (GOLD analysis project Ga0302285, IMG submission 200455) | Peat permafrost microbial communities from Stordalen Mire near Abisko, Sweden - III_Fen_E2_2 | ecosystem: Environmental > Terrestrial > Soil > Wetlands > Permafrost | place: Sweden: Abisko... | reverse complement strand
TGCGAGAAAAGTTAGAAAACGAAATAATCAAACATCCAATCATCTGCAAAGAATATCTATCTTTGTAAATGGTTGGATGTTTTGTTATCAACCAGTAATAAAAAAATCACGCCCACTCATCCAAACGCATATTCGCTTACGTCTAATAAGTAAATGTAACACTCACCAAATTAATTTACAAATGAAAAAACTTGGATTCTTGCTGCTATTTACTTTATTAGCAGCTCTTAACACAAATGCTGCACCGGCAGCTAAAACCGATTCAGTGTCAAGCAAATCTGACAGCAGTTATCAGGCAATGAACGCCAACCAAAGAGAAGCTGCTTTAGTACAAAAACTCGATGCAGATCAACTCTTCGAGCTTGAAAAAATTCGTTCTGGAGCGCGAGACGAAGACTCACAAAAATTGAGTTCTCCTGGAATTGTAATGATATCTTTGATGCCTTTTTTTACCGCCATCTTAATTGTCTTCTTAGTAATGCGTTACAAACGCCAAAAGGAACAACGCTTTATGGCCTTGTGCGAAAAAGCACTCGAAGCCGGCAGAGACCTGCCCGACAATTTCTTTAAAAAACCACAGGAAGAAACACAAAGCCACTTGTTGAAAGGAATGATTTGGGTAGGTGTAGGTGTAGGTGTAACCTACGGAGCACTCGAACTAATGGGCGATCACTCCCCATGGGGATTTGGACTGATTCCGGCCTTTGTAGGTGTGGCTTACATCATTAGCTACTTTATTGAAAAGAAAAACAAAGCGAACGACGTAAAGAATGAGTAACACCGATGACCTCAAGTGGGTCATGCAGGTGACGTTGCTCGGCAACAAACAAGCATTCGATCCGCTTGTCAGAAAGTATCAATCTCCCATCCGACGATTTTTTCTGAATCTCACGATGGGAGATTCATCGCTGAGTGACGATTTGGCACAAGAGACTTTTATTAAAGCCTATTTGCAGCTCAATACGTTTCAGGGGCTTTCGGGTTTTTCCACATGGTTGTTTCGCATAGGTTACAATGTTTTCTACGATTCGGTGCGTGCGCAAAAACGAAAAAACAACACCTCGCTCGATGAAGTGGATAAGCATTATGCAGTGGAGAACGATTTTTCGGCCGAAAAGAGTGATTTGTACGATGCTTTGCGTAAATTGCGCCACGAAGAACGAACAGCTATTTTGCTCTGTTACATGGAGGGTATGAGCCACTCGCAAGCAGCCACAGTGATGAAATGTCCGTTGGGGACACTCAAATCATACGTTTCGGCAGGTAAAACAAAACTGGCACATCATTTGCAATAACTGAATTAAAGAATCAAAACAATGAACGATAAGCAACTCACACAATTTTTTGCCGCACAAAAGCCGGAGATAACAGACAACGGCTTTTCGGACAAAGTGATGCACCGCCTACCCGAAAAACAACGCACTCCTGCATTGGTATGGATATTTGCAATAATCAGCACTATTGTGGCGTTTTCAACAGGAAGTTACCATTTGGTAATTCCCATTATACAAACTCTGATAGAGGAGCTTTACTGGTGGATACTGCCAGCTACCTGCGGTGCTATAGCGCTGATTTTGACCTCAATATTCCTGTTATATGAACGCACAGAGAGATCGTTCTCGTTAAATATCAATATCTGATTTTCAGGATTACTCTATATAACAAAAGCCTCCGCAATAGAGGCTTTTGTTATATAGAACCAGCAACAATTCAAGAACTGATTGTCTAGAATCTATTTCTGACTTCTTCTGAAACTCTCTTTCTTCTCCTTTGTCATTTTCTCGCAAGCATACTGAAAAATAAGCCGTGGAGCGGTCTCTTTCCATTTCAATAAAAACAACTCAGTAGCCTCGGGATTAATTTTCCATGCCTCACGCAAGTACCACCCAATACCCTGATGCACCTCACGTATAGGGTCGCTCATCAATGGTTCAATAAAAGCGAAAAGCGGTACAATAGCCTCATGATGCTTTTTGATATGTTTTATTAATGTGACCGCCACTGTCCGCCGTTGAAACGGGTTTTCGGCTGACAACCATGGATTGAAATCTTCGATGCCGACAATCTCTTTTGCCATAAACTTCGGCAGAATCAACATTCCCAGCAAATCGGCATGTGCCCAATTGTGAATACCCACTGAAAACCAAAGTCCAATATGGTCGAATACGTCACGGCTGAATTGCTTATCAAACTCATCGGTCAATAGCATTGCAAATGATGCTTCTTCGTATTTTTCGGCAGCAATAAGTGGCGGTGCAGCTTCGAGAATCAGGTCAAGAGTCACGTCTTTTTCGTGCACTAACTCTTTTATCTTCGCCTCCATCAACGGTTTTCCCACACCATAGGCATGAAATTCGCCTTTGAAATAGCGACTGTATTTCTTTACATTATCCTCGTTGGTGTTCGCATTGCAAAAACCACGAAAATCGGTAATAAGTTCGTGAACTGTCATCTTTTATCGGGTTTATTTATCCCCACTGCCGGGCATTAATGTGTTTGAAATCAGTGTAACTATATCTTTCGGATCCTTAGAATTTTTCATCGCATCACGTATTTTTTGCTTTTGCTCCGGTGTGAGTATATCCACCATTTGCCTCATTGTATTACTCAGTGAACCAAGCACCTGACCAATAATTTCAATGGCTTGCGCGGTGTATTGCTTACTGAGTTCGGCATCGGGTTTATCGGCAAGCAGGTTGGTATTGACATTTTGCAACAATTCCATCAAACGAGGCACAATGGGTGCCAGACCTTTCGTCACCGAGTCTTTGAGTAACATCAGTTTGCCCATTTGCGCTTTGCTCAATGCGTGGGTTGTATCTTTTGGTGCAGCCGCTTTCTGTGGGCTCCACGTTACCACTATATCGCTTATTTTCTGTTTGTCGCGGGCAGTAAATTTCCGGTTGTCAATGTCCGTATTATCAGCTTTTTTCTCCACACTGCCCCATCCACCGAGTGTATATTTATATTCGTAATTCTTACCGGCAAAACAAGGCACCAGCAACGTATAGTGTCGGTTGTCCGTACGTGTCATTTTGTAGTTTCCGTCCTTGGGATTCCAATTATTGAAACTTCCGGCGAGAAATACCGCGGAATCTTTTTGAATACCTTTTCCGGGAAGTTCCACGGCAAAACGAACAGCCGCCACCTGAGCCTTCACTGCAAAAGTCATTGTCAGACCAATAACAAAACTAAAAAGGCGAAGTGTTTTTTTCATAGTGTAAAAAATTAAAATCAAACAATTGATTGCAAAGCTACATTATTTTTGTCTCAATTGCTTTAAGGTCAGCATACTTTTTCAATAATTGTATCGACAAATCAATTGCCTCTTGTACTTCTTCTTTACCGGAATAACCATTGATTATCATCAGCAGATGGGTTGTTTCCAACGAAAGCTTAGTGCGTTCATTATCACTTGTTGGCGTACCAATACCCCCTTGCACATCTTTATACACGGGCAAACCTTCAATATTAAGTAGTCCTCGTCCAATTGCCTCAAATTCATCCGTCTGTGCACCAACCGTAAGCAACAAATCACCCTCTATTTTATCGGCATCAAACCCTCCGATTGAATATCCGGTTTTGATAGATACTAGATTGATGATATCGACCAATGTATTGATTCGGTAAAGCGGCAACTCCCGCAGAATACGTCGACACAATGCTTCCGCCGAAGGACGATAGCGGTTCGGATCTTTGCCCAGCGCTTTGTAGGCGGTGCGTGTAGCTTGAATATTAGGAATTTTGTTGATCTGCTCAATGACAAAATTCTTCCTAAAATCTTCTTCGGTCTGTGTAATATTTTGCCATAAATTTTCATTGAAGGGCGAATTGGTCACTTCGCACCAAATCAAACCCAGTGTCAATTGCGGGCAAGCTTGTCGGATGGCATCGGAAACGGTAATTGTGAGCATATTTTACAATAAAAATAGGAGAATTCAGACCACAAAAATAGTAAAAAACGGGCAGCTTTTTCTTCCTGATTTTGAAATACTATTGTCTCTTTGTGCTCTAAAAAAAAAATCGTATCTTTGCCCCGCTTTTAAAAAACAACATAAAGTCTAACCCTATTAACAGTCTGAACATTAATTATGGAAGAACAGAAAGAGAACATCGTGGAAGATGTAAAAACTCCCGCCGCTGAAGAAGCACAACCTGTAGTTGAGGAAGTAACCCCTCAAGCAGAAGAAATTGCAGCTGTAACCGAAGAAGTAGAAGCTCCTAAAGTGGAAGAAGCAGCCGAAGTGGTAGCTCCTGTCATCGAAGAAGCGGCTCCCGAAGTAGTGGAAGCTAAACCGGCTCCTGCACCTGCACCAAAAGCTGCACCCGCAGCCGAAGATTTTGACTGGGAATCTTACGAGAAAGGCGATGCCCTCGTAGGCGACCGTTCGGAACTTACCAAACAGTATGACTCTACCCTCAACACTATCAAAGAAAAAGAGGTAGTTGACGGTACTGTTATCTCAATGAACAAACGCGAAGTGGTAGTGAACATCGGCTTCAAATCCGACGGTATCATTTCGTTGAACGAATTCCGCTACAATCCTGATCTTAAGGTTGGTGATACTGTAGAAGTCTTCATTGAAAACCAAGAAGACAAAAAAGGTCAATTATTGCTTTCGCACAAACAAGCACGCACCTCGCGCTCTTGGGACAGAGTAAATGCTGCCCTCGAAAACGACGAAACAATAAAGGGCTTTGTAAAATGCCGTACCAAAGGCGGTATGATTGTCGATGTATTTGGCATCGAAGCTTTCTTGCCAGGCTCACAAATCGACGTGAAACCTATTCGCGACTACGATGTGTTTGTGGGTAAAACAATGGAATTCAAGGTGGTAAAAATCAATCACGAATTCAAAAATGTGGTTGTTTCGCACAAAGCTCTTATCGAAGCTGAACTCGAACAACAAAAGAAAGAAATTATCTCGAAACTCGAAAAAGGTCAGGTACTTGAAGGTACCGTTAAAAACATCACCAACTATGGTGTATTTATCGACCTTGGCGGCGTTGACGGCCTTATCCACATCACCGACCTTTCTTGGGGCCGCGTAGCTCACCCTGAAGAAGTGGTTCAGTTGGATCAAAAACTCAACGTAGTTATCATCGATTTCGATAACGAAAAGAAACGTATTGCTCTAGGTTTGAAACAATTAACTCCTCATCCATGGGATGCTTTGGATACCAACCTTAAAGTAGGTGACAAAGTGGACGGAAAAGTAGTTGTTGTAGCTGACTACGGTGCATTTGTTGAAGTATTGCCTGGTGTAGAAGGCTTGATTCACGTATCGGAAATGTCATGGAGCCAACACTTACGCAGTGCTCAGGACTTCCTGAAAGTGGGTGATGTGGTAGAAGCTGTTATCCTGACACTTGATCGCGACGAACGCAAAATGTCATTGGGTATCAAACAATTGAAACAAGACCCATGGGAAAATATCGAAAGCAAATATGCAATCGGTTCTAAACATGCGGCTCGCGTGCGCAACTTCACTAACTTCGGTGTTTTCGTTGAAATTGAAGAAGGTGTTGACGGCTTGATTCACATCAGCGACCTTTCTTGGACTCGCAAAATCAAACACCCATCAGAATTTACTCAAATTGGTGTAAACTTAGATGTAGTGGTACTTGAAATCGACAAAGACAACCGTCGTTTGAGCCTAGGCCACAAACAATTGGAAGAAAACCCATGGGATGTATTCGAAACAATCTTTACCGTTGACAGCATTCACGAAGGAACTATCGTGGAAGTATTAGACAAAGGTGCCGTTATCGCGTTACCTTATGGCGTTGAAGGTTTTGCTACTCCTAAACATTTGGTAAAAGAAGACGGTACACAAGCTAAACTGGATGATAAATTATCTTTCAAGGTAATTGAATTCAACAAAGATGCAAAACGTATCATCTTATCTCACAGCCGTATTCACGAAGATGAACAAAAAGGTACATCTTCTGCTTCTGGCGAAAAGAAGGAAAACAGTCAAAAGAAATTCAAAAAAGCAGTAGAAGAACAACAACAAAATTCTACACAATCGTTTGAAAAAACCACATTAGGTGATATTCAACAATTGGCTGATTTGAAAGATCAATTGGCTGTAGCCGAAAAAACAGTAGCTCACCAAAAGGCCGCTGCTGCTGCCGAGGCTGCCGAAGCAAAAACAAAACGTGCTCCTAAAAAAGAAAAGGAATTAGAACCTGTAGTGGAAGCTGAAGTGAAAGAAGATGCTAAAGAAGAAACTAAAGTTGAAGTTAAAGCTAAGGCTAAAGCTAAACCTGAAGCAAGCGAAGAAAAAGCTGCCGAATAATTCTTTTTCAGTATAAATAATGAAAAGTCGCCTATTTTTAGGCGGCTTTTTTTATTACCTTTGCAACACAACAAGCACAAGAAACAAGACACAGGAACCAAAATAAATGACTGCTTATTTCAAAATATTGCACCACTATAAAATCAGTCCTGATTCTTGTTTCCTCATATATTAAGTATTGATTTTCAACGCAATAATTCGCATCTCACTATGGCACATCATATCGAAAATGATTCTCAATATAACGGTCTTACCGTGAATGAAGGTATAGAACAACCTCCTGTGGTGAATCCTTATCTGCATATTCAGAAGCGTAAGAAGCGACAACACTATTCCGCTACAGAATATGTTGAAGGTATTCTGAAAGGTAACCGAACCATACTCAGTCAGGCAGTCACTTTGGTAGAAAGTGTAAAGCCCGAGCATCAGATTGTGGCGCAGGAGGTAATAGAAAAATGTTTGCCCTATACCGGAAAATCTATTCGTTTAGGAATAACCGGTGTTCCCGGAGCAGGCAAAAGTACATTTATCGAAACTTTGGGAATGCTTTTGGTGAAAGACAATCACCAATTGGCAGTGCTTGCCATTGACCCAAGCAGCGAACGAAGCAAAGGTAGCATTCTGGGGGATAAGACACGCATGGAGCAACTTTCAAGCCATCCTAACAGCTTTATCCGCCCCTCACCCTCCGCAGGCTCACTAGGCGGAGTGGCACGCAAGACTCGCGAAACTATCATGCTGTGTGAAGCAGCCGGTTTCGACACGATTTTTGTAGAAACTGTGGGTGTGGGACAATCTGAAACCGCAGTACATTCAATGGTTGATTTCTTTTTGTTTCTGCAGGTTTCCGGTACCGGCGACGAACTGCAAGGCATCAAGCGAGGCATAATGGAGATGGCTGATGGCATTGCCATCAACAAAGCCGATGGTACCAATGTGGAACGAGTTAATCTCACCAAAGCTCAACTTACAAATGCGCTCCACCTTTTCCCGTTACCGGAATCGGGCTGGTCGCCAAAAGTAATGACTTGCTCGGCATTGAATAATCTCCATATTGATGAAGTATGGCAAATGGTAGCCGAATATATTGATTTTGTAAAGACATCCGGTTTTTTTGAAATCAACCGACATTATCAATCGAAATATTGGATGTACGAATCGATTAACGAACAGTTGAAGTCGCGGTTTTACAATAATGCTACGATTCAGAGTCTTCTCTCTCAGTTTGAAAACAAAGTGCTTTCCAATGAAATAAGCTCATTTATCGCGGCAAAAGAGCTACTGACAAGATATTTTCAGGAAGAATAATCAGATATTTTGCAACAAAAAAACGGGATTGCCTCGCTCTGAGATAATCCCGTTTTTAATTAAAACTATATAGGAAAGAAATTACATCATTCCACCCATTCCGCCACCCATTGGAGGCATTGCAGAGCCTGCATTATCTTCTTTCTTTTCCACAATTACACTTTCGGTGGTCAACAACATACCTGCAATAGAGGCTGCGTTTTCCAAAGCTACGCGTGTTACTTTAGTCGGGTCAATTACACCGGCAGCAAGTAATGGTTGATACTCGTCAGTGCGAGCATTGTAACCGAAGTCGCCTTTGCCTTCTTTCACCTTTTGAACTACCACAGCACCTTCTTTGCCCGAGTTGGCAACAATTTGGCGAAGCGGTTCTTCGATGGCACGTTTGATGATTTCAATACCGGTTGTTTCGTCTTCGTTAAGGCCTTTCAAGCCTTCCAAAGCAGAAATGGCACGGATATAAGCAACTCCACCACCAGGTACAATACCTTCGGCAATAGCAGCACGTGTTGCGCTCAAGGCATCATCCACACGGTCTTTCTTTTCTTTCATTTCCACTTCCGAAGCAGCACCTACGTAAAGTACAGCCACACCGCCGGCTAATTTAGCCAAACGTTCCTGCAATTTTTCACGGTCATAGTCGCTTGTTGTAGATTCTATTTGTGCTTTGATTTGCAGTACACGGGTTGCAATCGCATCTTTTGCACCTGCACCATTCACAATGGTTGTATTGTCTTTGTTGATGGTAATCTTTTCGGCAGTTCCCAACATTTCGAGAGTAGTACCGTCAAGTTTCATCCCTTTTTCTTCGGAAATAACCACACCACCGGTCAAAATGGCAATGTCTTCCAACATTTCTTTACGACGGTCGCCAAAGCCCGGAGCTTTCACAGCAGCAATCTTCAATGAACCGCGAAGACGATTTACCACCAATGTTCCAAGAGCTTCACCATCAATATCTTCAGCAATAATCAACAAAGGACGACCGCTTTGCACGGTAGCTTCAAGGATAGGAAGAATTTCTTTGAGGTTGGATATTTTTTTATCGTAAATCAAAATGAAAGGTTTGTCTTGTTCAACCTCCATTTTTTCGGTATTGGTCACAAAATAAGGAGATATGTAGCCACGGTCAAATTGCATACCTTCTACAATTTCGATAGTAGTTTCGGTACCTTTGGCCTCTTCGATGGTGATAACGCCCTCTTTTTTAACTTGTTTCATTGCATCGGCAATCAGTTTTCCGATAGTTGCATCGTTGTTTGCCGAAATGGTTGCTACTTGTTCGATTTTATCGAAATCGTCGCCAACCTCTTGCGATTGCGATTGCAGATTTTCAACAACCACAGCAACAGCCTTGTCGATACCGCGTTTCAAATCCATTGGATTAGCACCTGCGGTTACGTTCTTCAAGCCTACTGAAATGATTGATTGTGCTAACACAGTAGCGGTAGTTGTGCCGTCACCTGCATCGTCACCGGTTTTTGAAGCAACTTCTTTCACCAATTGAGCACCCATATTTTCGTATGCATCAGAGAGTTCAATCTCTTTTGCAACTGTTACACCATCTTTGGTGATTTGAGGAGCACCGAATTTTTTTTCAATAATCACGTTACGACCTTTTGGCCCTAAGGTTACTTTTACAGCATTTGCTAATTCGTCCACGCCTTTTTTCAATAAGTCGCGGGCTTCAATATCAAATTTAATTTCTTTTGCCATAGCTTTTTATCTTACAATTTTATTAGTTTACAAATAAAAAAGACTGTCTTAGATTACAGCCAAAATATCGGATTGACGCATGATAAGGAATTTTTCGCCATCCAATTCCAATTCTGTTCCGGCATATTTGCCATACAACACCTGGTCGCCTACTTTCACAACCATTTCTTCGTCTTTTGTTCCTTGTCCTACGGCTTTCACTTCACCTTTCAACGGTTTTTCTTTTGCGGAATCAGGAATAATAATACCACTTGCCGTTTTTTCTTCGGCGGCTGCCGGTTGAATCAGCACTCTGTCTGCTAATGGTTTGATAGTCATAACATTAAACTATTTAAAAGGGTTTAACAAATTATTTATATTTATTTCAATTAAATGGCAAAGCCAAAAAGAACGCTTCTTATCTAAGCATATTGTGTGCCAAATTGAAATGTACCTTTATATTTATTCGCAACAAATCTATGTATTCCATTATTATTCTGTCATTTACAAAAATATATTCAATTCTTTCCACGGAACAAGATGCCTAACAAAGCAGAATACAATGTCAAAATTACGCGCTTATGCCATAATAAACAAGAGAAATTCTGACAGGATGTCAGTTTTGTGGTGTAAGAGAACAAAGGTACCCTAACTTATAAAAGTCAAATAACCTCATTGAAGGGTGGTTGCGTGTTAAGAAATAGCGGAATATAGGGCGAAACAAAAGAAAAATAAACTTCAATGAAAATTTTAAATGCAATTTAATCAGTCGATTATACACAAGTAGCAATCTACTTCTGTGAATTAAAAAAGAATATTGCCCTGATTGAAAAAGATACAATAATGACCTGACTCCTTCTTCAGTTTTAGCAATATAAACGTCATTAGTGTCAAGCCCTGTGTGAATTAATGGATTATCTATGTGTCTGATAGTATAATATTTATCTAGTAATGCCTGGCCAAATAACGTATCCTCATGTCCATATCCTTTAAGATTTTCGTCAAAACAAATTTCAAAAAATAATTTATTGAAAATCAAAAAATTGAAAGTTGTAAATGAATTGAATTTGTCTGCATTTCGTTCCACAGCGTTACGCCCTTCGCGCAACCTACCGTATGTCCAGCGTAAACTAAAAGCCTGAGATGGTAGTAATTCAGGATATGTACAACCACCACAAACAACTTCCTTTTCAGATATTTCTGAGATATAATTTTGAATAAATGTCTCACGGCAAACTTCTGCATCACAATCTATAAACAATAAATATGGATATTTTGACTCTCTTGCTAACGCATTACGTCCAGTAGCACGTCCCAAATTGGAAGATGATACAAGATAATGGCAATTTGACAATTTATCAATCAATCCATTTTCATGAAAAAAAACTGTTGATGCATCATCCATTACTATAATTTCATATTCAATTCCTGCATTTTCAGCTTGGAAATGTAAATCTCTTACCAAACGATAACAATTGTAATTATATACAGGAATTAGAATCGACAACATACACGTAAAATTGAATGAGAGTCAAGCACTGTTTTATCTTCGTTTTATATACGTCTCAAATCGGTTCATCACATCAGAAACATACCTGATTGTGAGTTTAGCATTATAATATCCATTCCGGCAAACTTCATCATTATAATATTCCGACTGTGATTTCAAACGCAAATATGTTTCCACATTATCAAACCATTGATGATTGTTTTTGCCATATTTCTTCGCCAGTGCCATTGCATCTAGTACGTGCCCGGGACCTGAATTGTAAGAAGCTAAAATAAATTTGACACGCTCATCTTTATTCTCAATATCGTGAAAAATCATATTCAGCATCTTAATGTATTGTACCGCAGCTTCAATATTTTTTTCAGGATCAAATATTTCTGACCTGTCAACGCCATAATGTTGGGCCGTGCGAGGCATCAGTTGCATTAACCCCGAAGCACCCGACCATGCCACACACTGCGCGTCAAAGTTCGATTCGTGATATGAAAGTGCGGCTAACAACTGCCAGTGCCAACCCAACTGCTTGGCATACTGTTGAAATAAATGATCGTACGGCGAAATTGCCCCATGAGGAATCCGCACCTGATTCACTGTGAAAAACTTATTTTCGTAGCTATATTTGTTCGCAATATCGGTTGTTGTATTCAGTTCAACGGCAGAGGCATACCATGCATTAATCCGGTTGAACAATGCTTCGTTTCCTCCGGCTACCACCCATGATGTACGTTGTGGAAAGCTGACATCCAGGTGAATATCAATGCCAGAAATATTTTTTTTGCATATCTCGGCAATGGTGTTGGTAGCAACGGTATAATTTATTTTCCCGGATGCTGTCATGCTAATCAGCTCATCCATACTGATAGAATCGCCTACTTCTTTTACTTTAATTTTACCACCAAGCTCCTGACTTAAATTATACATTCGCGCCGAATAGCGTGAATCTGACTTCACATACACTTCTTTTCCGACAAGTTGAGAAACATCATTAATTAATTCTTTACCAACATGTTGTATCAATACCTGCTTACTTTGCTCAGTGACATTTGTAAACAATAACTTTCTGGTACTTTGAGTTTTGTAAACCGGAGAAGCGATTAAATCTCCTTTCTTGGTCATTAGCAATCGAAATGCATCATGAATATTCTTGGCAACAACCACATTCAGATTAACGCCCAATGTATCAGCCAAATTTGAGCACAAATCATAATCGTAGCCCATGGGCTGGTCTTTGTAAATAAAATAGGAAGAAGATCCATACAATAAAATAACATTCAGTGTATCGCGTTCCACGATACGTTCCAGCAAGGTTTTCACAGGAATAGGCTTCTTATGGGAGCGGCATCCACTGAATGAGAAGGCTGCAACCAACAGAATGAGGAAATAAATAGATGCTTTTCGGTATGGCAAAGCTACGGTCATGGGCGTGTCGATTTCGTTTATCACTCCACTTGCAATTATCTCAAAAAGATAATTTATACATGTTCGATATAAGATTCGTCTATCAAAGGTAAACTGTTCAAACGTAGCCAGAGCTGAGCTGTTGCCACTACGTCTTTTTGGCAATAGACAGATATACGTTCAATATCTTTGTCTTCGTAATATACTTTTGCTACCTGACTACCGTCGATATCGTCTTTTGGAGTAGGAATATTAAACACTGCCGTTAACAGGTTTAATGAGGTAAAGTTTTTATAATCCCCAAATTTCCACATCTCTAAAGTGTCGAAAAAAGGCACTTCCCATGGTTTTTTAGCTCCCACGTCCAACAAATCGGGAACGGGTAAACCATTCACCAACAACCTACGACAAATATAGGGCACATCGAATTCCTTGATATTGTGCCCACAAAGATTAATCTCATTTGGTTTGCCGAACACCGTCAACATGGCACAAAAATCGACTAATATCTTTGACTCGTCATCTCCATAAAATGACTTAACCCGAAAATGTTCCTGCCCGTTTTTACGATAAATAAAACCTGTCGATATGCAGACTATTTTCCCGAATTCGGCAAATATTCCGGCTCCGTTTGCATAAACCGCTTGTGCATCCATATCATCGGTATAGCGATCGGTCATCCGCTTTTTAAGCATCAGAGCTTTTTCTTCCCATAGTTCAGGCAATCGGCCTGGTAACAATTGATATTCACCGGTTTGTGGCACTGTTTCTATATCGAGAAATATAATTTTCTCCTTGTTTAAATTTTTCATTTCAAAAAATACAAGCAAATGATATACATTTCGGGTAATTATTCACAACACACAGAGATTCATTAGTTTGCACAAAGACACCTCTAAATTTCCAAAGGACAACTTATCACTATAATCCATGTATCCAAAAGCCCACCAATAACTTGGTTGCATCCAATTTGTGTCACAATATTGGACAAAGGTAAAATTTAAACTCAAAAACAACAAATTATACCCAGCCTTGCACGAAAATACCAATTTTAATGTCCGTTTTTTGCAGCATTCAATTGGATTAGTTGATTGTAATTCATGCATTTCGTCATTCATCATTTAGATCATTAATACTCCGTTGATGAGCACGCTTCACTTTCAAAATTCTTTCCGTACTTTTGCAGCCTCAACCATTAAATTTGTAATCTTGTGCAAACCGGAGAAATTTCCGCACTTGGAGTAGCGGTATGTTGGACAATGAGTGCACTTTTTTTCGAGAAGGCAGGTAACCGTATCGGATCGTTATCCGTCAATATTATCAGGTTAGCAATGGCTATCGTACTTCTCGGTATCGGCACCTGGGTTACCCGTGGTCTGTTTCTGCCGCTTGATGCCACTCTCGCACAGTGGTTTTGGCTCTCGCTTTCAGGATTTATCGGCTTCTTTCTGGGCGATCTTTGCCTGTTTTACTCTTACACGCTTATCGGTTCGCGCATGGCGCAACTTGTGATGACAATGGCGCCGCCAATTACCGCACTTATCGGTTTTTTATTTCTCAGCGAACATCTTTCGGTGATTCAAATTACCGGAATTTCTGTTACTATCTTCGGAATTGTGGTAGCTATGTTGGGAAAAGAAAAAGGAGAAAAACTCAATTTCAAAGTTCCTCTTAAAGGATTTCTATTTGCATTGGGAGGCGCATTGGGACAAGCTTTAGGACTGATTATCAGCAAAAAAGGAATTGGTCATTACGATGCCATGGCAGCCACTCAAATCCGGGCGTTTACCGGAGGATTGTCATTTTTTCTTTTAGTTACTGTTCTGCGCCGATGGGGCAATGTCCGCCTTGCCTTTTCCGACAAAACAGGTATTCGTTCAGTGCTTATCGGGTCTTTTTTTGGCCCAGTGGTGGGAGTGGCATTATCGCTTTTTGCCATTCAGCATACCGAAGCCGGAGTGGCAGCCACTTTAATGGGTTTAGTGCCCATTTTCATCATTGTCCCGTCAGCCATTATGTTTAGAGAACGTATCACTGTATATCAAATTCTTGGCGCATTTATCAGCGTCGGTGGCTGCGTGTTGCTGTTTTTAAAATAAGCAAAAAGTATGAAAGATTATATTGTAATACTGACCGACCCGTTATATTTTCCCCACAAAGCAGCTCAATCAGCTGATTTGCTCGCTGCAGGTTTCAAAAAAGAGATTTGTTTTTTATCTGTTGTCGGCAATGAAAAAGATGCAGAACAAGCAAAGAACTCCTTTGAATCGTGGAACACAGCACAACCAAACAACGCTTTTTGCAAATCGGTAAATAAGCCGTTGGAAGAACTGCCCGATATTCTTGAACAAATGGAAGCCGCGTTTCTCATTATTGAACTGGCTCCGGATTCTTGCTACTCAAAAGTGCAACCCATACTCAATGTATGTCGCCCCTTGCGAATCCCCTATCTGTTTGTAAAAAGCGAGATGGATAAAATAAGCTTACAACGGATTCTGGTGCCGGTAGGCTTTTTGGTAGAAGAGAAAGAGAAGGGGATTTTTGCCAGCAAACTGGCACGATTTTGCGGTTCTGAGATCACACTCTTAAAGGCAAAAGACTACGGCTCGCGCGCAGCCCGAAGTATTGATCAGATAAAAACTCTGTTTGATAAATTGGCAATAGAATGTTCTGTATTACAAGGTAATAAAGATAGTTTCAGCATTCAAAAAGAAGCCGGATTGAGAGCTTCGATGGGAGAAGCTGACCTTGTAATTATCACATCCTCTCGCGAATATGGCTTAGATGACATATTCTTCGGTCCGCAGGAGCGTAAAATCATCACTTCATCGCAAGTGCCTGTCATGGTGCTCAATCCACGCACCGATCTCTACGTATTGTGCGATTAAAAAAAGCGGAAACTGAAGTTCCCGCTTTGTAATTATTGCTTGTGCTTTTTATTTATCATATAAGTAATTAAGCACCGCGGCCAATCGTTCTCCTGCAAGTGTCAAACGACTTTCTACTAACGAGATATACAAGAAGTTATAACGATATGCATTACTTGTTTCTGATACAGACTCATATACTTTTGGTGCAATCTGATACGTATCCCACGCCCAATCAAGCACCATCGAACGGGTAAATGTAAGCTTAGAGTCGGCACTTTTTTTCGCTAAATAATCGGCATACTCCGTGTAACTGAGTTTCTGATAGTCAATCAGGGCATCATCCCAAAGAGAATGCAGACTAATATCGCGCCCAAACCACTTCAAGCGCTGTGTATTTCCACCCTTATCTTCAGGATTTCCCATGTGAAGCGGCATGTGCATATCACCAATCAAATGAATCAGCATTTTGAGATTTTCTCCATTATTCGGATCCTTCTTCAGGTCGGCAATTAATTGAAAAATCCGAAAAATCAGTTCCCCATCATTTTTAGTAACCGCCTCTTTATTAAATTCTTCACGAGAAAGTCCAGGCGCAATATCTTTGTAATGCCACACCTCACGCCCTTTAAAATTATCATCAGAACGCACAAAGTCACCCCAATTAGCAACCATTGCCACATCCACGTGACCCAACACCTGATTTATGCGGGTTGCGGCCGGCTTAGTCAAATTCTTTTGAGCCAACTCACCAATAACACGATGTCCAATCATTCCCCAACCGAACACCATTTGAGGCATAAAAACACAAACAGCTAATAAACAAATAGATATATATTTTTTCATCGATAAAAAATTTTGCTCAAATATAGCTATTTTTACATGTCGTTTTACCCGACTACGCATTTATTTGTTAAAAATAAACAATCGGCGTAACCTTTTTCTTCCACAAACGTCATTTAAAGTGTACATGGATTTACAGCAATTTGAAATAAAAATCCTACCGCTAAAAAATAAAATCTATCGATTAGCAAAAGCGCTGCTAACAAATGCAAACGATGCAGAGGATGCAGTGCAAGATATTTATTTAAAATTGTGGTCGGCTCGCACCGAGTTGGAGAAAGCCGACAATGTGATTGCGCTTTCATTCCAAATTGCACGAAATCATTGTATCGACAAGCTAAGAGCATCAAACAAGATGCAATTTAACGATCTTAACGATGAGGATTTATCCAAAGAACCTTCGCCATACGAGCAAACAGAGCAGCGCGATTTGGTTCACATCGTAAAACAACTTATTGAGACTTTACCCGAACAACAACGCTTAGTAATACATTTGCGCGATGTAGAAGGGATGGAACTGAAAGAAATAGCCACTATTACCGGAATGACAGAAAATGCCGTAAAAGTCTATTTATCAAGAGCCAGACAACGAATCAGAGAATCATTTAGCGGAAAATAATTTTTACCGATAATTATTGACTGTATGAACAATATAAAAGAACTTTTACAAAAATATTTTGAGGGCGACACTTCGCTTGCTGAAGAAAGTATCCTGAAAAATTATTTTTTGCAAGAAAATTTACCGGACGATCTTAAACAGTATCAAACAATGTTTGTCTGTTTCGAGCAAGCCCAAACCGAAACACTTTCGGATGCAAATTTTGAAGAACGCTTCAAAAAGCAGGTTTCTTTCAAAAAACATCATGGACTTGTTTTTCATATTGCAATGTGGAGTTCGGCTGCTGCAGCTTCTATCGTGATTGCATTAGGTTCTATTTATTATGCCGAACGCCAAAGCAACTATATGATTGTCAATGGAAAACGCATTAACGACCCGGAAAAAGCCATGATGATGGCCGCAGAAAAATTGAATTTGGTAACCGGAAAATTTAATAACAGTGTATCTCATGTTCAACAGATTGGACACGTAGGCAAACAGCTCAGTGTAATGGAAATATTTAGCAAACATGATGCAGTTTCGGATACAGTGAATGACAACAACGCAAACAAACATAATGAGAACTAAGCTTATACTTGTAATGATAGTGCTTTCGGCATGTAGCCTCAAAGCACAGACAGTAGACAGATTGATAGAAAAGTATTCAACAAACAAGAGTTTCGAGTATGTGTCAATTAGCAAAGGGCTTTTCAACCTCACACAATGGTTAGGCGGAAGCAATATTGACAAAGACACAAAAGAGGTACTGGGACGTATTAAAAGCATGAAAATATTGACTCTTAATACCACCAACAATAGCGAATCAAAAAAAAGTTTTCAGAATGAGTTAGATCGGCTACTTAAGAAAAGCAGCTACGAACAAATGATGGTAACTCGCAACAAATCAGACGAATCGACCGTGTATGGATATACAGATGCAAAAGGAGTTTCCCAGCTTCTGATTATAGCCAAAAGCGAAACTGAAATGAGCCTGATAGTAATGAAGGGCAATTTGACACACGAAGATTTAGAAAAAATAGCAAAATAACAACAGAGCTTTATAACTTGACATTCACTTTTTCATTTTTTACCTGAAAATTGATTACTTTTGCCGGTGTTTGTGAAAATACCGGCAATTTTTTTATTCACACCTCTGCCCTATTGAATATCAAACAGTTTGCGTTTCAAAATCAGTAATTCTCAATTTCAAATGAATGTAGTTATCATCAAATATAACGCCGGCAACATACGCTCGGTGCTTTTTGCTTTAGAGCGTATCGGAGTCAATGCCGTGGTAAGCGACGATCCGTCAATAATTCGTGCTGCCGACAAAGTCATTTTCCCAGGCGTAGGCGAAGCCTCATCAGCCATGGCATATCTTCAGGAAAAAGGATTGGATAAGGTAATTTGCTCACTTACGCAGCCCACATTGGGCATCTGCTTGGGAATGCAATTGCTCTGTGCGCATTCTGAAGAAAACGAAGTCGATTCTCTGGGTTTGATTCCACAGGATGTAAAACGATTTCCGGCTACTTCGGGAAAAGTGCCTCAGATAGGATGGAATGACATATACGACCTCAAATCGCCGCTTTTTGCCAATGTGCCGCAAAGCAGTTACGTATATTTCGTACACGGATTCTACGCCGCATATGGCAGCAACACCATTGCCACTGCCAACTACGGGCTTGAATACAGCGCAGCCTTACAAAAAGATAACTTTTATGCCGTACAATTTCACCCCGAGAAGTCGGGAGAGGTGGGGCAACAAATTTTGAACAATTTCTTGCAACTATAGCAGTAAAACTCTTTTTTTAAAAAAATACATGTTCGGTGCAATAAGCACAATTACATTCCCGAACTCCTTTTCAGATCTTCTATTTGCTTATTCCACAACAAAATAGAATCTTTTTTATCATCCGGTTCAGCAAAGTCGGTCACCACCAGAGCTACACCGGTAGTAAGCTCATCCATGGTGATTTTTAATTCAAAATACACCTTCTCGTCACCATCATCCAGCCAATGAAAACGAACCAACGAACCGTTGTGCATAAGAATAAGTTCGGCCTGTTGGCTACTCTCCCCCCAGGTGAAAGTGAAAAGTCGTCCGTCGGCTTCTACCTTGTCGGCAAACCAATCGGCAAGCCCAACCGGCGTGCTGATTGAATTCCATAACACGGCAAATGAAATACTCCGAAACACATATTCCACTTGAAATTTTTCTTTGTCCATAACCTTTTGGTTTATTTAATCGGGTGCAAAATAGGGTTTTTTAGTGATATATCCAAATTTTTGAGCTTTGTTTATGTTTTATTGCGCCCGAATAATTCTGTTTATCATCTAAAGAATGGCTTTCCCTGACAAATATTCCTTATCCGCACACCGATTTACATGAGTTTTCTTTCAGTCCTTGCAAAAATATTGCTTTCTTAGCGGATAATACGGATTACAAAACAGCAAAGAGGCAACTGTTCGTGACACACAGTTGCCTCTTGCTATTTACCATATTGCTAAAATTTACAATTCGTTAAAACCAGCGCAAAAATTAAAATTTATAATTTACGCCGCCGCTTACAGTAGCACCTGCCATTGGATAGCCATAAATGGTTTCATACTTTTGATTCAACAAATTGTTGCCGGCCACAAACAGCTCTAAATTCCGCAATAGTTTAGCTGTAAGTCGGGCATTCAACAAGGTGTAATTTGTAGTAATCAAAGGTGTGGTAGTGGTATATAGTTTCTCAATATGTTGCAGGGAGCTATTCAAATTCCAGATTTTATAGGCGTAATTCACACTCAAATTGATTTGCTGACGGGGCGCTGCCACAATTGGTGTGCCTAAATCGAGAAAACTATAATTTGCGTACACATTCAAGCTCTTGTTTATGGCATATTTAGCCAAAAACTCAACACCTTTATTCGTGAAAGAACCCACATTTTGTCGCGTTACATTAGGGTATTGACCAACCGCTTGTATCATATTATCACCTTTGATTTTATACGCGGTGACTTCAATATTTAAGCGAGAATTCAAAAGGCTTTGCAACCAACTAATTTCATAATTTACCATTCGTTCGGGTTTCAAATCGGCATTAGGTGCATATAAATATAACTCCATGATGGTAGGGCTACGAAAACCCTTTGAAATTGAAGCCTTAAAGGTGGTATTTCCTGTGGGATTGTACGTTATACCTCCCAACGGAATTAACTCGTTGCCATAGTTGGAGTTATTCTCCAAGCGCAAACCGGCACTTAAGATGAGTTTTTTAAGCAATTTCTGCTGCACATAACCGTAGAGTGCCAACTCGTTTATCGTTTTTAATTGATTGGCAGCCATACCGGCATTGGCCAATCCACCGAATTGTTTAAAATCAGTACCTATTGTGATACTGTTATTTGGGAAAAGTTTGAGCGTTTGGTAAAACATCAATCCCGTGTTTCGGTCGGTCGAATGCCAACCGTCCGACAGGTTGTGTGTGCCGAAATTATGATAAAACTTGAATGCTCCTTCCACTTTCTCATATTTGTTCTCGACTGATAATGAGGTTTTACCCCGTGTAATGTCAATGTTGAATGGCATCGGATTATAAATAGTGCCATTGTCATTTGCCTTAAATTTGGCCAGACTCACATCCGCCGAAATGTTGAAATGAGAATTTAACTCGTACCCGACTTTTACAAATCCGTTATTTATTTTAAAGTCTGTATTTGGGCGGATACCGTCTGTCTGGTCGTGATTGACAGAGGCAAACAGGCTCAGCTTATCCTTTTTGTAACCAATTGTGCCATAATATTTTTGAGTATTGTAAGAGCCGTACGATGCTCCCACATTTCCGCTTATTCCTTCCTGATGGTTTTTGCGGGAAATGATGTTGATGACACCTCCCATGGCATTTGAGCCATAGAGAATGGAACCCGGCCCACGGATAATTTCCACCTTTTCTACATCAGAAGCCACATAAGCATCGGGCAGTGGATGGCCAAAAATACCCTGATATTGAGGATGTCCATCAATCAGCACCAGCACATCGGTGTTAGGCGAGCCTCCAATGCCACGAATGCTGATAGCGCCCGAACCACCTGTGGAAACGCCAAATCCTAAAATATTGCGCTCGGTGACAAAAATACCCGGCACATAAGTGTTTAATGCCGGAAGAATATTCATCTGACCGCTATTTTCTATGTTTTGTCGGGTTATTTGAGATACTGTTATCGGTACAATTTTCCTGGATATTTCTGTTTTAGAACCGGTTACCACCACTTCGTCCAAAGCAACGGAATCTTTTAGTAATGTTTGAGAAAAACTTAAATGGGTAATCAAACCCAAAATCACTAACAAATTTAATTTTTTGTTCATTTCTGAAGTTGCTTTTTTTGTGTTGAAAGTTATAATCGTGTTATTTATTTTATAAATCGTGTTACTCTTAAAGCAAAAAAAATTAGTCCACTTTGCTCATTGTCAATTTTCCATGCTCAATGCCTTTAATGCTAATCAGTCTGTCAGACAGCTCGGTTAGTTTATATGATGGCCCTTTTACTGCAATAATTTCGAGCGCTTTACCTTCCGAAATATAAAAGCTTTGTGCCGAAAGTATCTCATTGACAGCACTTTTCTTAATCTCCGCTATTTTCGACAGAATGTCATTTTTATTGAATTCGTAAGTAAGAATAATCGCTCCGGCTACAATGTGATTGCATTTCCATTTACTTTCCACAATATTTTTTTCAATCAAATGACGAATGCCTTGCGAACGATTCGGGAATTTATTTTCCTGCACATAAGCATCCAACGCTTCTAACAGATCATTTTCAAGCGAAACGCCAAAACGGGATACTGACATTGTGTGACTCTTTAAATATTGCCACAAAAGTAGGTATTATTTTCTAAAATCGAATCTTTTGAGATTTCGTTAGCATCACAACTCACAATATTAAAAAATTAAAACTAACTATAATTCATTACCCAAAAAAACGAGGCATCTTCATAAAAAACAACAAATTAGGAATTGATAGGACTTATTGGCATTCTTTTTTCAGGAAACATATAGTATATAATAGTATATATTATTACCTTTGCACTCTCTAAATAACACTTATAGAATATGGGAAGCGCATCACTTATTGTCCTGTTAATCATTGCAATAGTATTTACCATTGTAGCGATTTACATTGGAAAAATTTTTGGCTTATCCTCCACCAATCCCGCGAAAGGAGAGCCTTATGAGTGCGGAATTGAGACAAAAGGGGTTACATGGGTTCAATTTAATATTGGATACTACCTCTTTGCTCTTCTGTTTTTGGTTTTCGACGTGGAAATTGTTTTCCTGTTCCCTTGGGCCACAGTGCTCAGAGAATTGGGTGCAGTTGCCTTTATCGAAATCCTCTTTTTCACGGGATTCCTGTTTATGGGACTTTTATATGCATATAAAAAGAAAGCACTTTCATGGATGTAAAAAAAGATTATATTCCCGAATTTCCGGGTGATTTGTATAATGATGAAACGGGACGAACAAATTTCATCGTCACCAGCATCGATGCAATCGCAAACTGGGGCCGTAGTAACTCACTATGGCCTTTGTCTTTTGGCACAAGCTGTTGTGCCATCGAACTGATGAGTACCGTGTCGGCCAAATACGACTGGTCGCGTTTTGGATTTGAAGTAATGCGTGCCAGCCCGCGCCAGAGCGACGTGATAATAGTGGCCGGAACCATCACTCACAAAATGGCTCCTGTACTCAAACGTTTGTACGACCAAATGCCCGACCCTAAATATGTGATTGCCATGGGAGCTTGTGCGGTTTCAGGTGGTCCGTTTTACTACAACTCCTACGCGGTAGTGAGAGGTGTTGACAATATTATCCCTGTAGATGTCTATATTCCGGGTTGTCCTCCACGTCCTGAATCGCTGATTCATGGAATGATGACCCTGCAGGAAAAGATTAGAAAATCGAAGGCATACGTGATACAAAAACCCAAAAAGAATAAGGAAGAAGACAAATGATTAAAGAGGAACTGAAACATTATCTCGAAACGAATTTCCCGACCGCGAAAGTGGAAGAGACTTTCGATTTTCCTTTGCTATTTCTGACTAAAGAAGAATTAATTCCGGTGTTGACAAAACTGAAGGATGCCCCTGAAACACGGTTCAACTTTCTGTTTTGCGAAACAGCCATTGACCGCAACCCGGCTTTCGAAATGGTTTATCATCTGACATCAACCTATTACAGGCATGATATGATGGTGAAAGTAATACTTGAAGATCGCGAAAAGCCTGAAATAGAGTCGGTTTATTCTCTGTGGGAAGCAGCAGACTTGTACGAAGATGAAATTTACGACATGTTTGGCATTCGCTTCACCAATCATCCCAACCTGCGACGCATCATGCTCACCGAGGATTGGGTAGGATATCCTCTCAGAAAAGATTATCAGGACGATAGAATGATTTCTTTGTAGCACAAAAATTGATAATGGAAAATCAAAATACACCCACTCCCTCAGAGCTGAAGACCGAAGAATTTGTGGTTAACATCGGGCCTCAACACCCTGCTACCCATGGAGTTCTACGCATTGAAGCTACCCTCGACGGTGAAATTGTAAAAGATATACTTCCTCACTTGGGATATATACACCGTGGTATTGAGAAAATGACAGAATCGCTTGGATACAAGCAATCTATCTTTCTTACAAGCCGGATGGATTACCTGTCGGCTCATATCAATAACCATGCATGTTCATTGGCTATTGAAAAAGCGGCACAAATAGAAGTTCCAGCACGAGCCAAAGCCATTCGTATTATTATGGACGAATTGCAACGCCTGACCTCTCACGAGTTGTGGTGGGGTTCTTGCGCAATGGATATTGGTGCTGTTACCCCTTTCTTTTTGGCCTTTCGTGACCGCGAACGCATTCTCGAAATATTTGAAGCTAATACCGGCAACCGTCTGACAATGAATTATATTGTGCCCGGTGGTGTTATGAATGATGTATTGCCTGACTTCGTGCCAAATCTCAGGGCTTTAATCAAAAGCATTAAAGACTATCGCAAAGAATACGATCAACTGGTGACCGGCAACTTTATTTTCCAACACCGCACACAAGGCATTGGTATCCTTACAAAAGAACAGGCTATTTCGCTTGGTTGTACAGGTCCTACAGCACGTGCATCGGGACTGAGTTGCGATATTCGCAAATTGTATCCTTACGATGGCTACGAGAAATTGGATTTCGAAGAGGTAATTGACTACGGTTGCGACAACTGGGCACGCTATGTGGTACGTATGGAAGAGATGAAGCAATCTATCCATATTATTGAACAAGTTTTGGACAATTTTCCTACCGGAGAAT
>Ga0302285_10000407_pt1 | contig 23892 bp, 12 predicted proteins | sample III_Fen_E2_2_FD_200455 | JGI IMG/M metagenome (GOLD analysis project Ga0302285, IMG submission 200455) | Peat permafrost microbial communities from Stordalen Mire near Abisko, Sweden - III_Fen_E2_2 | ecosystem: Environmental > Terrestrial > Soil > Wetlands > Permafrost | place: Sweden: Abisko... | reverse complement strand
TCTGTAGGGAAGTATTCAACTCAATTGGGTGTCGGAGCTAAGTATATTATCAATTGAAAATACAAACAAGCATAAACAAATAATTTTATGAGAAGAACTCTTTTTATGGGCATGATAGCTGCCATAACTCTGCTATCCACTGGTTGTAATGATAAGTTGGAGGTTCAACAGATGTACGAATTTTCAGTTACCACTCTGCCACTTCAAGCAAAAATTGGTATTATTGAATCGGTCAAAATTCAGTTCAAACTTATCCGAACTCAAAAATATGATGGGGCAAAGTATTATTACAACTTCTTTCAAACAGCAGGATATGGATTTCTCTCAAATGGAAAGAATAGTAATCTTTCTCCCAACGTAAATTACGAACTGTTGGGTGATACACTCAGTCTATATTACACTTCTTTTTGTGTGGTGAAACAAACAATTGATGTCACTATTCGGGATAATTTCAATCAGGAAAAAAAGGTGACTTTTAATTTCGAGCATGATCCGAATTATAGTTATTTTATCAAACCAGAGAGTCCGATTGATTTAAAATAATCCATTCCATACTTATCGATATAGGATGCTTTGAATTCAATTGCGCATAATAGCTGTCAAAAACGGGAACTAACTTTAGGTGGGCGAATCTAGCCTGAAAACGTTGTTCTCGTTTTTTCATCATTTAAACCAACCTGTAAGCACGTTTTATCTTCCACACGAAGTGTAAACATGTGTTTTATTGCACGAAGTGCTAAAAACTATAACTTTATTTAGCGTTTGAATTATTTTATTCCGAGCGGTAGCAAATAATTAAACGCTGAATGTAGTTTATCTGCTGTACCTATTCAAAACATTTTGACTGTTTTTTTTCTTAGGTTCAAAAAAGTATTGTCTTTAAAAACAGGCATGTTGTTTTTGGTCATTTATTTCAGGTTCATAGAACAGTGATCCTGAATTTCTTTAAATATTGGAAAGCAGGAAATCAGTTTTCCGTAATCCATATAAAGAAAAGTAAGAATTAGTCGCGAAAACTTATTCTTACTTTTCAACATTACACAACTTTTTCACAACGTATTTTTATTTGAGTGGATACCGGGGCTCGAAGTATCAGGCGAGAAAAAAATGGGTTGTGTCCGCTGTCCCATAAAGAAAACCTATTATGCCTTCTATGCTTCCATCAAAAAGTAAACAGGCATATAAGTCATAAGTGGTTTTCAGGGCATTGTTTTCGGATTGACATAGCACGAAAACTCACCGGCAGGGTGTAATAACTTGTCGCTCTACCTTTAGGAGATTTAGTACTTGCCGGTGTATGAAAAATACGCCACTGGAAATGCGTAGGGAAATGGCTTGGTAGTGACTAACTGCATGAACGGGGCGTGCGGAATGGAAAAAAAAGTAAACTATCGAAGCTGTGCGATGCTGAGGTATATGCATGAAATGTAAGGGTTCAAAGTCAGGTACGAACATAATTCTTTGAACATAATAGACTTATATACACTCATAGTAAACAATTGTAAATCAATGTATTTGTATTTATTTTCTGCTACTACGTCACAGCAATACCAAGCGTTTCTATGATTCTTGAGAAATCAGCACCCATTGTTTATGGAAACTTTGAACGAATCATGAACTTCATATAACTATTCCAAAGTTTCCAATCAAACGAATTTATAGAGGTAGCAAAGTTGTGAGAAACATATCTACCACAATCAACCCTCTTTTTCTATTTATATCAAAATCAACATTCAAACAATAGGAACCCTTTGAGCCAATATGTATAATTTAGTTCTATGACTTCCCTAATCATAAAAAAACGAGCAAAGATACTAACTTAAAATAAGGTTTACTATATTTTCAAGGGTACAAGTCCACTCAAAGGATTTGGAAAAAACAACCCCTTTTCCTACAAACATATCTAATACACCAATGTGTAATTTCCAGCATATGGTTTAATTTCACTCATACTTGTGCTAAACGCGCTCTGCAAAGTTACATACTTGGACGAGCAAAGGTATCTTCGGATCAATTATTAAACCTGCAATAAACATGAACAACACAAGGTTTCTTTTAATCAATAAAAAAGGACCTGCAATTAAGTAGCAGAATGTCCGTCAGGCTGACGGACGGGTGAGGTGATTTATGCTTATTTTTTTGTGACAAGACAAAAAGTAAGTCAGGGTTTGGGGCGAAAGCTCCGATAAATGAAGAGAGCATTTTTATAAATCAATTCAATGTTTAATGTTATATATTTATGAAAGTCATTTATTATAGTATTGTTGTAAAATTGAAGAGAGCATTGGACGAAAAAACTTGAAAAAAAAAACATTTTTGGAATTGCCATCTAACATAAGAGCCAAGTGCTGCCCTCCTATAAAATATGAAGAATTTAAAGGTATCTTATTATCACAATAGTTACCACAGAAATAATAAAACTCATAATCTTTCGCTTTATGCATTATGACAGATGGAAAAATAGCCGGAATTCCGTTTTTATTTAAAAACTGTCGTCCACTTTCATTTACCAATAATTCATAAACAGATATAGCATGATTCCCTGAATCGGCAATTTGAATAATATCAAACCAATCCAAATAAGGCATCTTTTTCTGCATTCCTAAACGGGTACTGCCATAAGCAAGAGTATGGATGAGCGGCACGGGATCGATTAAATCTTTTTTTCCGTCAAGCACCTCTATTGTTCCATCCCTGTTTACAAATACAATACCTGAATGGCTGAAAGGCCATTTCCCGCAATGTTGTTTCTTATAATCGATAAAAAGCCATCGGGGAAGTTGTGAATTTACAGTATCCAACGATGCAAAATAGCGACCAACCCATCCACTCCAACGTATTCCAAATTCATTTTCAAAGTCACGTCTAACATTTGTATTAGTAGACAACGTAAAGTTAAATTCTGTAAAGATAAGCTTTCTGTTTCTCTTCATTTCCTTTAAAAAACACATGTCTTTCTCAGTCATACCACTCTGTGTAAAACCCGAACGTTTGGCTACATTGGCAGCAACCCCAGAAGTACCGACATAATATGTAACATCAATGTTTGACGCTATATGTTGAATGTCTTTTTCAGACATATTCTGGAAATCCTTAACTCTACATTGATTATTTTTTAACGGAAAAAGTCCTAAATAGTCTTTACGTACATCGTACATCAGTCCATTTTTCCGAACATATCTATCATGTAACAATATCCAAAACAGAGGTTGCCTTTCTTGTCCATCAGTAGTTAATCCTGTTTTATCAAATGCAAGTACTACCATTGGTTTCTTTGGAACAAACCACCACGCAACTCTCATCCCTACAAGCAGTGCTAAGGGAGACAGGAGTAAAACAATTATAGTCCACTTTCGCATCTTTTGCATATTCAATCGTTTAAAACCGTCTTTGATACGAGACAGATACTCCAATTTGATTTCCTTTTTGTCCTACTATATATTCCTGATTAGACAAAGAAGCAGTGATAGAAACGATATTCATTTTCTTTATGCTGCGCTTATACCCAAGAGAGAGACCTTTTGAAATCAACTTATAAATTGAATTATTATAAGCAAGAGACACATTTGCATCATCCGGCGAAATTCCATAGTTTAAACTTATGTTCAGGTAATCATCTGCACCTCCAATGTAATAACGGGATATGGCTGTATATGAATGTGAGATATTATTCTCTCCGGGCACCATTGTTAACCTTCCACTAAACCAAAAGTTTTTGTAGTATTTAGAGATACTGCCCACATATATCCATGTAGAACTGCTAAATTTCAAATATCTGAATCCAAGTTCTGCCTCAAAACTGTTGGGTAATGTTGCGTATAAAGAGGTGCCGAAACGGTAATGGGGAAATACGGATGACACATCTGATATGCCCACATTTGTATATGCATACAAACCTTTGCAAATCCGAGGGTAAGCATCAATCTCAGCCTGTAAGGCACTATTTCCAAAACGGGTTCCATAGTTCACACGCCCTGTTATAGATCCTAACGGGGTGTATCTCGCATATTCAACATTTCTAATCTGCCATGGAGATTTATGTAAATAATCACCATAACCACTATCAAACCAAGTAAGATCATATCCCACACTTGCTTTATTGAGGGAGGCGGCGTCGTTTATATCAAGCATCAACGATCTTACAGTTGTGTTAGCTGGGTCCTTTTGCAATATCGTTGTTGCAATCTGATATGCCTCAATAAATTTATTATCAGATTTTAGAATTTTTATTTTTTTTAGCAATAATTCTTTTGATTCCGGATGATATTGTAAACCTTGATTACAATAGTCTAAAGCTGCTGAAGAATTGTTATTCCAATACTCTAGGTCGGTTATAGCGGCCGATGCATCCTCAAACCCCGGTTCACTACTTAGTACGGACAAAAATTCTATTCTGGCACTATCCGCTTTATCTGTCCATGTATAAATCCGTCCAAGAAAAACCCGTATATCACTATAATTGGGACTTTTCGTTAAAGCCAGATGACAGAACTGTACAGCCAAGGGATAGTTTTTTTTATTAAATGCGGTTTCTCTCGCCAGTTGAAACAATGAATCGGAACTGAGATTCTCTTGCGCGTTAGTTGCAGAAGTACTACACAAGTAAAGTAGACAAATAACTAATATATAGAGTCTTTTTCCGTTCATGTCAACAATTAATGATTTCATCAGTAAATAGAATTAAAATTAGATGTTATTGTTTTGTAGCTAACAAAATAAACGAACAGCTATTTTGCCTTGTATTTCTTTAATATGCTATCCGGCATCAGACTTTTCTTCGTTATCATTTTGTCATTTCTCTGTCTAAATTTTTCCAAAAGCAAATTCACTTTAGTTCTTTGTTCATTTCCATTAGTAATAGGATCAAGCCCCATGTTTGCCGTCAATTGAAACACTGTATTCCCGCTTAGCATATAAACACCCGATAAATATTCGCTTACGCCTTGTTTTGTCGGTATTAGCGGATAGTTACTGTTGTTTCTAAAATAACGAACGGTGTCTAATCCGGCCCCCAACCATGTAACCAGAGAAGGTGATTGGATATGGTATTGGTTCTTCATTAAAGCCAGCAGGCTTGGAGTAATATCCAGATGCGACACCACAGCCGAAAACTTTGCAGTGCGCTTAAGCATAGGACTATAAATAATCAACGGTACATGGTAGCGGTCAATTTTGGTGCTCATAGGAATGTCTGGCATTCGATGGTCTCCGGTAATGATAAAAATAGTATTTTTAAACGACGGATGCGACACATAAGATTTAAAGAGTTGGCGCATTGCATCATCCATATATAAAATAGAGGCATACTGTGGTTTATATTCCCGGTGTTGAGCAATAGATGCAGTATCGAATTTCAGGTCTTGCATTCTTTTCTCAAACATTGCATCATATTTATTTTGATTATTTAATTTAAAAGGGCTATGTGTTGCAATAGTAAGCAAAGTATTTACATGAGGTGTATTAGGTTGCTTGTCCAACTCCGCCATATACCTTCGAAATAATTGTGAATCACCATATCCCCAAGTAAACCCTTGTGGATTTTCTGGCAATTTTTGATAGGAATGGTCATAAGTGGCTTCATCATAAATATGTTTGATATTCTGCCGCTTCATATACAAATTCATATTATCAAACTTCGAATCACCTCCGTAAAAAAAAGATGAATTATAGCCATTGGCTGCCAATACACTAATAAGTCCCAAATTTGCTGGCATTTGTTCTCCCAGTTCGGCAAAACCGTGTTGGCCGTAGGGTAGTGAACCTAAAACAGACGGAAAAACACCAAAAGTTCGTCCGGCACTACTGAGGCAATTCTCCCAATAGAGACTATGCTGTGACAATGAATCCAAAAATGGAGTAAAACTGCCTAAATATGCATTTTCATTAGTGAAAGCCCTGCCCAGACCTTCTACAATAACAAAAACGATATTCGGAGCTGCGTTTCCTTTGTTGAAGAAAGGAGATAATACATCCTTTGTGCTATCGGCATGAAGAAAAGGATAATTGGCATCATCTTTAAAGGCAAAATCATTAGCATACCCACCTTCATGGCTATTTCCAACCAAATTATCAGCAAACATTTCAGACATTTCGTCAAAAACATCCCGTTCCGGTTGTGGAAAGTAATACTGCAACACAGCCTTATAGAAATATATCGATTTATTTAACACCAGGTTGTTGTTATATTCAGATCCAAATTTTGGAGATAATGAAATTTCATTAAAACTGGACATGACACCTACCAAACAAAGAATCAGGAATATGACTCCCACGGCTTTATTTACTTTTATATACCGTGGCAAATAGATAAAAACCAACATGAAAACCACCATCATACAGCAAACAGTTAGTATCAAGGTAAGATTAACAGCCGATCCAACTGTTTGTTCAATTTCTGCCATTGAGTATTGAAACACGTCACCTCCCAAAGGATTAAGAGCCATGGAAAAATATTTTATCAACATGAGATGCCCCAGCGCTACAATAATCAATAAAACTGATAACAAAACATGAGATGCTTTTCGGGAAATAAAATAGATTATACCTGTGAATACAAACAAATAACCTGCAACCATACAAAAGAAAAGAAAATCCGATATCAAAGCTGTCGAAATAAAGTCAACCAAGCCAGATTTAATATATCTATCCATTTGATTGATGAATAGCTCATAAACACGTAGTAATAAAATAAATACGAATAAGACTATCGCATTAGATGAGAAACGTTTCAGCATAGCCCAAAACTTATTATCTTTCGGTGTGTGATTTCTATCACCCAATGCAAGGGTTTGCGCACTTTCCGTTACTTGTGTTGTAGGCATATACGATGATCCGGTTACATAGATTTCTTGGTCTGAGGTTTCAGCTGAGGTAAATGTAATAGCTGTTACTTGATTCGTCTCAACCGTTGTTGGTAAGTACTTAATATATAATGCGCCACCTATAGAAGCAATAGAAACCACATTGCTCCAATTTACACTGTCTGAACTTACCTTGTAATTAACCGGTGCAATGACTGTGATTACTATTGACTGATTACTATCTCCGCTTATTGCAAAGGCTTGTACAACCGATTCAGCTCCAACTATCGAATTAAAAACTCCATTTGCAGGCGTTACTTTGATCGTAGAAATCGACTCTGTTGTTACCGTGTTAGAAACACAACTTTGCATATCCGTTTCACCAGTTTCTATTTTAATCTTTGATTCTGCATTCTTCATAAAAAACATATTAATAAACAGGTAACCTTCTTACATTTTAGTCACCACTTCATCCCTAAATTTTATAATTTCATCTTCCACAGCATCGTAAATACAACAACATGCATCGAGTGCTTCCGGCAGTTGGTGAAGTTTTTCCCTGTTTCTTGCATTCATTTCAATGGTGGAAAGATGACTAATCATTTCACTCATTTGCAGTACACCTACACTACCTTTTAATTTATGGGCAACTTTAGTGACCGTATCCCAATCTGTAGCCTGAGCAATGCTTATTTTCAACTCTTGTAATGCTTTTGGAACTGTATCAAAAAACATATTCAATATCTCTAGTGTGAAATCGACATCGTCCATTTCCAATATGTTTGACAAGTCATATAGCGGCACATTTTCAGGCTTTGTTTGTACCTCTACAACTTTATCATTAACCTTAATTTCTATAACTTCTGTTGAAGATTGCTTTATGGATTCTACTTTTGTTTTTTCACGGGTTAATACGTTTTTGATTGCATACAATAATTCATTTACCTGAAATGGCTTCGGCACAAACTCATTCATCCCTACCGACAAACATCGGTCTCTCCCTCCTTTTAATACCGATGCGGTCATGGCTATAATTGGTATATCTAAACCAAGTTCGTTGCGTATTACGATTGTTGCCTCATAGCCATTCATTTCCGGCATCTCTATATCCATTAGTACAAAGTCATACAAGGCAACATTCTTTTTCAACATATCGACACCAATTTTCCCATTATTAGCCATATCTGCGGCTATACCTTCATTTTTGAGGGTATGAAATGCTACCATCTGATTAATTAAATTGTCCTCAATAACAAGACAACGCATCGAAGCAAAAGGCTGAATAGAGTCTAGTTCACTTACATTGTTTTTCTGTTTTACTTGTTCTATTTCGACTGGTTCCGCTTTAATGTAAGTTATGCTGAAGCGGAAGATACTTCCCTTGCCCAGTTCACTACTCACACTTATCTCTCCCTGCTGCAAATCTACTAAACTCTTACAGATAGATAAGCCTAAGCCCGACCCTCCAAATTTTCGGGAGATATCTGAACTAGCCTGTACAAAAGGTTGAAATAATTTTCCCAATCCATCTGCGCTAATTCCGATTCCTGAATCTTCTATTACAAATTTGATATTAACTTTATCCTCCGATATGTTTTCATATAGTAATTTCAACTTTACAAACCCATGGGCAGTAAACTTTAACGAATTTCCAATCAAATTAATCAATATCTGGTTCAAACGTGTTGGGTCTCCCTCTAACATGTGAGGAATATCCGGTGGCATTTCTATCGAAAAAAGAATCCCTTTCCTAGTGGCTTCATGAGTAAACACACTATTTATAGCAGAAAGGATTTCACTCAGATTAAACAATACACATTCAATATTCAATTTTCCTGCCTGTATTTTCGAAACATCAAGAATATCATTAATCAAGACTCTTAGATTATAAGAAGACACCTTCATTGCCTCCAGGTAGTCTTTTTGCTCAACTGATAATGGGGTTTTTTCCAACAAATTAATCATACCTACAACACCATTAAGGGGGGTGCGCATATCGTGACTCATAGAAGCCAGAAAACGCTCCTGCGAGCTAGCAGCAAATTCTGCTATTTGCCTTGCCTCTTTAAGCTCCTTTTCGCGGATAGACATTTCCGTTATATCATTCGTTATACATCCTACACCTATTAACTCGCTATTTTTGTCATAAATAGGGAATTTTACTGTTTCAGTATATAGTACAGAGTCATCTTCTAACAGCAGTTTATCATAAAATGTCATAGGTCTGTTTTGATCAATTACACGAGCGTCATCAATTTTTGAAAGTTCTGGACTGTAGAATTCTACCGAATTTAATTCTGGATTGAACCTTTCCAATTTACGTAACAAATCATATTGTTTTTTCTTCTCATTAATTAAAATATAAAACCCATTTGAGTCTTTTGCAAACATTGCTGAAGTTGCATTGTCCATAAAACTTTTCAATAATTGTTTACTTCTTTCGCTTACATTCTTAGCTTCAACCAATTCTGTTTCTTTTCTAACTTGCTCTGTGATATCATTAACTATAGATCCAATGTGTGTAAACTCACTTTTTGAATTATAAATCGGAAATGTATAGGACTTTACATTGATTGATTCCCCGGTTAAAAGATGGAGTGACCACATAACACTCAACGACTTTTGATTTTCTTTAACATAAGTGTAAATTTCATTAAGTTGTTTTGCATTTTCAGAATTCGTTACTTGATCTGCGTAGTTGAAGCCTATCAGTTCTTCTTTTGTTACTTCATAGAGTCTTGCGGTATTTTCGTTCATCACTACATAGCGTTGCTCCAAATCTAATATCATTGCAGAATAAGGTATGTTCTCTAGAAAATCAGTCAATAAGCGCTTCGAGTCGGCAACCTCCACTTCCGTTCTTCTCAATTCGGTAATATCTACAATGACTTCCAATGTACTGACAAGTTGTCCATCCGCATCCATTTCGGCAATTGCCGACAAAAGGCAAGTAAGAATCTCACCGTTCTTTTTTACGAACTGGAATTCTTCGTTAAAACAAGCCCCATTCTTCATAAAGGCAGGCCATACAACTTCTCTTGAATATTGAAGTGATTCCGTTGTTACAAATGAGCTCAATTTTTTTCCCAATACTTCTTCCCGATTATATCCCATTATCTCCAACCAATAATCACTGACAGTAATCATTACACCGTCTCTATCGATGGAGTAAAGCATTGCAGGAGTCGAGTTGTATAACTTATGAAATCGATCTTCTACTTTATAAAAGGCTTCCTGCTGTAGAAGTTCATCAGTAATGTCACGAGCAAAAGTCAGCACCCCCCACACCTCTCCGTCGGCATTTTTCAGAGGAATCTTACTGGTTCTAAAAGTATGTACCACCCCATCAATGGCAAACCGTTCAAATGGGAGAACCTCTATTTGTCCACTATCCATAACCAAATTGTTATCTGCCCAAAATCCGGTGATTCCTTTCTCAAGGTTACCTTTTACCAATTCTTCAGGAAAGCCGAGTTCCAAATCATCTTTACCAATAAAATCAGTTGGAGAAAAGTGTAATGAATTAGCAAACGCGGGATTCACCATTATGTAGCGGTGGTCTTGACCCTTAATAGAAATAAAATCCGAAGTACTTTCTAATACAGAATTAAATAACGCATACTGCATTTTAACATCCTCTTGTAATCGTTCTCGGACCTCATCTTTCGCCCTCTTTTCTGTAATATCTACACGAAAAACTCCAACTGCGAACAAGCTGCTGTTTTTATCAAATAACGGAAATATATTTGTAAAAAGTGCCAATTCACCTTTATCCGGAAACGAAAAAACAGATTCATCCTTAATGGATTCTTGTTCTTTTATTACGAACTCCGATTGTTTAGAAAACTGCTCAACAAACATATTATTTGTAGTGAATTCGGCATAATGCTTGCCAATCACATCTTTTCGCGCCATATTCCAGAAACTCAAAGCATAATTATTGATAAATTTAAGTATTCCTCCTTGATCAAATATCGTAACATAGTAAGGTATATTATCAAGATATGACTGCATCAGGCAAGATTGATATTCCGCCTCTTGTTTATATTTGTCAGCTTCGACCTTGAGCAACGTTAATTCAATTTGATGCTCGATAGACTGTGTTATGTCAGTAACAATAGCGCCTACGCCAGTAATATCTCCATCAACCGAGAAAAGCGGAAATCTAGTGAAACTAAGGTGTGTAGTCTTTTTCGAAACTTGGTCCAACACTGAAGTTTCAACAGTAACCGCCTTCCCTGTTTTAATAACTTCATCGTAAGCATCCAAAATCCCTTGGTTTATTTTACGACCTATCACATCCTCAACTTCCGATCTTGTTTTACCTAAGAAATCTTCAACTGATTTATTGTATATATCTGCAAAAGCCTTGTTCACCATTGTTATTCGATCTTCAATATCGGAGGAATAAATCGGATTTATGGCATTTTCAATAAAGTTAGATAGTAAATTCTTGCTGTTGACAGCTTCTGCACGAGCCGATTCCAGTTCCAATTCAGTCACTTTCATCCTATTGACATCTACTGCAAGTACACCCGTAAATTCAACCACGCCTGATTCGTTGAACATTGGAAATATAGTCATTAAAACTGCAACTAATCTGCCATTATTATTGATAGATAATTCTATAGTTTTACGTTCTTTATTGCGTATTGCAACTCTAGTAGCAACTCTTATTTTCCTTTGCACTTCAACCGGCCAAAGATTCAATTCTGATTTACCAATAACCTCATCTGAAGAAAAACCAAAGGTCTCAAGAAAACGATTATTTGCCCAAGTAATCGTATCATCAATTTTTCGAACTACAATATGGCCTTCTGTATTTTCAATCAGATTACGAAACATCATAGCCTGTTCTTGAATTGTTTTGTGCAACTGATCTATTTCGATCTGTAGTTCTTTTTCACGCGTAACATCTCTTAACACGCATTGTATACACCGTTCATGATTAACGGTTTCTCGTTTGTACGTTAATGTCTCAATGGCTACCCAACCCACTTCACCATTTCTTTTGACATATTGAATTTCTTGAATATCAGGTTCTTTAAGCTGTCTTTTCAACATATCAACAAAGAAACGTTTATCACTGAAATTATCTTGTTGAGTCTTGAAAAATAATAAAGCTGATTTATTTATAATTTCGGAATGCGAGCAACCAACCATTTTAATAAATGACTGATTGGCATAAGTTATCAAACCATCGCCAGAAAGAAAGATGATTGGCAATGTCGAATTTTTAATTAACAAAACACATTGGTGATTCTCTTTTTCTAATTGTTTGTATGAATTATGAACACCAAATAGTTTAGTCGTTAATTTTGCAAGTTTTTTTTTCATAACCATAAATATGTATTTAAATAGCGGGGCACATTTTTTGTTCTGAATGTTTGCTTTTTATCGTATTCGTTTATTATCGTTCAACCTTTGGTTGGTTATTTTTTTGTAAAACCAGCATGCGTCATTTCACCCCATCCCATAGTCTCCTTTAACAACAACCTTAACATTCCTCTAATACCAGCCCCAACCACATATAAGTGAAAAATAACAGGTTCTAGTAACACTGCAGAAACTAGTTTTAGCACATCTCGTTTTTCCTTGTATTGTCGAAACGTAAACGTTTCTATGAGTATCGAGAATGCAGAAAAAAGATATCCAAAGCTTATGATGAAAATTAGTAACAGACAATAGAAATTCCATTCTATCATCCCTAACATGACAGAAACAATAAAAAATGTCCAACCGATAAACTCTATAATGGGGGCCAAAAACTCAAAGAAAAACCAATAGGGATAACTTAACAATCCAAGAACACCATATTTACGATTAAAAAACATCTTCTTGTGAGTCCAAAGTGTTTCTACAGTTCCACGTGCCCATCTATCCCGCTGACGCCACAAAATCTTGTAGCTGATCGGTACCTCGGTCCAACATAATGGATCTGAAATATATCGTACAGTATAAGGACGTTTAGCATCTTCCATATATAGTCTCATACGTACAACCAACTCCATGTCTTCTCCTACGGTGCTAGTATCATAGCCTCCTACAGTTAATGCAATTTCTTTATCAAACATACCAAATGCACCTGAAATAATCAACAAGCCGTTTAATTTACTCCAAGCCATCCGCCCTAGTAAAAAAGCTCTGATATACTCGACCGTTTGTATTCGTGCCAGCATATTCTCTGGAACATGTACTTTTATCATTTTCCCCCCTTGCACTTCACATGAATTTGCTACACGAATCACTCCCCCAGTAGCAATTACATGTTTATCGGGGTTTGACATAAAAGGTTTTACCATACGCAATAGTGCATCCTGCTCCAAAATACAATCCACGTCGATGCATGTAACATATTTTTTTGAAGCAATATTTAATCCTGCATTTAACGCATCAGCTTTACCTCCGTTAACCTTGTCTACAACTATTAATTTATTATAAGCTACATTTGTACTTTTATAAATACCCCTTATTGACTTAGTTACTACCCTTTCGTTTACAAAATAGGGTACTTTGATCAAGCTATATGCATCAATTAATTTTTGCAGCGAATCATCCTTACTTCCATCGTTAATTACTATAAGTTCAAGATTATTATAGTATATCGAAAACAACGATCGTACATTTTCTACAATAGAAGCACTTTCATTATACGCCGGAGCTAGAATACTAATTGCAGGTACAACAGAAGAGCTTGCCACCATGGAATAATCTGTAAATGCATGTTTTCTCATATGTTGAATATTCTCAAAAACCGAGTAAATACCTATCAGAATGTACGCACTTAAAAGCGTAATGGAATAGATCAATATACTATACGTAAAAAAATTAAAAAAATAAAGTTCCCAAGGCATACTATAAACTAATTTTATTTTGATTCTTCACTTTTAATTTGTTCCAGCATCAGGGTTATAGAATCTTTTATTTCTAGCTCATTTTCCGCAGTGCTAATAATATCGTTATGATCACACAGTTTATTTAAGACTCTCAAAACACTAAAACGAATTTCCGTATCATTATCAGCAAGTTGTTTGTATAAGAAAGGAATACTTAGTTCTGTCGAAAGCAATTTTAACACATCTAAAATTGCTATTTTTACTGGTTTGCTTACAATTTCGTAATTTGCTATTAACAAGAATTCAGTACTTTCGTCATAAATATTTTTCAGGCAATAAACCGATTGTATTTTCACTGAATCGTTCGGGTGATGAAGGAAATACTGTATTTTTTCCAACAACTCAAAACAATTATATTTATCGGCTAATCTCAAAGAGAAAATAATCACAGAGTCATTCTTAGAGTCAAACCATTTTTCAATACCTTTCGGTTTTTCATTCTTCATATTGTTCAGAAGATGAAGTAAAGTCATCTGCTGCCATTCTGAAATTGTGTATGTAACTCTTGAAAGAAATCTTAGACCTTTTACACCAAAAAGTCTTACAATAGCTACCTGAGCTTCCATTCTGACATCTTCTTGAAAATGATTCGTACACTTGTATATGGGACGATAATGTGCTCTGAAATTCATTTCAGAGAGCTCTCTGATACCCATCACCATAAGCTGATAGCGATTACTTTTTAGCTTTATATAAGAATCTTCATACAAACTCAATTTATCGTAGAGTTTATATAGATCTTCAACTCCGCTTCCAGTCAGATTTTTTTTTAATTTCAACATTTCGTCAATCATCATTTGACGTAACAATTTTCTCTTTCTCTTTCTCAATTGATTATCTTTTCCAATTGGCTTAAATTCGTCAAAACCTGTAAGTATAATAGCATCATTAGACTCAGCCGTATTGTCGTCAAACATCAGCCGTACTAACAAAAATTGTTTTTCGTCTCTTATTCTCTGGATTTCATCTTCTCTACTTTGAATCAGCAACGATGAAAAATGAGAAGTGAAGAATATTGCACATACAGCACAACTAAATAAAATAGTGGAAATAATTATTTTTGTTTGTAAATCGCTTTCAATGAGAGATAATAGCAGCATAAATTCACTATTTATATAATTTTAGACATTTTATAGAGATTATACCTGTAATTTTACACTCCAATTAACCGTTTAACCCTTAATGATAATTCATTGGGATTAAACGGTTTAGTAATATAATCATCAGTACCCAACTCGAAAGCTGCCGAAACTGATTCTTCTTGTCCCATGGAAGAAAGAACTATAATAGGAATTTTACTCAATAGATCTTTCCGGATTTTTTCAATTACTTCAAGCCCGGAAAAAAAAGGCATCATAATATCTGTTATAACCATATCCGGACAACCGTTATTTTCGAGATACTCCATAGCCACACGCCCATCTTCGGCCTGAATTATTTCATAACCGTCTTTTTGTAATTTCATTGATAACATTTTGAGAGTCATCGTCTCATCTTCTGCAATAAGTATTTTCATAATTAAATATATTAAGTATTGTTGTTTGTAATTTGGCTTGATATTACGCAAATAATCGTAACCTAATAACCCTTAACCACAATTCAACTTAAGAACGGTATTTCAACTCTCACACTTGTACCCTCTCCCACTTTGCTTGAAATTTCCAACTCTCCATTTAATAAAAAAATACGTTCTTTCATACCAATCATTCCATACGAGTCATTTCTCCTGCTGTTATTTATATCAAATCCGACTCCATTATCAACAATCTCCATAATCAACACATTATCATAATTACGTAACTCAACCTTTACTGTTGTAGCCTTAGCATGCTTAACGATATTTGTCATAGCTTCCTGAAGTATTCTAAAAAATGCCAAAGTTTGTTGTTCATTTATTACAAGCTTTGAAACAGAACTTATAAATTCACATTTCAAAGGATACCTTTTCTCAAATTCTTGAAGATATTCCTTTGCTGCAATTTCCAAACCAAGCGACATAAGTTGTTCATTTCGGAGACCATTCATAATTCTACGCGCTGTTCCAATTGCTCCATCAATAAGACTTATAAGACTTACGATTTTTTTTATAATATCCTCCGAAGTAAAATTAATGTCGTCATTTAAAATCTTATTTTTCAACATTCCAAGATCAATTTTCAATGCAACTAAAATTTGACCTAAATCGTCATGTATCTCGCGCGCTAATACACTTCGTTCTTCTTCCCTCACATTTTGTAAGTGCGAAGTAAATCTTCTTAACTGCTCTTCTGAATTAATCAATGCAATCTCAGCGAGTTTTCGATTAGTAATATTTAAATTTATACCGGCTATTCCAACAATTTCTTCCTTATTATAGATTGGAAAAGCTATTTGTTGAAATATATTTCCCTGTTGATTGATCTCTTGCTCATATTCTTCCTGCACAACCTCTCCATTCATCAAACGTTTAATACTATTTTCCTGCAATTGAAAATTCTTTTGACAGATCTCTGCTTTTAACTTTAACTTTTGAGCCAAAATAGATCCAAAACGATTAACACTTCTTCTTCTTTTATCATTCGATAACTGATCCACATCAAATGCCCAAATTTCAAAAGGTATATTTTCAACAAATGCTCTTAGAAAAATTTCACTTTCTTCAGCATTCTCTTTAGCCAAAATTAAATCTTGTATCTTATTCTTATCCAAAGTGACATCTTTAATTATGGACAAAAAATGTGCTATATTGTTTTGATTATCAAAAACCGGAGTAACAGTAATGGCTTCCCAATAGACTTCTCCATTTTCTTTTTTGTTGCAGACTTCACCACTCCAAATATCTCCTGATTTTATAGTTTCCCAAAACGAACTATTTTCTTCTTCTGATTTCAGTCCCGAGTAAAATGAAGAAAGAGTCACGCCAATCGGTTCATTTTCGTAAAAACATCCAATCTCCATTGCTGAATAATTAATATATTCAATTATTCCTTCGGAATTGGCTATAAAGATTGCTTCAGGGTACTGATTCAGTATTCTGCATAACTTGCCTAATTCAGCTTCCGTGTTTTTTTGTTCTGTTATATTTTGAACTATTACCTGATAATGTTTGATTCCATTCCATAAAATCTCCTCTCTGGAAACTTTTGCATGACGAATTTGCTCATCTTTACTTCTAAAACTAATTTCATATTGAAATACATCTTGTTCACTATTTCTTTTTTCCACGGGCTCTTGATGCTGTATATAATTATCGCGAGTAAACCGTTCGGTTTCCGACATCGATATATACTCTTCAATATCAGCAAGTTCAAATATATCAAGAAATGGCTTATTGGCATAGACTGTTTCTCCAGAAACAGTCACAATACGAATACCAACTGATAATTCGGAGATAGAGCTACATAATTTCAACTCAGTTTCAACAAGTTTTTCTTCAGCTAACTTACGGTCGGTAATATCATATACAACTGCATGACACACATCACATCCATTAAATATCTTTGTATGAGATACTATATCAACAAAAATTAATTCACCATTTTTTTTTACATGTATATACTCTTTAATCTCATTAGGAGAGTCTGGTTGCTCGTCATCTTGAAGCTGATTCTGATTATTTTCATCTGGAATTAGATCCTTTAAGGTCATCGACAAAAATTCCTGTTTTGAGTAACCGTACTGTTTTACTGCAGCCTCATTTACATCCAAAAACGATAAGGTTTTGCAGTCATAGATCCAGTTAACCTGAGGATTGTCATCATACACCAATCGGCATTTTGCGTCACTTTCCTTTTGAGCATTTTCAATCAGTTTAAGTTCAAAAATATCATTCAGGTATAACGATTTCAAATGATTATGCTCTTTCTTCAACTCTTTCAACTCCTTAAGAAGCATAATTTTATCTTCATTTTGATTATTCATAATTATATTACAATTAATTAACTGTCTGGTATATTCCAATTCACATTAAGCAATGATAGCATTACACAGAGAGATTCACTTAATACTCCTACTATTAGTATCTGTTTGGTTTAATCACAGATAACAGAATAAATAAATTTCAAACAACGACCATTACTCTAATATTAAAAATACGTTATAACTGATGCTACATAAACAACAAAAGGCCTTATATAATAAAGGTTTTGCTCGTCTTTATTGCTTGCTTAACCAGTTGTAAATAAAGTAAACTATTTTAGCAGTCCTATCGTAAAACCTATTTAAAAACAAGTTTGATAAATATCAGATACATCACCTACATACGTGATAAGTAAGTAGACGTAAACAATGTCCTATTTTCAGTGAAGTGTCATATAATAGGGTTGGAACTTCAAGTCCCCTTCAGAACTTGTCCGACTCCTGGCAGAGGATTTTGGGGCGGTTTTAAATTTGATTTACCACCCCACACCTCCTTAAAACAGATTGTGAAATACCATTAAATACACTTGTAAATAAAGTTTGGACTTATCTAGAATTGCTATTCATCGATAAATATTATGTCATTTATTTCCGAAAATGGAGTTTCTAAAACATATGCATTTCCATGGAGGGGTCTTAGCTCTAACATTACCGTACTCTGTTGAGTTATACCTAATAACATACCTGTCTTTACATTTTCATTTTTCAGGATTATTAAAACACTTTTACCTTTGTTTGCTATGGAATTAAAGAGTCCCATACTCGTTTCAATAACTCCGCTAATTACCTCTTTTTTCTCGCTTCTGATTGTTTTCATAATACTTATTATTAAATACGTTTATAAAAAATGAATATCGGCAGATGCACTACAAATGAATGAATCGAATGCGAGGCTAATGTTCTTAAAAGAAATAACGTTGAGCAATTTTTCTCAGAATATCATCATTTGGACCAACACATTAAGAAATGAGCTTATTAAGAACAAATAGCTTCGCATTAAAAACAGCTATTATCTAATTGATAAACCAAATCCGGCAGATGCAATCGGATATTTTTGCAATGTGTATTCGGCATGTAATGAAAACAGCCATAGTACTTTTAGACGTAGACCAATAGTTGCATTAGGCATAACTTCGGTTGAACTAACCTGAAAAGGATTTGTGATATTCTTTACTTGCATCTTTGGAGTAGTCGTTCCAGTAGGTATCACCAAACCGTCAAGGGTTGGGTAATTACCGTTCAATGTCAAATCGAAATTCGTTTTAGTAACGCCAAATCCTAAATATGGAGTAATAAATGCTAGCTTTTTGGATATTATCAAATTTGCAATCATTGCTTTAGCAACAATGTTTACACCTTGAGTAGAATAGTCGCTAGATGTTGCATCGGGGATATAACCTAATCCGTCACTTACTAATTTTTCAGGTGTAATCTGGTCTGTCGTTGGCAAAGAATATTTCATATTTAGTTTATTATACGCAAGCAAAACAGCCACATCTACGGGTAGGTTCTTTACGATAGGTAGCCATTGTTTGAGATTATGTTTTATGCCTACACCCAACATAGAAGCTTCAAAACCAGAGGAATAAACAGTGGGAGAATAACGAATAGATACATCGTTGATAAACGGCAACCCGATTGTAAACTGTACACTTGCGGTTGGCACGTACTGTGATAACCCGGCAGGGGTAACAAATGATGTTATTTTCCCAGTACCATTATTCCACAGTGGATTAACGGTAGTACCGTCAGCCATAAAATGAGGTTGCATCAGATTAAGCTCAACACCATTGCCTGTGCCTACAAGTGTTGGTGCCTGAGTTGTTCCCGAAATAGTTGGCTTTAGATTAGTCAAGCCCGAAAGATCAAATGTCCTTTCCGTTTGTGGTGTTGCAATTACTCCAACACCAATAGTCAAATCAAACCCAAGTAGCTTATGTACAGCAGCCGTATTATACCAATTTGTGGCTAATCCTGCAGAGAAACAATTTCCTGCAGGCTTTAGATAGCCATTTGCCACTTGATTAAGGTCGACAACACCAGCCTTAAAGATATTCGAAATATCATTTTGTGCTTTTATAGTTGATGGAGAAGTGCTTATAAGCAAAACAATAGCTGTTAAATAAATGATTTTTTTCATAATCTACTTTTTTAAATTTATAAATATTTTGTCAATTACTTTATTCAATCCCTAAATTTTAGTATTTTAGTCATTCAAGTAAAACAAACATCATAATTCAACAAATGTTACACTAAAGTTTGTTATACAAATCATATTTACAAAGATAACTCACAGGATAAATTTACAATCAACAACATGGGTACACAAAGGGTACAAGACATAAAAAAACGTCTAATCATAAAGTCGGCAGGACGAGGGATACAACTCAAGACACACTATTGATTAAAAAATATATTTTAATATAGAAAGTTTATATACAAGCATCCCAGATGACTTCACACTCAGTACAACTATAAAAGAATAAAAATCATTTTATTAGAAAAAAAAACTGTCCAGTAAAAGTTGTTTCACCGGACAGTAGATCAATTTCTCTCAAGAGAAATAGCTCTAAAGAACAACACAGTTTCTGCTAAATCAGAGCCGACTTATTTATTTAGAATAACGATTATTAGTTGTCTTTCACACAGCGAATGCGAATAGCACTAGATACAACATTTACAACACCAAATTCTTTGCGTTGAAATATGCTATGGCCTTTGCTCCTGCCTCCTCCTATATAATATATAGTTCTCACTCAGCCAATCCCAAATTGAGAACAAAAATTCATACAAATAATCGTTCGAGTGAGCTTTCAAATATCCTTCAAGCTCAGTCCAATCTGAATCGGTTGCTATTTGCCAACCGGCAAGAGCTAGCCCACGCGGTTCGAAAACTGCGGATTTATTATAATGAAGTTATTTAAAGTCCAAAATTTCTAGATGATGAACTTTATAAAAAACGATTTGTAATAGAAAGAACCAGTGCCTAACTAGTTGTTTTTAAAGTTATTTAGCCCTTTTTCAACCCAAAATTTTACATTGGAAATGTCTGAATATTATCGTTTTTTTTCATTTTACTAAGACAACTTTAAACAACTTCTATAAAAAAAACTGTCCGTTGAAAATAAATTCATCGGACAGTTCATTAAATAGCATAACCCATCAATGTAATATCACCCGCTTACAAATACGAAGTCATTATCACTTCCATGCGGTGTATACTTAGTTGTGGACAGGCACTCCACTTACTCAATTTGATCAACCTTGATTTCTACACGTCTGTTTTTTGCCCGATTCTCCTCTGAGGTATTAGGAACCAACGGTTCACTTGAACCTTTCGTTTCAATACTCAACTGCTCTTTATGAATACCCATTTTAAGCAATTTAGACTCTACACATAAAGCTCGCCATTTACCTATAAGAAGGTTAATATCACGTGACCCCATATTACAAGTATGTCCTACGATACGTAGTCGTATGGTTGGATGCTCATTTACCAAAACGCTCAACTCCGTTAGTTTTTCAGTTTCCAAAATTTCCGACTTACTGGAGTTCAGATGAAATACAATAGGAATAGAGGATGCAAGACTTCGTATTCGTTCTAAAAGACTTACCGTACTGTTGGAATCTGCAACAGGCACAGGTGAACTGATCGCAACAACAGGTTCCACTTCGACGACCGTTGGAGTAGTTTCTGTGGCTTGAGCTGTTGACAGCACAGCTGCCGAATCGGTCGCAGGCAGCACCTCTAGAGTATCAGGTTTGACAGCCGGCTCTATAGGTCGATCCATTTCAAGCACATTGATTGGTTTTGATTCCAGACCTGGCTCGGATTTACCCCTGCGAAAATACAAACCTAGTTTTATCCCTATAGACATGGGAGTCACACGACTGGTCTGGTTAGCAGCAAACAATCCATTATAAACATCATTCTCCGATTGGTAAATCAACTTTGAATCCGACTTGAGAATATTGTTTAATCCATAATTGAAATATCCCCCCATATAGAGATCTACTTTATCCGAAAGAGAGTACAAACCTCCAAAATCAGCTATAAACAAATATGCGGGGCTAAACGACAGTTTTTCTTTGTAATTAGTGGTGGTAGAAGAGAAACCAAACTCCGGCAAATCGCTCAATTCTAAATCCCAATCACTATAATAGCCCGTGGTTGTCAGTTTACCTCCGGTAGTTTTTAAAACTGTATTTATAGGAAGGGCAATCTTTGCGCCTACTGATCCTTGAATAGACAGCTTTCGGCCTATGGAAGTACGATACTGAAAAGCCAATGGAATCTCCAAGAAAAATGCACGCTGATTTTCCTGCCAATTGTCATAAGAGGTCCGAAACTCGTAGCTCGCGCCATCTGAATCAACCAAAGGAAGCGCAGTAGTAGCAGTGGTGACAGATCGTGCACCAAAGCATTGGACCCCAACACCTGACTGAAGTCCGAAGTGAGAAGTGAAAAAGTAACTGTAACCGCCCTCTATCACACTACCAAACTGACCTTTCTGTGTTCCGTTTTGTAGAGTATACGAAAGAGGATGCATCCCACTACCTACCGTAAAATAAAAGTATTGTTGATGCTTCTGCTGGGCTTGTAGCAAGCTACAAAAAAGAAAACTTAAAACGATCGAAAACTGTTTTTTCATCTATTATTTCGTTTGCTTATTAATATTGTTTAGTTATAAGTATCCGTTGCAGTACCCTACACGGGCTACTGCAACGGAAGGCTGTTAGTTGCCTACAATTACTTTGAATTGATACTCCTCACCTGAAACAGTGGTAATGCGACCAGAGTACACGCCATGCATGATTGGAAGACGGATGGTGTTTACTTTCTCTACCCTGTTTGAATAGCATACCCGCACACCCTCGGTAGAATAAACAGATAGTTCAGCACCTGTCAAATCAGACTCCAACGCCTCATCGGTTATTTCCACCGTGCAGGTCTGACTTGGCCGTACCAGCGTAGGATAAACACTTACCTTTCTAATCAAAGGGATATTCAGCACCTTAGGATATGAATAAAGAATCTCACCATCGCTTGTAGTTGCCTGCATCGTATAAGTACCAACCAATCCATTAGGATCACGATAGAACTGTTTAGTGGCACCCTCTATCGCCACACCATCTTTGTACCACTGATAAGTACTAAACTGTTTGGTACTGTTATCCAGACCCAGAACCCGATTGTACTTCACAACAATATACTCTGTTGGGATATTCACCGTAACTACAAAGTCATAAGCAGGACTTTCAACACCCTGATCATTCCGTAGTTGCAAGGTTCCTTTATAGTGTCCGGGTTTTGTTCCTTTGGGTAAAGTAATCGTAATGCTACCATCTTTACCGGTGTTGGCCAAAGCTGTATAAGTAACATTCTGCAATGCAGAGTTTTGATACGTAATTTTATACTCAGTTGGACCACCAGCAACAATACTATAGGTTAAAGTAAGTCCCGAATTCGTAGAACTTGGAGTTGGATTCGATAAGGGTTCCAAGGCAATAGTATCGGAAAATATCTCAGCACCTGTGAACATAGAATCAGCGGGTGCGCTATAATTACCGGCAGCACTACCTTCAAGGGTATACAGCACCTTTATCGTTTTATTGGTTCCAATCGTTGCATTATCATAACTTGCATGGGCTGTAACAGTCACATTACCGGCATCAGCGGTCAGCACACCTGATAAAGTTCCCGCAACTACAGTTGCCTTATTGGTACCATCGTAGACCTTACTATGCGTTACAGCAGGGTTAGTTATGGTCAGTGCTAAAGCTGTGATAGTACCTGTAGCTGTTGTTGCATAGCTGACATCATAGTTAGCCGTTACATCCGCGATGCCATGCTTAATCGTTAGTCCCGAAGCTGTCAAGACATGTGTTCCAACGGTTGTATTATCGAATACTTGTGTTGGAGCTACGTTTATCGCATCGCCCGTAGCCAACACTCCGACTAGAGGAACAGCAATAGAAAAAGCAGTAGCATTATAGGTTTTAGTATCAGCCACAGCTACAACACTCAATGCTTTTTTACTTACCGTTAATGTCTGAGCCTCACTGACAGCACCATAATTTACATCACCAACCTGACTGGCAGTAATGGTACTTGTTCCGGCGCCTACAATAGTAACTGTATTCCCGGCAATCATTGCTACACCTGTGTTACTACTTGCATAACTTACCGGCAAACCTGAAGTGGCAGTAGCACTTAAGGTAAACGAAGCATCACCGTAAGTCTTACTTCCAATACTTGCAAAAGAACTAATCGTTTGACTATTTCCAGAGATACTAGC
>Ga0302285_10000405_pt1 | contig 23924 bp, 10 predicted proteins | sample III_Fen_E2_2_FD_200455 | JGI IMG/M metagenome (GOLD analysis project Ga0302285, IMG submission 200455) | Peat permafrost microbial communities from Stordalen Mire near Abisko, Sweden - III_Fen_E2_2 | ecosystem: Environmental > Terrestrial > Soil > Wetlands > Permafrost | place: Sweden: Abisko... | reverse complement strand
CACCATTTCAACTCATTTATTCTATGTTCAATAGGAAAATCACCAGTTCTATCAATTACATTTTTAAGATTTGTTGCTTGCTTACTTATAACCATAACTTTATAACCTTGAGCATTTAACCAATCAACCAATATTTGCCAGCCTTTATTGCTATTTTTAGATGGATAATGCCAATGTTTAGTATTAGCAGTTGAGAATTGTGCGATACAAACATATTTTTCTTTAATTGGTCTAACACCCTCTACTATTTCTATTTTTGGTATTATTTCTTTATACTCTAAACCAAGTATATCACTAGCAGTTTTTTGTAATGGTATTTTTTTATAATCAACTGGATTTCTATTAGAATCAATTGGTTGGAACCAACCAATTAGATATTTAGCATATAAATTTTGTGGATTAGCCGATCCTGGTTGTAAAAAATTAATATTTGTATAAGTATTTATAAACCAATCGTTCCAAAACGTAACACAATAAACATTACAATCATGTTTTTGACGAAATTCTTCTACATATGGTATCCAAGCTAAAGTATCACCAATTGATTTACTCTCAAATTGAATTAAAACATTTTTACCTTTTAAATCAAATTTATGAGAAACAACTAATTGATCTTTATAACTAATATCAACTCTATATTCTTTATAACATTTATTAACAGTAGTACACCAAGTATTAGGATTTAATATAGTTTTGTAAACTAAATTACTTTTGTTATCAAAAATTTCTACATCAAAAGGCAACTTAGTTCTACCATGAAGTTCAACCCTAGCACCATCTGTAAAATTTACATCATATTCCAAATATTCTTCTTGTACCTGTTTTTGTGTTGTCAATATACTTTGATATTCATTTACCAAAAGATCCTTAAATGTAAGATTATCATCTATTTTTTTAATATTAAAATTATTTAATATTAATTCAACATCTTTATCTAAATTCATTGTAAGGTATTTTATATTTTTATAAGACTCATACATATCACCATATATCAATAAATTATTTAAATAAACTGGTAAATCATAAGATGTAGCTTCCTTTATTGCTAAAGGATTAAGTTCTAAAAGTGATGAATGTATAACTAAATCAGATGCTTGATAAAATAGATCAACATCACTTCTTTCTCCATAAATAAAACAATTATCTAATTTTTGTTCCATTAAAGGTAGCCAATAATCTTTAAAATTATCTGCTTGATTACCAACAAAATGAAAATGAATTTTATATTCTTGTAATTTTCTTGCAATATCAAAAATATATCCTTGATTTTTACCACTTGTAAATAACCCTACATTTAGAATATGAAAATACTCAGGATTAAAATTTAATTGTTTAATTGATTGACTTTTATTTTTTTCTAATTTTTCAATTGGATATTCAACAACAGCTGAAGGTATATTGTATCTACTATATTCTTTTTGAGAATAATTGGACATAAATATAAACTTATCAGGGAACCATATTTTTTGACTAACATCATAAGTTGAGGTATGGGTCGTTTCTATAATTTTATATGGTCTATCAGCTCTATATAGCCAATCTGCGTGTTCTTTTCTTATACCACCATAATTAAACATTTCTGGAATTTCTTCCATATGAATAATATCAGGATTTATTTTTTCTACAATTTCTTGAAAATGATTTCTAACTTCTTCAGTATCTCCCCAGATATTACCTAATGAAATAAAATTATTTCCTAAAATATTTTTTAATTTATCTCGTTGAACAACAAAACTCCAAGCAATTTGCCTATATTCTATAAGATATACTTCATGTTCTTTTATTAAATATTCAACTCTTTTTAATGAAACAGAAGGCATTCCTCCTGTAGATAAATGACTACAAATCAATAATATACGCATATTAATTAATTATTTTATTTTTTAAGATTTTAAATGATTCTTCTACAGTTTTATTAGTAGTGTCTAATTGTATATAGTTTTCAATCGGGGCTTCATATGTAGTTTGAAACATATTTTTACCTCTATCTTCTGTGGTATGAAGATAAATTTCTATCAAATCTTTACCTATTTTATTTTTAAAATATTCTCTTTGATCTATATATGGGGAAACAAGAGATACAATAACATTTTTATTTTTTGAATATAAATATTGTGCTAATTGTTGTGCAAGTTCAATATTTCTTCTTCTACCTTGTTCTGAATAATCTTTATTATTAAATAATTCCCTAATATCATCACCATCAATATGAAACCAATCTTGATATTCTTTTAAAAATTGAAGTGAAATTGCTGTTTTTCCAGCGCCAGATTGTCCTGTAAACCAAATAATTCTCATTCATACACATTATTTTTTGATAAAATATATATGAAATAATATTTAAAATGTTTTATCTATTTTATGACTCACTATTATCATATGCGTTATCTTCTGTTAAATAACGACAGGTATCATATAAATATGACGCAAATACAAAAAACATTCTATCATATGCTTGATTACAATCAATATCAGTTAAAAATTTTAAGGTATATGTATTATTTTTAGTATAAAGATAAATCACATTAATATTTGCATCTTTAGTAAACGACAAAATATCACTATATAATATAATTAACTGTGTATTAGTATATCCAGTGTAAATTGATTCTAAATAATTTATAATAAAAGAAGTAGAACCAGTACTAGTACCTGAACATACTACTTGATCTGTAATAATATCATTGTAATATAAATTTGTTATTGTGACTGCACTACTTGCTGGTGCTGGGATAGGTTCAGAAATATTTGCTTGTAAAACATCTAAAACAACATCATAATCTAATGGATTGTTTAAATATATTTTTGTTAATTTATTAGTAAGTGATCCATTTAGAAGAAGCAATCTACCAATTGGATATGTTACACCAGAATTACCTTCATAATAATATGTTATGTTATAAGAAGTACTTGGATCATAATAATAATAAGGATCAAAATCATCTTCATTTCCATTATCATAATTACCATTATATGTAACTTTTATTAATAAAAAAGTCACATTTTCTAATATACCATAATTTAAAAAATAATCCTGTGTATTTGCTGGTAGCACTATTCTTGAACGATAATGTGTATCATATGGAATGCCAAAATCTTCCAACCCAATTTTCATTCCAGTATCATTTGGACCATCCGAAGTTATAAAAGTATTCTTTCTATTACTTATATATCGTTTGGTCGAATTTAATAAACTATTAGTTACAATTCTTGTCATATCTTATATATAAAAAAATTAAGACACAATAAATATTCTTCTAGTTGCTGTAGTTGATGATAATAAAATATCAAAATTACTTGATTTTTTTGGATTTCTTAAAACTATATTAAACATAATTTAAATTTATTTTTTAACCTGCTGTTCCATTAGGACTTCGGCCAACATGGGTATCATCTTGTCTTGCGGCAATAAATAATGTATCAGTATTATCAATAAAAATTCCAGAAAATGTTCCGCCTGCAATTGTTTTTAGATCAAGAATATGCTCGTAATGGTCTGTTGTAATAATTCTAAAAACATCAATATCTATTCCACTACCATCACTCACATAGCCAGTACAAGTTCCAGAAACAACATAGGTTATTGCATTATATGTATAGTAATATCCACAATAAGAATATGTTAATGGATCAGTATCTAATCTATATTGTCTTGGCCGTTCTATATCTAATCTATCTGAATCTGGGTCTCCTACCCATCTCATATAAGCAGTTCTAGCAGCACCATATGCTGTATTAAGAGAGTTTACGTTATCTGTTCTACCTTGTCCATTATAAATCATTTGCCAACCTTGACCATACGATTCACCAGATAATATACCAGCTTGTAATGTTATAGCTTGATCTGTACCAACACCTGAAATATATGGAATGTATGTTAGAAATCCAGAAAGATAATAATAGGCTTCTGGTATTTGAGCAGCAACAGCAACTGTTGTTTGTGAAACTCTAGTTGCAGTTTGTCCACTTAGCACATATTGAAAACAAGTATGTGTATGAGCACCAACACCTAATGTATGCTTACCTGATGTATAATTAAGATATAAAACTCCTGATAAATTCCAACCAGATTGTGCAGTATTACTAAAAACTCTAATATTGTATAAATTTTTTCCTCTATTTAAAAATAAACCTTTTTTATTTTGACCATTTGCATCAATTCTATGAAATAATGAATATTGTCCAGCTTGTGTAGCTCCAGCAGTTATAGTATATACCGATGCTGTTGTTTGACCTGATGTAGAGCCAGTAACTTGAACACTCAAATTAAAACCACCAGAATCAGTAAAATATAAAGCAACTGCACTTTCTTTTATTGATATTATGTTTGGTTCTTCTATATAAATATTTCTTTCCCAAACAGCTTGATCAGTGGCTGTTGTTCCTCCAATAAAACCTGGAGTATCAATACCTCCAAGCATTAAACTATTATAAATTGTTGTACTACCAGTTGCATCATATTGATAAGTACAAACTATCAAACCTCCTGGTACTGTAAATCTACTTGTTAAAGATGTGACCATTTCTAAAGAATAATAAGATGATCCAGTTAAATTAAATGGTGTTAAATCATAAATTGATTTTAACCAACGTGCAGAATTTAAAGTAATTGGTGTACGCCAAAAATTAAAAGGTGTTCCACCATTAATTCTAGTTTGTCCTGAAAAAGCTGTAGTAGCATTCATAGCATCATTACTTTGTATTTCTAAATATGCTTGTCTGATTGTAACACCAATTTCAGGTAAATATGTACCCTTTAATGGTGGTATAGCTTGTGTTACACCACTACCTACAAATTGCCAAGATGTAGTTAAAAGTGATTTAGTTGATTCTACAGGTATTCTAATAGTTTTTATTTGTGTATTTGATGTTGATTCTTCGTATTGATAGGTTATAGTTATTTTTGCTGATAAATTAGCAAATGCTGGACCTGAACCTGTCCACGCAGTATACCAGTTCATTGCAGTTCCAGTCCAGTTTGAAGTAAAATAAGATGTAACATCTCTTGAAAATATCCACGACTCTTTCATTGATCCAGAGATAGCACTTGGACTCTGAAGAACACTACTTGATTCTGCTGCTACACCAAGTGAAAAACCAATAGTAGCGCCTGTTAATGATGCTACAGCAGAATTGTCGCCTGCTACAAAAACTTCCAACATACAAGACTTAAATGTTAAAGTTAATTCTGGTATAAAAATTTGAGTAGAACCAGTCAATACTTTTTTGGTTTGTGCTGCTAAAGTTGTAACATCTGTTTGTGTTGCAAATTCTATAGTTTTTAATCGTAATGCCATTTATTTTAAATTTTTAATTTTATATATTATTAATAGAAGGTTCAAATTAAGTTTTTTGATAAATTAAACTAACTGTAAGATACGTTACAGTTCCACTTTGAGCTGATGTTATTAATTTAATCCAAGATGCTGCCGTTATATTAGCATTTGCAAAACTACTAAAATTAATTCCAGTAGTAGTATTATTAATTGCAGTTGCAGATGATAATATATTTGTACCAGCAACAGAATTATCAGTACCATACGTTAATTGAATTGTAACTGATGGTGTTGTACCAGCAACTACAGCCTGAACTTGTTTTAGAGTCACCGCACTAAATGAGAAAAACATTGGTAAATTCTCAGATGCTGTTGGACTTTCAACAGTTATAGATTTTGTTTCAACCAAATTACCTGATGCGCCATTAGTTCCTGATGTGCCATTAGCGCCATTAGTTCCTGATGTACCATTAGTACCTGAAATTCCAACACCTGATGTACCATTTGTGCCTGATGTTCCGTTAGCGCCATTCGTGCCGTTATTTCCTGAGGTACCAGATGTACCATCTAATCCATTAACTCCAGATAATCCAGATGTGCCGGATGTGCCAACACCAGAACTACCTGATGTACCACTAGTTCCAACACCAGAACTACCTGATGTGCCGCTAGTTCCAACACCAGAACTACCTGATGTACCACTAGTTCCATTTAAACCATTCACACCAGAAAATCCAGAACTACCTGATGTGCCATTAGTTCCAATACCTGATGAACCTGATGTGCCATTAGTTCCAATACCTGATGAACCTGATGTGCCATTAGTTCCAATACCTGAGGAACCTGATGTACCATTAGTTCCTGAACTACCATTAGTTCCTGAACTACCGTTTGCTCCTGAACTACCATTTGTTCCTGAACTACCATTTGTTCCTGAACTACCATTTGTTCCTGAACTACCATTTGTTCCAATGCCTGATGAGCCTGATGTACCATTTGTTCCAGAAGTACCTGAGCTACCTGATGATCCAGAAGTACCATGAACACCAGAAGTACCATTTGTTCCTGAACTACCATTTGTTCCAGAAGTACCATTTATTCCAGAACTACCTGAACTACCATTAGTTCCAGAAGTACCATTTATTCCTGAACTACCTGAACTACCATTAGTTCCAGAAGTTCCATTTATTCCTGAACTACCTGAACTACCATTTATTCCTGAACTACCTGAACTACCATTAGTTCCAGATGTACCATTAGTTCCAGATGTACCATTAGTTCCAGATGTACCATTTGTTCCAGAAGTACCATTTATTCCTGAACTACCTGAACTACCATTAGTTCCAGAAGTACCATTTATTCCTGAACTACCATTTGTTCCAGAAGTTCCTGACGTTCCATTTGTTCCTGAACTACCTGAACTACCATTAGTTCCAGATGTACCATTTATTCCTGAACTACCTGAACTACCATTAGTTCCAGAACTACCTGAACTACCATTTGTTCCTGAACTGCCTGAACTACCATTTGTTCCAGAACTACCATTTGTTCCTGACGTTCCATTTGTTCCTGACGTTCCATTTGTTCCAGAAGTTCCTGACGTTCCATTTGTTCCTGAACTACCTGAACTACCATTAGTACCAGACGTTCCTGAACTACCATTTGTTCCAGAAGTTCCTGACGTTCCATTTGTTCCTGAACTACCTGAACTACCATTTGTTCCTGAACTACCTGAACTACCATTTGTTCCTGAACTGCCTGAACTACCATTTGTTCCAGAACTGCCATTTGTTCCTGACGTTCCATTTGTTCCAGAACTGCCATTTGTTCCAGACGTTCCATTTGTTCCTGAACTACCTGAACTACCATTAGTTCCAGACGTTCCATTTGTTCCTGAACTGCCTGAACTACCTGAACTACCATTTGTTCCAGAAGTTCCTGACGTTCCATTTGTTCCTGAACTGCCTGAACTACCATTTGTTCCAGAAGTTCCTGACGTTCCATTTGTGCCTGAACTACCTGAACTACCATTAGTTCCAGACGTTCCTGAACTACCATTTGTTCCTGAACTACCATTTGTTCCTGAACTACCTGAACTACCATTAGTTCCAGACGTTCCATTTGTTCCTGAACTCCCTGAACTACCATTAGTTCCAGACGTTCCATTTGTTCCTGAACTACCTGAACTACCATTAGTTCCAGACGTTCCATTTGTTCCTGAACTGCCATTTGTTCCAGAAGTTCCTGACGTTCCATTTGTTCCTGAACTACCATTTGTTCCTGAAGTTCCTGAACTACCATTTGTTCCAGACGTTCCTGAACTACCATTTGTTCCTGAACTACCTGAACTACCAGACGTGCCATTTGTACCAGAACTACCAGACGTGCCATTTGTACCAGAACTACCAGACGTGCCATTTGTACCTGAACTACCATTAGTTCCTGATGATCCAGAAGTGCCAGAACCATTAGTTCCAGAGCTACCTGCTGGTCCAGGCGCACCTCCTAAATTTATAGACCAAGGCGTTAATGTTATACCTGTTCCAACATTAGTACTTGATGATACTACAAATTGACCATTTACAGTATTATATGACGCAATTGTAGCCGTAAAATAATTACTTATACTATTGGCTATAATTGCTTCTTGCCCTATGGTCCAAGATAAATTTGTACCACCTGTTAAATAAATTATAGATGGATGTGATGTTGGTACATTTAATATTGTATTTGATGTTGTTTGATATTTATCTGATACACCAGCAACACCTGAAGTTCCAGCTGTTCCTGAACTACCAGAAGTACCATTTGTACCAGACGTACCTGAACTGCCTGAACTACCATTAGTTCCAGAAGTACCATTTGTTCCTGAACTACCAGAGGTTCCATTAGTTCCATGAATGCCTGAACTACCTGAAGTACCATTTGTACCAGAACTACCATTTGTACCAGAACTACCATTTGTACCAGAACTACCATTTGTACCAGAACTACCATTTGTACCAGAACTACCATTTGTACCAGAACTACCAGAAGTACCTGAACTACCATTAGTTCCAGAAGTACCATTTGTTCCTGAACTACCAGAGGTTCCATTAGTTCCATGAATGCCTGAACTACCTGAAGTACCATTTATACCAGAACTACCATTTGTACCAGAACTACCAGAACTACCATTTGTACCAGAACTACCATTTGTACCAGAACTACCAGAAGTACCTGAACTACCATTAGTTCCAGATGTACCTGAACTACCATTAGTTCCAGAAGTACCATTAGTTCCAGAAGTACCATTTGTACCTGAACTACCAGAAGTACCATTTGTACCTGAACTACCAGAAGTACCATTTGTACCTGAACTACCAGAAGTACCATTTGTACCTGAACTACCATTAGTTCCAGAAGTACCATTTGTTCCAGAACTACCAGAAGTACCATTTGTACCAGAACTACCAGAAGTACCTGAACTACCATTAGTTCCAGATGTACCTGAACTACCATTAGTTCCAGAAGTACCATTTGTTCCAGAACTACCAGAAGTACCATTTGTTCCAGAACTACCAGAAGTACCATTTGTACCAGAACTACCAGAAGTACCATTTGTACCTGAACTACCATTAGTTCCAGAAGTACCATTTGTTCCAGAACTACCAGAAGTACCATTTGTTCCAGAACTACCAGAAGTACCATTTGTACCAGAACTACCAGAAGTACCTGAACTGCCATTAGTTCCAGAAGTACCATTTGTTCCAGAACTACCAGAAGTACCATTTGTTCCAGAACTACCAGAAGTACCATTTGTACCAGAACTACCAGAAGTACCTGAACTACCATTAGTTCCAGATGTACCTGAACTACCAGAAGTACCATTTGTACCTGAACTACCAGAAGTACCATTTGTACCTGAACTACCAGAAGTACCATTTGTACCTGAACTACCAGAAGTACCATTTGTACCTGAACTACCATTAGTTCCAGAAGTACCATTTGTTCCAGAACTACCAGAAGTACCATTAGTTCCAGACGTACCTGAACTACCTGAAGTTCCATTAGTTCCATTAGTTCCATTAGTACCTGAACTACCAGAAGTTCCATTAGTACCTGAACTACCAGAGGTTCCATTAGTACCTGAACTACCTGATGCTCCATTAGTACCTGATGTTCCATTAGTACCTGAACTACCAGAAGTTCCATTAGTACCTGAACTACCAGAAGTTCCATTAGTTCCTGAACTACCAGAGGTTCCATTTGTACCTGATGATCCTGCGGTGCCATCAGAACCAGAATATCCTATTGTTGATAATAATCTAAATTCAGTGCCAGTATATGATAAAAATGCACTTGAATTAGCATGAATATCACCTACTACTAAATTTACATAAGTATTAGATACAGTATTAAATTTCTTTATACTCTTAGCACCTAGATTATTTATATTTAATGTTACACCAGTTGTAGTATTTCCAGATAAAAAATTAACTATGTAAAGTAAATTAGATGAATATGCATTTAAACTATTTGTTATAATATATGTATCACCTGATGTTGCGGTTAAAAAAATATCAGAAACTGATTTAGCACCAACATACTTATAAAATGAAATTTTTGGTGGCATATTTGAAGGAACAGTACCATAAAATGAAAGCACACCAGCTTCGGTATCTAATAACCAATCACCTTGTCCAAAAACAATATTTGTATTAGTTGAATCCTTTATAGAATAATTATAAGAAACACCATCACCAAAATTAAAAGGTATGACATCTTTTAATGTGCCACCAGAATCATAAAACGCATTTGTTGTACCAACAACAGCATTAAGAGTTAATCCAGTAACATATTGAACAACACCTGAAGTACCATAAGATGAAAGAATTGGAGCAGTATTAGGAATAGAATTATAATCCAGCCATATACTTGTAGTTGGTACATAATTATATGTATTAATAGTTTCTTCAAAAAACGTTCTACCTGAATATGTTTCAGTTTTACCAAGTGACTTTTTGAATAATTTGCTAGCTAATTGTGCTGTTGTTAGTGCCATTTCTTATAATTATTTTATACCACAGTAATTGATGTTAATGTATCATTTGAACCAGATGCCATTCCTAATCTAACATATAATGTTCCACTATAATTTCCTGCGCCAAAGGTTACATATTTAAGCAATGTTGTTGTTGTAGATGTACTACTTGCAGTTACCATTGCATAATCTCCATCATTAATTGGTGTTCCTACACCTGGATATGGATTATTAGCATCTAGCCAACCAGTACCACCTTCTACTTTTATAAAAATTTTCATGCTATCTGTAACTTGAGTTCCTGCAACAGTTGACATATTTGCACCATTAACTGTAACAGTTATTGATGATTTAGTAGTTATAGTATATGAAAACATTACCCATCTATAATCAATATTTGAATCACTACTATAGTTTGGTCCTGCAATTGGAAAATTATTTGTATAATTACCTGTTATTCTTCTATATACACCATTTAACATTTGTAATTCATATAAATAATCACCTGATATTAATGTTAAGCCTGAAACAAATAATCCACCATATGTTACTGGAAAATTACCTGCTATTCCACCTGATAATTTCCTTGTTGATTCATTTGAAACTGTATCAACTCTCATTGTTTTACCTGCTTGGGATGTTGCAATTAACATATTTGAATATGTTGTCACTGTACCTTTAGCATTAGTTGCTGTTACAGTCACTGGAATATCTTCTACATATTTTGATGTTTGTATCACAGGATTTATCACACCACTAATTGTTGTACCACTAAGTTGCGCACCTGATAATGTATTTGAAACAGTTGATGCATAAGATGATGTTGCTTGAACTGGGTTTGGTCTATAAATTTGAGAAACTAAACCTGTAAATCTATAATTTACTGCTAATAAATCATTTGTACTAAATGTTGGCACACCTGATATCCATCTTATAACATATGTTTGGGCACTTAAATTTAAAGTCAATCCTGAAGGTGTAATTGGGTTATCATAATATATTGTTAATAAATTAGTTGTTTCTAATTCTGTTGAGCCGGACCATGATATTTTTGATGTATGAGCACCATAACTTCTACCATTAAATACATTATTTACACTAGCAACAATTGCAGGCCAAAAATTTGATTTACCAACAACTCCACCCCAATAATCATATTCTATTGCAGTCAAAATTCCATTAGTTGTTGTACCAGTATTTATATTGCCATTAGGATAATTAATAGAGCCAACAGATACATTATCTATAAATCCAGTTAAATTTGCACCAATATATTTATTAAAACCACCACCAGTTGATACAATTGTCATATCACTTAATTGTACATTTGTAGTAGTTAAATCACTAACCAATAAATATGATACCGCAGCGCCATCTGACGCTTTATTCATAGTTGCATTAGGATATGTTGAACTTAATAATATAGTCTTTGTTGATAATTCTGGTGGTTTAGCTGGAGCCAATTTTTTAATAATATCACTAATATCATCAACAGCATTAGCTATTGGGGTTGAAGATGTCCAAGTATCAAAAAAACCGTCTGTATATATACCAGCATCTGTTGGTGCACCTATAACACCAACTGAACTTGTCCAAGTACCACCACTCCAAATTAAAAAATCATTTTGAACAGGTGAATCATTGAAATAATATGTATTACCGGAAAAATCTACAAAAACAAATCTTGTTAAGCCTGTAAGGCTTGTTATACCTGTTATTTGTAATGTATTTGTAATTAAATAATCAAGATTTAATCCTGATCTATATTTCACTAAACCATCTACATCCTGTACTAATACATGATTTTCTGTTATACCAGATTGAACATCTTTAATAACCAAGCCCTTTCGAGCTACAAATTCTGATCCCATTTAATATTTAATTCTTTTTTCACTTTCCAAAAGAAAAAGTATTTGATGTATATATTAATTTTTTAAATGATTTTTATAGAAGATTTAACATCCCAAGTACCTGAAATTATAGTTACTAATAACCTTATATTAGAACCTGATATATCAACATATAATATAATATTACTTGTTGATCCATTCAAATCTTGTGTAGAATAATCAGTATAAATTACATTTGTACCATCCCAAATTGCAATTATTGTTCCTGCTCTCATAGTTATACCACTCATAACATAATAATCAACATAAGCTGCTCTTCCTACTGTTTTTAATAATGAAGAAATTGTAGTCGTTCCAGAAGTTAATCCAGTAACAACATCAGTATTATTATATAAAATACCATTAATTATTACATCACCAAGCACTAATGTATTATCACTATATGTTAAGCCACTACTTGTGTTATATCCATATGTTGTAGTGCTATCACGATATAATATCTCTCCATTATTTCCAATTCCTGGTAATAATCCAGAACTACCTGAGCTACCATTAGTTCCTGACGTACCATTTGTGCCGTTAGTTCCTGACGTACCATCTGCACCAGAACTACCTGATGTTCCTGACGTACCATTTGTTCCAGAACTACCAGATATACCGTTAGTTCCTGAGGTTCCAGATGTACCTGAGGTTCCAGTACTTCCTGATGTGCCTGACGTACCATTTGTTCCAGAACTACCTGAACTTCCTGACGTACCATCTGATCCAGAACTACCAGACGTGCCGTTAGTTCCTGACGTACCTGAAGTTCCAGAACTACCTGAACTACCATTAGTTCCTGATGTTCCATTTGTACCGTTAGTACCAGATGTGCCATTAGTGCCATTAGTGCCAGATGTTCCATTTGTACCGTTAGTACCAGATGTACCATCTGTGCCATTAGTGCCAGAACTACCTGATGTTCCTGACGTACCATTTGTTCCAGAACTTCCAGAAGTTCCATTAGTGCCTGAGGTTCCATTAGTGCCTGAGGTTCCATTTGTTCCAGAGCTACCTGAAGTACCAGAAAATCCACTTGTACCTGAACTTCCACTTGTGCCTGAACTTCCACTTGTGCCTGAACTTCCTGAGCTTCCGTTAGTACCTGAACTTCCATTAGTACCTGAACTTCCTGAACTTCCTGAGCTTCCGTTAGTACCTGAACTTCCATTAGTACCTGAACTTCCTGAACTACCAGAACTTCCATTAGTACCAGAACTTCCTGAACTACCACTATTTCCACTTATACCTGAAGTTCCAGATGTTCCATTAGTACCACTTGTTCCGTTCGTACCTGAACTTCCATTAGTACCACTTGTTCCATTTGTACCTGAACTTCCATTAGTACCACTTGTTCCATTTGTACCTGAACTACCTGATGTTCCATTAGTTGCACTTGTACCTGAACTACCTGATGTTCCATTAGTTGCACTTGTACCTGAACTACCGCTAGTTCCAGAACTTCCTGAACTCCCATTAGTTCCAGAAGTTCCATTAGTTGCACTTGTACCTGAGGTTCCTGATGTTCCATTAGTTGCACTTGTACCTGAGGTTCCTGATGTTCCATTAGTGCCTGATGTTCCATTAGTTCCATTAGTGCCTGATGTTCCATTAGTGCCTGATGTTCCATTAGTTCCACTTGTACCTGAGGTTCCGGAGCTACCTGATGTTCCATTAGTTGCACTTGTACCTGAACTACCTGAGGTTCCATTAGTACCTGAACTACCACTAGTTCCAGAACTTCCTGAACTACCATCAGTTCCATTAGTTCCGGATGTACCATCAGTTCCATTAGTTCCGGATGTACCATCAGTTCCATTAGTTCCAGATGTTCCATTTGTTCCTGAGCTACCTGATGTTCCATTAGTACCAGAAGTGCCATTTGTACCAGAAGTTCCTGAACTACCATAAAAAATACCATCTTTTCCTGATGTTCCTGATGTACCATCTGAACCTACACCTGAGGTTCCTGAACTTCCAAAAAATGTACCATCAACACCTGATGTGCCTGAAATACCTGAGCTACCTGATGTTCCAGACGTACCCCTTGTACCTGAAGTACCAGAACTTCCATAAAAAATGCCATCAACACCTGATGTACCAGAACTTCCTGATGTTCCAGTACTTCCTGATGTGCCTGATGTTCCGTGTGTTCCTGAAGTGCCTGAACTACCATTTTTACCAGAGGTTCCATTCGTACCACTTGTTCCATTTATACCTGATGTGCCAGAACTACCTGATGTACCAGTACTTCCTGATATGCCTGACGTACCTGATGTTCCAGTACTTCCTGATGTGCCTGAACTACCAAAAAATATACCATCAACACCTGATGTACCTGAACTTCCTGAGGTTCCAGTACTACCTGAAGTTCCTGAGCTACCTGAAGTTCCTGAGCTACCTGAAGTTCCTGATATACCTGAACTACCTGATGTACCAGTACTTCCTGATGTGCCATTTCTACCAGATGTACCAGACGTACCACGGGTTCCTGATGTACCTGAACTTCCAGAGGTTCCATCGGTACCACTTGTGCCAGAAGTGCCAGTGCTTCCAGAAGTTCCTGAAGTTCCATTAGTGCCTGATGTGCCTGTACTACCTGATGTGCCTGATGTACCTGCACTTCCAGATGTTCCTGTACTTCCAGATGTTCCTGCCGTACCTGATATTCCAGATGTGCCTGAACTTCCATAAAAAATACCATCAACACCAGAAGTTCCTGCTGAGCCTGAAGTTCCTGTACTTCCAGATATACCAGATGACCCAGATGAACCAAAAAATGTACCATCTTTACCTGAACTACCAGAAGACCCTGATCTGCCTGAACTACCTGATGTACCTGAACTACCTGATGTGCCTGAACTTCCATAAAAAATACCATCAACACCAGAAGTTCCTGAACTACCAAAAAATGTACCATCCATACCTGATGTACCTGATGATCCATAAAAATTACCATCAACGCCTGAACTACCTGATGTACCTGATGATCCATCTGTTCCACCACTAGGTGTTATAAAAATTTCACCATCAGGATAAACCTTTACATATCCTGAAGTTATTCCTGTATATTGATTAAAATATATTGTTCCACTATTTTTAACATCTAATAATTTTCCAGCATCTCCAATAACTTCTAATTTTGAATCAATAGTATGCTCAGATGAACCAATAATAATCTGTTTAGTATCAAATAATCTACCTTGTGCATCAATATAAAATTGTGGATTATGATCCATATATGATGAATATGTTGCAAATCTATAATTACTATGAGGAACAATAGTTGAAATAATTGGACTTATTTCAAAACTTGATAAAGATGATAATCTTAACCAATATAAATTATATCCAGACTCAATTAAATTATATGGTGGATTTGTTTTACTCCAAGACATAAATTCATCTTCAAAACTAATCATACCTGAATTAGTTAAATTATTAGTCATATCATAAATTTCATTAATAGAATTTATAACAGTCCAACCAGAATTAGAATCATAATATTCCAACTTTAATGTAAATCCAGATGTCTTTGAACTATCATTTAATCCAATAAAAAAACTAGAAAATGTTGTATTAAATCCAATATAAATTTTTGATGTTAAACCAGTTAATAATGAAATATTATTTGAGTCATCTGAAGCATCATGTGTAACATCTAAATATGTTATATCATCATATGAAATATTAACCTCTGTAAACAAAGGTGGTGCAATAGTAAAAGTTCCTGATTGTAATTGTGGAAATGCAGTAAAATCCCAAATATCAAATAAATTATGTCCAGTAATATTTTCAAAAGAAATATACGCACCATTCTCAAGATATATATCATCAATACTACAAGGTAAATCAGATGACCAAGATGTAAAATCTATTTCATTTCTACTTTTTCTCCAAGAAAATGTATCAGTTGTTCCAGTAGTAGATATTTTTATCTCATAAAAAATTTGATAATTCCTTGTATAAACACCAGAAACTATAACATCATCTAATCCAGATCCATTCACTCTATCTATATAATGTGTATGATAATCTAAAACATTAGATTGTTTATTTACACCAAATCTACCTCCTTGTGATACGACATAAACATCACGACCTAATTCATAATTATATAAATATTTAAAATGTCCACCTTCATTTCTATAAATATAATCTTCCCATTGTGGTGTACCATTATCAGCTATTACAAATCCTTTATCACCATCTGATATTCCATCAACCATAATATTATTATTCATATCATCGTATTCATCTGGCACATTATCAATACCATATGTATGAACAAGATTTTGTGGATTATCAATATTAACACCCAAATAACCAGGAAGAGCAGTTTTATTCATTCTATTATAATCACCCATTATAGTTCTACCAAGAGCATCAACATAAAATGCTGGCAAAGGATCTAACTGTGATGATCTAACACCAAGTCTTCTAAAACCATGTGATGAAACTAAATATACACTTGGCGCAGAAATTATAGTACTTATTGAAGATAATCTAATCCAATTATAAGAAGAATCTGTAATATCAGATAAAATAACTGATGCCCAATCATTCATTAATGATATATCCCAAGAAATTAATCCAGACGTAGTTAAATTTAATGATTGATCTATATATGAATGATCATTAAAATTTAATTCTGTCCAACCACTTAATGTTGAATATTCGACTTTTAATGTGACACCTGAGCCAAATTGTCGAATAGCACAATAAATAGAATTAAATTTTCTTAACTGACCAATATATGCTTGTGAAGTAGAACCAATTTCTAACAAATTAAATTCAGAAGATGATGAAAAAGCAGCATTGTATGTTTTATCTTTATAAACAACTATAGGAGCTTCAGAATCTGATGTAATTTTAACTTGAGCAAACATATCTGGTGCAATAGATAATGAAGATCCTGGCAATTGTGGAAATGCCCAAAATCTCCACATATCATTTATTGAATGACCAGCTAATATTGTAAAGCTAATCGTAATACCATTATCTAGCATATTAACAGTAGAACTACACATCATATCAACAGAATATGGTGTCCAAGTTGTACCATAATCAATAGATGATCTCCATTGATACCAATTTGGTGTACTACCAGAATCTGTTATTTTTATTTCATAATATCTAATTATTCTTTTATCGTAAGAACCTCCCACAACTAAACTATCATAGCCAATATCATCGATATTATTAAGATATAATGCGTGTGAATTCATACTATTTGATGACCAGTTTATACCAAACCTACCTCCTTCAGATTCCACTAAAATATCTCTTTCAGATGCATAACTATATGTATATTTAAATTCACCACTCTCATTTCTATATAAATACTCTTCAAATTTATTAATATTATTATCAGCATACATTATACCTTTATCCCCATCAGGTATACCATCAATCATCAAATGATTATGTTCAGTGTCACTTTCATCAGGCATATTATCCAAGCCATAAATATGAACCATATCTAAAGGTTGAACAGTATTAACGCCAAGATATCCAACATTAGTATATGGGCTTTCAGTTAATAAATGATTATAATCTCCCAATATAACTCTACCAGAACCATCTACATAAAACGAAGGATTTGCATCCATATACGCACTATAAACAGCTAATCTAGCTGTACCACCTAATGATAATGAATCTATAACTGGGGCAATTGATGGAATTGTAGTAGTAGTAATTCTAATCCAATATAAATTGTATTCAGATTCTCTACCGTATAATTTATATAATATCCAATCTAAATCTTGTCTATCCCATTCTATTTTACCGTCGTTAGTTAAATTATTAGTAAAATCGCTAAATGAGCCGCCACTACTTCCAATTAAAATTTCTGTCCAGCCAGAAGGTGAAAAATATTCAGCTTTTAATGTAACACCAATTGCATTTTGTCCATTATTAAAATAAATTGAGTTATATGGTAATTCCCAACCAACATATATAGCGTCTGTCAATCCTGATAAACAAGTTTCAAATCCACTATATGTAGTTGATAAACCATTTGTTATATCGTTATATGTTATTCCTGTACCAGCATTAAAATCTGTAGTTGTTAATATTTCAGTAAATCCATTAGCAGCAATAGTAAATGTACCTTGTGGTAATTGTGGAAAAGCTATAAATTGCCATCTATCATATAATGTATGTCCATTATTATTTTCAAATGTAACGGTAATAGAATACTCAATATCAATAATACCATTTATTGGTATATCATTAGACCAATCACTCCATGTTTGTCCATTATCTCTTGATTTTTTCCAATGGATTTCATCTATTCCAGAAGTTACTGAAATTCTAACTTCATAAAGTGCTTGATATAATCTATCATACCATCCACCAACAATCATATCATTTAATGCACCATCAAAACCACCAAGATATTGACTATGATAATTCATTACATTAGATTGTTTATTAATACCAACTCTACCTGATCTTGAATATACCTGATTTAAATCTCCAGTTAATAAATTAGTAACATAATAATAATCACCACCTTCATCTCTATAAGTTTGAAGAGCCCATTTTTTTAAACCATCATCACCAAATACAACACTTTTATCAGATGATAGTGATCCATCTAAAAAAATAGCAGAATCTGGGCTAATATCTGTTTCATTAAGATAAGAACCTTCATTTTCACCATAAATATGAATTCTTGTCTGACCTGATAATATATTACCAATTTTTAAATAATTTCTATTATGATCAAATGTAAATCCACTATCGGTATTATATCCATAAGTAGTTCCTGTTTCTCTAAACAATATATCATATTGATTACCAATAATAGGTATTCCACCACCAAAAGTAGCGCCTGTTACATACCAAGTTTGTGTTGATGCTGAATATACTAAAATATATTTATCCTGAATGTCAGTAATATTCACATCTGATAATGTGCTTAAAGTTCCACTTATAACTAATTCCTTCCAATCTGAATCTGTTGTTAAAGTTCTATCTTCACGATCATAATCAGGTAAAGGATTTACACTTGGGTTATTTATTAATTGCCAAAATTTCTGATCGTCTAAAGTATAAACAACCATGCCTAACTTTCTCTTATCAAATGTTACATAATTTCTATAATTAGGAATAGGCACATCAATATCAGATATACTTGGAAATGGTGTAGAGCCAGAAATTGTATCACAAATTCTAAACCCACCTTGAAGATAATAATCTTCCAGCATAGCATATATTTGTCTAGGATCTTGATTACTATAATCAGGAACTATTCTTGAATCTAATTCGTGTCCGTATTCTACTGGGTTATAAAATTTTTGACCACTCATCTATTATTAATTTTTTTAAAATGAATATACATAATATTCTGGATATGCTGATGATTTTGATATTGTCCTATATATTCTATATACAATACCATTTATTGTAATATTTCCATATGTTACAGATTGTGTAGGTGTTGGATTTATTTGATAATACCTATAATATGAATCATATGCTAGAACATTAATACCTGACGTATCATTTATTTCTTTGATAACCTTATTACCAGCATTAGATAAATCAGGGATACACCAATATTTATATGTGAAACCAGCACCAAAAACATAACGTCTACCAGTAGGAGAGCCAACATATCCAACATCACGATTAAATGTTGTGAGAATTGTACTTTCAGTAACTCTAGAATTAGAATTACTACCATAATAAATATCAATAATCAAACCAGTTGTGGTGGTTGTCGTTGTTCCTGGTATAGTTGTGGTTGTTGTAGTAATAGGCACACTGAATGGTCTAACATAAATTAGATCATCATTATTACATAAAATTTTTGAAGATTCAAAGTAAACATATTCCATCAACAATTATTAATTATTTTTACTATTAACTATCTGTATAACCTGTATATAAACCATTAGCAAAATGTAAAGTTCTAGTGCCTGTTCCACTATCTCTATCAACAGGAACATCTTCTGTCATGCCAATTACAGTAGTTATATATAATTTACCAGTAGTATCAGTAACAATATAATTTGTTAATCCTGAAGATGTTAATCCTGTTAATGTTAATCCTGACGCAACAAGCAACGGTACATATAAAGATGTATTACCAGTTAAATAATAAAATTCATTATGTATAGTAGCTCCTGTCCATGCGCCATTTATGCCAGATGTGCCAGATGAGCCTGACAATCCATCCTTTCCAGATGTTCCTGATGAGCCAAAGCCACCAGTACCCCCAGAAAATGTATAAGGTACATTATGCCAGAATCCATCAAAGTACATAAGAGTATCACCTGAAGTTAAACCTGAAAGTATAACATCATCCAAATCTACAACACCAAATCCACCATATGTAGTACCACTATCATATTCAGAATCAATAGTTGCGTGTAATACATCTAAAGTAACATCATAATCTAAAGGATTACTTAAATATATTTGTGGAATTTTTACATCAACAGAGCCAGTCATTATTAATAATCTACCTAATGATTTTACAACAGGATCATTATCAAAATAATATGAAATATTATATTTTTCTTGTTCATACTGATAATATGGATCGTTTACACTATCATAAGTAACTTTTATCATTAAAAACGTAACTGCTTTACCTATAAATCCATAACTTAATGGTTGATCAGTATCACCAGCTTTTAAAATTACACGGGCTCTATATTGAGATTCGTATGGAATTTCTAAATCCTCTAAACTCAGCTTATCTAAAACATTAGGTCCTTCAACTGCGATAAAAGAACAATTCCAATTCTTTATTGTTTTTTCTGTAGGATTAAGAAGATCATTAGGAACAATCTTTGTCATAAAAAATCTTTTTTCTTTATATATAAAATTTTATTTTTAAAAATTCATATCTAAATTTTTTATATATAAGAAAAAAGAAAATTCGATGCAATATATTTTCACCAAAAAATTTGATGGAACTTTTACAATGAGCTGGATATCACCACCAGAGGAAGTATCAACACAATATCGTGATGTAAAAACATTCTCAATCACTCCAACAAACAGTATAACATCAATAACAAATTTTACTGATATCGTCAGAGGTGAAACAGATAAGCATTATTTCAAAAAATATTTTTCTTATAGTAACATAAGAAGTGGAATTAGTTATAGTGAACCAGCGGCAATTACTGGAATAACACAAGAATATTGTGCATTAGATATGCTTTATTTAAATTTATCATATTTTAGAATTGATACAGATACAATAACATTACCAACTCTTACTATAAATACTATTGTAATTGAAGGAACTTATGATATTACAGAAACGGATGAAATTATTAATGTACCTGATGATGGATATATTTTCACACCAAAAGATATTTACAAAGTTTTTAAATTAACAGGATTTGAATTATATGGAATAAATATCAATAATCTTATAATAAAATATAGATTCACACAAGATAGTGGAAGATTATATACTCCTTGGGAAATTTTAACAACTGAAAATATATCTACAATAAAATTAAATCCAGTTAGGTTTGCACAAGTTCAATATAGTGTAACAAAAATAGATAATAATATTACTTCTAAAGTTTATGATATTATATTATTAGGTGATTTTCAAAATATTAATAACAACTACTTAAAAACTAATAGATATGGTGTAAGAGAAGATTGTGCAAATTCATATCCACAATGGTCTGGTGCAACAAGTGCGCCTGGTACAGGCACTAGTAATAGTTTAGTGTGTTTATCTGGAAAAACATCTTACATGGGTGATGGTAAAGCATATAACTATAATAAAGATTGGACAACACAAGGATTAAGTTGTTATTTAACTGGTAATGTAATTGGAAATTTAACTACACAAAGTAATGATTCAACTACAAGTGCAGGCAATTTCAATCCTTATAGCTCAGATAAAATTGGTCAATGGTATAATTTCTTAGCTGGTAGCACAAATAAAATATTAGGTTGGACAATTGATTATCACTTAACAGATCCAGATGGAAATGGTATTGATAGATATTTACACGAATATCAATTATTTAATATTATTGATGTACAAAAAATAAAAATAATTGTACCAGAAAATACATTTCCAGATAATCAAGTACAAATAAATGAATATATGTTAGATATGATGGACACATTTAATATAATCATATTAAAAGATGAATTTCATAAAGCATTTGGTATTGAAAAAAGACCAGCACAAAAAGATATTATATTCTTCTGTGCTCAAAATAGATTTTATAGAGTAAGACATTCACAAGTAAAACGTGATATTATGAATATGGGTATTTATTATTCTGTAGTATTAGAAAAATACGAAAAACTTGCAAATGAACAAAATCTTTCAGCAGCATCTAAAGCTCTAATTGAGCCATTAACAGCAAATAATACACTTGATGCGCTATTCGGATTTGAAAATCATCAAGAAGAGAATAAAATTGCTAATAAACAATTCAAACCAGAAACACACGAAGTTTATAGAGCAAATATTAATCCTAAACTATCTATTATTAAAAAAGATATATTCAATTCATTAAAAGGTATAAAAATTGCAGATAATTATTACAATTTAACATCACTTTCTGCTGGTACATCAGCAGTAACATATTCATTACAAGATTCAATATTAAATGTTAGTGATAATAGAGCATTTAATGTATGGTTCAATTTTAATAATAAATTTAATGAAAATAAAATAATAGATGAATCTGTTTATCAATCATATTATATAAATAATAATTCATATTTTGAATTTTTTAATAATTATGATTCAGACCTACAACAAGGTTATAAAGTATCATATTCTAATCAGCAAATAGTTCTAACTATAAATAATCTAAATTATTCTCTAAATGTAACTGGAATAACAACAAATATTTGGTATGGCTTGACAGTAAATATTGATAACAGACAAAGAGTTATTAGTTTAAATTTATATAAAAGAAATTATAATTATAATATAAATATGTTTACTGATAGTTATCAAAGTGCATCTGTTGATTCAAATGATATAACAGGTATAACATATTATACATCAAGAGGATATAGGCCAGTTAAAAATACTGAAATTAATTCTACTTTAACAAATACAGATTTGATAAGTGTTGCGGCTATTGATTATAGTAATGTATCATTAAACAAATTTAATATTAATAAAATTATTACAATTTTTGCATCAGATATAAAATTAACAAATTTAAGAATCTTTAATGATGTAATACCAAATAATCATAAATCTAATATATTAATACAAAAAATTGTACAAGATGCTAATTATTTAATATTAGCAGATAATGCAACAAAGCAATTATATACAGCAAATATTAAAAATACTAGATGGGAATGAAATATATTAAAACATTTGAAACATTACAAAAAGAACCACAAATAGGTGATTATGTTGCTATTCGTTTACCACACATGGTAGCATCTCAATATGTTAGAGATAACAATCCAGGAATATTTATAGCTAAAATAGTGGATATGAAAAATAATATCTATAGAGTTCAATATGATAATACATTTAAACATATATGGAAAAATTGGTGGGTTCAAAAATTTGAATTTATTGATCACGCAAAAAATAGACGAGATTTAGATTATATCTTTAATATAGATAAATATAATCTCTAAAATTATGAAATATATTAAAACATTTGAAAATCTACAAGATATAATTAAATATGGTTATTATGTCACAATAAAAACTCCTGATGATTATCATTCAATAGATTATAATGAATTTTTAAAATC
>Ga0302285_10000399_pt1 | contig 24158 bp, 14 predicted proteins | sample III_Fen_E2_2_FD_200455 | JGI IMG/M metagenome (GOLD analysis project Ga0302285, IMG submission 200455) | Peat permafrost microbial communities from Stordalen Mire near Abisko, Sweden - III_Fen_E2_2 | ecosystem: Environmental > Terrestrial > Soil > Wetlands > Permafrost | place: Sweden: Abisko... | reverse complement strand
ACCGGGAATTGGAGTGCAACTACGACCTGGTCAGCCAGTTCGGGTGGAGCATCAGGGGCATCAGTTCCAGGAGTTAATGACAATGTTTATATTGAAGGTGGTAATACTGTTACTTTAAATCAAAATACTGCAAATAGTCTCACATTACTCAGTATAGCATCCGGTAGTCAATTATCAACAACAGCAGCATATACAGTTTCAGCAGCCACTATAACTATAAACGGTACTTTCACAAATGGAAGTACAGGTGGAATAACAGTTACAAGCTTGAATGTGAATGGAACTTATAACCATAATACTACTTCTTTAACTTTCCCGGAAGGATCCGTTTCTTCAATATGGGATATTAACTCAAACTGTAATATTAATGGTCTAACAACAGGAAACACCACCAATTTTGCGGGTCAGTCTTTTGGAAATGTAACTTATAATTGCACCGCTCAGACGAACTACATTTGGCTATTAAATGATGGAAATAACACAACTACAACTACAATTAAAGGAAATTTTATAATTCAATCTACAAACAGTAAAATTTTACATTTTAGATATTCAGGAGCAAACAATGGCACCCCAACTTTAACAGTCAGAGGTAACTTTTCAATAGGTGCAAATTGTAATATTGATGTAAATAATACAGGAGGAACGGTAGTTGTTACATTGAATATCGGTGGTAATTTTATTCAAACAGGTGGATCTATTACTGAATCGGGAAGTGGCACTCAGACTATTAATTTCAATGGGACGACTATACAAACTTATTCAAAATCAGGAGGCACAATATCAAGCGCCATTAACTTTGCCATCCTTCCAAATGCAACAGTCGATTTTGGGACTTCGATTTTGAATGGTTCAACAGGGACGTTCAATTTAAATTCAGGTGGAAATATTATTACAGCTCATAACCAAGGTTTGTCAACAACTGTCAATACTGGGAGTATTCAGGTTACAGGAACAAAGACATATAACACAGGGGCCAATTACACCTATAATGGAACTGCTAATCAAATAACCGGAAATGGAATAACCGGTGCTAATAAACTTACAATTAACAATACAGGTAGTTCGGGGAACAATGTAGTGGCTTTAAGTGGCAACATTTCTATTACCGGGGATTTAACTATTTCAAACGGCGTATTGGATTTGGGAACGCTTACGGCCAACCGCCAAGCAGCAGGTGGAACATTGAAAGTTGCAGGTACCCTTTTATTAGGAGGAACGACTGGAGGACAAGGAAACAGTAACTTCCCTACTAATTTTACAACTTTGACAATGACCGGAGGTACGGTGAGTTATGATAATACTACAGGTGGTCAAACAATTTATTCAACTCCCCAATATAATAATTTAATATTAGGTAATACCAGTGGAATACAGATAGCAGGTGGAACAATTACAGCTACTATGCTGAACACAACTGCTGGTGGAACTCTAAATATGGGTATAAATTCATTAAATCTGAGCAATGTAACTAATGCCGGGTTAATCAGGAGTCAAAATACTACTTCTAATCCTATCTCCAGTGGATTAATCTGGGGAGGAACGGTAACTTTTGATGCACCTGCAGCACAAACAATCCCTGCATCAACATTTAAAAGCCTTGTATTTTCAGGTTCAGGAATAAAGACATTGGGCTCTATAACAATCAGTAATGGTGGGTCGCTAACATCTAACAATCTGGCTTTAAACTTCACAGGTGATTTTATCAATAATGGAACAGCCTTGAATGCCGGAAGTTCACCAATAACGATCACAGGAACGGCAGACCAAAATATAACAGGCTTTATAACAACAGGGCTTATTTCGATGACCAAAACCGCCGGGATTGCAACATTTACCGGGAATGTAACCGGTGGTGGTTTTACAATAAATGGGAACGGCGGAACATTAAGTCTGGGTACAGGACTAACTCATGCATCTACAGGAAATGTAATTCTCACTGCAGGAATTTTAAATGGAGGTTCAAGTACTTTAACCGATGCTGCAAACTGGATAAATAATGGTGGCACTTTTAGTGCTGGAACCGGAACTGTAACCATGACTGGTACTCCAAATACAATTGGGGGAACGGTCACAACAACCTTTAATAATCTGACTCTTGGAAACGGGGGAAATCAAAATTATTCACTGGGATGTGGACAAACAGTAAACGGAATATTAAACCTTCAGAATAACACTTTGTTTTCGCTTGGATTAAACAATTTAACGTTAGGTTTATCCGCTTCATGTATAGGTTCTTTCGGTAATAATTGCAGAATTATAGCAGATCAATCAGGGCAAATCATAAAAATGATTACCTCATCAAATATAAACAATCCGTTTACATTTCCTATCGGGGATGCTGGAAACAGTGATTATTCTCCAATTACACTTAATTTTAGTTCAGGAACTTTTGCTCCGGGTGCATATGTAGCTGTAAATGTAAAAAACACAAAACATCCACAAAACATGAGTCCGACCAATTTTCTTAAGCGGTATTGGACAATTAACCAATCAGGAATCACTTCATTTATATGCAATGTTACAGGTAGCTTTTTAAATTCAGATGTAAATGGTAATTGGAATCTTCAAAATGCTGCAGAATATACCGGATTGTTGCCATGGATTGGTTACACAGCTCTTGGGTCGAATACATTAACAGCCAATGGAGTGACTGCTTTTGGCGACTTCACCGGGATGGGGATGCCTTTTTTTACAACGGATGTCAGCAACCTTTCAGGTTATTTGTTTACTTATTCACAAGGAAAAGGTCCTTCAGGTTCTATTCAATTTTATGTGAGTCAGGCTAATAATTTGGCTGATAAATTAACGGTGACTGCTCCAACTGATTTTGAAGTGTCATTTGATAATTCAGTATTTCAATCATCGGTTTCAATTACTCCATCAAATGGAGTGTTAAATCAAACTCAAATTTACGTTCGATTAAAAGCCGGATTAACAGTTGGGAGTTACACTAATGAGAATATTTCTTTTACTACACCTGGTGCAGCTACACTTTATGTACCAGTATCCGGCACAGTTACTCCCAGCACTTATTGTAACTCAAACGGAAATACAAGTACTCCGTATAGCATTTCTCTGGTTAATTTCAATACTATAAATAATCCGAGCAGCACTAAGCAGAATAATGGATACAGTGATAATACATCACAATCAACCAACATCTTCGTTGGAAGCACTTATCCTTTAACTGTCAATATAAATACAACCGGTAGCGATAGAGTCTATGCCACTGCGTGGATAGATTGGAATAACAACGGAGTCTTTGAATCGGGTGAAGCTTATGATCTTGGATCTGCAACAGCAAATGGAAAAACTTCATTATGTCCCTTAAACGTTATTGTTCCTGCTGGAGCAAACATCGGATCAACCAGAATGAGAATTTCATGTAAATATAATGGATCTATTACCGATCCTTGCAATAATGGATTTAGTGGTGAAGTAGAAGATTACACTTTAAATATTTTCAACCCAATAGTAACAACTTCAACAGCGGCTTTAAGCGGCTTTAGTTATGCTGTTGGTTCTGGCCCATCGAATGAGCAAACGTTCATAATAACCGGAACTGGAATTTTTGATAACATTACAGTGACACCACCAGCAGCCAACTTTGAGATTTCGACAGTTAGCGGAGGAGTATTTCAAACTACACCTATTACGCTTACTAAAGATTTAAACAATAAGATAAATTCGACTATTTATGTTCGTTTAATTGCCGGACTTAGCACTGGAAGTTATGGTTCACAAAACATAGTATTATCTTCAACAAATTCAATTACACAAAATGTAGTTTGTTCTGGTATTGTTGTTCCAGCCATTTCGGCTGGAGGTGGCGGTTCGTATTGTTCAAATTCAACTATAAACCTGACGTGTAGTAGCAATGGTTTAACCAATCTTTATTGGACAGGGCCAAATAATTATTATTCAACCCTTCCATCTCCTTCAATTGCAAATGCTACCACCGCTATGTCCGGAACATATACTGTTTCCGGGAATTATGTTCCTAGTGGCAACATGGTAATAAACGGTGATTTTTCTCAACAATATGCCGGTTTTACGAGTAGTTACTCTCTTGCTGCACAAAATAGTACCGGGTTAAATCCAGAAGGCACTTACGATGTGGTTGCACTACCATCTTCCAGACATGGCAGCTTCTGCTCTTGTACAGATCATACAACAGGCTCTCCTGGTTTTCAATTGGTTATAAATGGTGCAGGAACAGAACAAACAATCTGGTCACCATCAACTCCAATTGCTGTTTCAACAAATACAAATTATCAATTTACATATTGGGTTCAAACTGTCGTAAAGAATAATGATCCCTCCCCTTCAAAATTAAAATTATTTGTTAACAATGTTGCTGCAGGTCCAACTTATATTGCTAATGATACAACAGGCATCTGGAAACAATTTGTTTATAACTGGAATTCGGGGTCGAGCACAACAGCTAATTTAGCTTTAAAAAATGAGAATTTCTCTTCTGGAGGAAATGATTTTGCAATAGATGATATCGTATTTCAGCGTGTTTATACTTCAACATCTTCAGTCAACATAACGGTTATTGCGACCTCTTCTCCTGCAAGTATCAGCGTAACAGCTTCCGCAAACCCTGTTTTTTCAGGTACGAATGTTACATTTACTGCAACCCCTACGAATGGGGGTACAGGTCCTATATACCAATGGAGTGTAAATGGGTCCAATGTCGGGACAAACAGCCCTTCTTACTCATATATTCCTTCTTACGGAGATGTAGTATCCTGTTCAATGACTTCAAATTCCATTTGTTTAAGCGGCTCCAATCCAACAAACGCTTCCGTCTCAATGAATGTAATTACGGTTCAAAACTATTGGCTAGGTACAAATAGCACGAACTGGGGTACTGCTTCTAACTGGACCAGAGGTACTGTGCCTGCTTTTGGAGATAATATAGTATTTGCTACAACGGCTAATCCGGCCAATACAAATCCCGTTAATAATCTTGTACTAGATATTGATAGAACCATTGGAAATCTCACAAACCTATCGCCTGTATCATTAGTTATTCCGCCTGCTAAAAGTTTGACAGTAAACGGTATAATTACAACGAACGGAGCTTCTAGTCCCGGCAGTATTTATATTCAGGCAGATCATAATGGTATGGCACAAAACGGTACATTAATTTTCCCAAATGCATCATCGGTATATGCAACTGTCGAAATGTATTCTAAAGCATATTGTAATAATAAATCAACAACACCTCATACAGATTACAAATGGCAGTACTTTGGCATACCTGTTGAAGCAATTCCTGCTAATCCTACTTTTTCCGGTTCGTTTGTCCGAAGTTGGGATGAAAGTAAAGATGCTCTACTTCATTGGAGAACGCTTTCTAATGATTCAATTGTAAAACCATTCTACGGGTATGAAATTACACAGGAGGATGCAAAAACAATTATTTTTTCAGGGCAACTCATCAACAGAGATTTCATTTCCGACAAATTAGTAATTTCACCGGCACCTGCAGCATTTCCAGGTCAACATATTTTTGCTAATCCCTATACAGCAGCCATCAATATTAAGTACCTTAATTTTGGCACTGATGCTGATTCAACGGTATATCTCTACAATACAGGTTCTATTGTTGACTGGACCCCCAGCCTGGGATCTAATACATTATCCGGTAATCCGGGTCAATATACTGCAATACCCCAAAATACCGCCGGCAACCTTATGCAACTTGATGTTCCATCCATGCAAGCTATGTTAATACGTCCCAATACGAAACATACAACTTTTGATAATTTCACATTCGGCATCTCATATAATTCAGTTGTAATTAAAAATTCTTCTTTACAAAAAGCACCCTATGAAAAAACAGACTCAACGACTGATAAAATTGTAGGTACATTAATTGACCTGAAAAGCAAAAAATATTCCGACAGGATGTGGTTATTTTCTCATTCCGGTTGTTCCGGAAACTTCGATAATGGATGGGATGGTACTAAAATAATGGGGTCAGCACTTACCCCTCAGATCTTTGCCATCGAACCAGATGGAAACTATCAGGTTAACACTGTTGATGATCTTAATAACACCGGGTTGGGTTTCCAGGCAGGACAGGAGAAGGAGTACACGCTTACTTTTACGCATCAGAATCTGAGAAACAAATATTTAGCCATGTATTTATATGATATTTCAGAAAACAAAACTGTTGACATCACCGAAAGCGGAACTATCTATTCGTTTACGGCTGAATCAACACCTACATATCAAAAAAGATTTATCGTTGCAACCCGTAACATAGAAACGAATTCAAATGGTAAAGAAAAACAACTGAAAATATTTAATTCAGGGAATACTGTCTTTGTTGATAATTTAAGTAATCAGAATGGGGAACTTGCCATTTATGATATGATGGGTAGATGTCTTCAAACAGCAAAATTTAGTTCTTATGGAATAACCGCCGTTCAGGTTGGCAACATATCAGGTGCATATGATGTGACTGCTTCAACAAGTAATGAGCGATTGAGTAAGAAAATTATTTTAGCGAAATAAAAATGACCAGGAAACAAAAAGGAATAATGACATGGATCATCATATGGACAGGCTTGTTCATAGTGGTTCTTTATTCCCCTGTTGGAAGTCCGGAATTGTATACTTCCCGGAATTATTATGCTGGAAATCAAAACGCAGAATATAAAAAAGGGGAAATCCTTAACTCACCAAAGAAGAATTCAGCTTCGGTTACGACTTCCGAGGAGATAGATATACCTGATTTAAATTTGTCGGGAAAATCAAACTATTCAGTTGGAAACTACCCGTCGTCGAATATTTCAACACAAGGAACTTCAGGCGGAAGCTCACTGACCCGAACATATCAAAACACGAACGCCGTTTCGGGGAGTATAAGTGGTGGAGGTTCATTTATCACAAGCGGAGGTTCACGAAGTAGTGCAGTGACATCAGGAATCATGTCGACAAATGGTATTGCTACCCTGTCGGCAACTTCCAATGTAAATACTGACACTCCCAGACAAGGTTCAAAAACAGCCAACCCACTGACAGGAGGCACTGATCCAGGCAATGACCCAACAAGTGATCCAATTCCTACAGGAGATGGTTGTGGATTACTCATTCTTTTTGGCATCGTTTATACACTTTTTAAATCGAAATGCATTTACACACCTTTACATAAAATGGATAGTAAATAAAGAGAACCTGGCTTCATTTGATCACTCTTAAAAGAAACAACGGATACAAAAAAAAAGGTGCAAAAAACATTCACTTCCTATTTTAATAAATCACACAAAACAAAACAAATCATTCTACCCACCTGGATTTGAAGATTTCTCTTGCCATAAATGGAGTCGGTAATTTTTATTTGACTCACCATTCAATGAAACACCCCATCGTTCGAAACCACAATCAAATCATTTTCAAGGTGGTAATACTGGCTTTTATCTGATTATCAGGTTAAACATTTCATGTTACACACCTAGTAAAAATTTCAATTTTCCACTCAAACATTCGCATCAAAGCACTATTAATGCCTCTTAATTTTTATAATTAAAATAAATCTTATTAAATAAATAGCTTATATTGTTATTTATTGTTATCAACTAAGTAAGTAATAACCCAAATGAAGCTTTTACTTATTAATATTGTATTTTTTGGATATGACTTATAAGAGAAAGTTGTAATATTAAATCTAACTGAGCAACTAATAAAAGTAGCTATTACTACATATGAATTATCAAAATGCTTGTTTAAAGCTTTTTAGCTGTATCTAAAGGAATCATCCTCACTAAATCTTCTGTTCTAAAGACATATTCAATTTAACAGCATTGCATTAAATACTACGCAGAAACGAAGTTATACTACTAATAACTAACTGCCACCACATTACAAATATATGATTAGATTTGTAATGTTTGTTAGGCATACTATTCAGCTCTTTGAATGACCTATTTATTTTCGTAAAAATCTAAATTATGAAAACAAATCATTTTAAAAAGTTCTTTTTAAAGCTGGCACTTTTAATGATGATTGCACAAGTATCTGCACAAGATTTAATTGGTACACGCATTGATGTACAAGGCACCAGGTTTTCAGATCAAATGTGGCTCTTTTCAGTAGCATCCTGCACCTATAACTTTGACAATGGCTGGGATGGGTATAAAATGTTTGGAACTACCATGGCTCCTCAACTCTTTGCCATGGAACCGGATGGATATTATCAGGTAGCTTCAATTCCGGATGTAAACAATACTTATCTGGGATTTTCGGCAGGTGTCGACAGTGCTTATACTTTTACCTTTACACATCAAAATTTATCGAATCGATATCAGATGCTTTATTTGATAGATTCGGTTTCAAATAAAGTCGTTGATATTTATGCAACTGGTACAAAATATAGCTTTACAGCTCAACCCACTCTTGCACCTATTAGACGATTTAAAATAGTCACTTCAAAACCAATTTATTTAAATCAGACGGGCTCGTTGCTAACCAATGTTGATCATTTAAAATCAGGTAGTAATAATCTGAGGATCTATTATGCAGAAAAAAATATTTATTTAGAAAATGCAGCTCATCAAAGAGGTAAAATGACGCTATTCAACGCACAAACCGGAAGAGAATTTAAAACATTTGAATTTAATGCAGACGGAACTACGATTATTTCTGCAGACCTACCCGGTGGAATATATGTAGTCAATGGAGTAACTCTTTCTGAAAATGTTTCTGAAAAAATAATTATCCAATAAATGAGGGAAAATCAGGTAACAGAAATTAATTTTGTTAAATTGACCTTTTTATATTCTTTACTTATAAAGACATATAGTTATATTAAGAAATTTTTAGCACAAATAAATTAGATATTAAATTGTTCATAATACTAGAATTAAGAGTACAGATTGTTTATTATTTATTATTTTGCCAGAATGCAGGGACTTTAAGTCTCTGCATTTTTTACACTCATTCTTAATCAAATACAAATTATATTTTCTATTTTTGTTTCAAATTAAAACGAATGGAAAAAGTATCAAAAGTCATTTGGGGAATTATTGGAGCAGGAGATGTATGTGAAGTGAAAAGTGCCCCAGCCATGTATTCTATAAAAAACTCGGAAGTAAAAATGGTTATGCGCAGAAATGCAACCAAGGCATCCGACTTTGCTAAAAGGCATGGAATAACAAACTGGACGACATCCCTGGATGAATTATTGACTGACAACGATATCAATGCCGTTTATATTGCAACTCCACCTAATACTCATGCTGAACTTACCCTAAAATGTGCTGCAGCAGGAAAAGCCATTTATGTTGAAAAACCAATGGCCAATACATATGCCGAATGTTTAACAATGATAGAAGCCTGTCAGAAATACGATGTACCGCTTTTTGTGGCTTACTACCGACGCACATTACCCGGATTTCTAAAAGTTAAAGAGATTATTGAAAGAGGTGAAATAGGAGATATTCGTTTTGTCAATATTGAAATGTATCAACCTGCCCAAACAAACATGATAGCACAATCTGAAAATAATTGGAGAGTTGAACCTAATATTTCAGGTGGAGGATATTTTCACGACTTAGCCTCCCATCAGTTTGATTATCTTGATTTCTTATTTGGCCCTGTAGTTGAGTCAAAAGGTATATCATTCAATCAGGCGCAGCACTATCCTGCCGACGACATTGTTTCAGCATCGTTTATATTTGGTAACGGAGTAATGGGTTCGGGATTGTGGTGTTTTACAACAGACGCCCTTTCAGAAAAGGACAGTTTCCGTATAGTCGGATCAAAAGGAGAATTGACTTTTAACACGTTTGGAAGTCCAATGGTGGTTCGAATGGAAACGGCTTTAAATGGTAAAGAAGAATTGATATTCAATCATACACAGCCGATTCAGAAGCCTTTGATACAGCTTGTTGTTGATGAGTTATGTGGTAAAGGCATTTCGCCATCGACCGGAATGAATGGTGCACGAACGGCTTTAGTAATGGAAAAAATAACCGGGAACCAACCTTAATTTCTTTTAAGGTACTCAAATCCGAGTAAATACGTCAAAGTTACTGAAAAACCACCCATTATATCATTGCTTTTTGATTCAGGATAAGGTGGACTAAAACCATCGACTAAATCTGTCAAAGGAAATTTCCAATTCATTTCTGCACCAATTAAGAATTTATCTTTTAAATTATATTGATATCCAAACCCAAAAGGGATAACCGGTGCATAATTGTCTGTGTTTATTTTAAATTTGTAATGAGCATTTGGTTGGTTTGTAATTAAATTTGCATTACTCTTCATCACTCCTGCCCCCAAAAATAAATATATTGAATTTGGAGTCGGTTTGTAATAATATACTCGCCCAATTCTAATATGATATTCAGCTTGTAATGCCAATTGAATAACACGGGTCGAAAAATTATATTTCCTTGTAGAAGAGATACTTAAAGTGTCATATCCAGAATAGTTGCTGTAATTAAATGCAAATTTATATCCAAAATTAGAAGGAAACCACTTTCTGTATCCAAGTGAGAAGTCATAGTTGGATGAAATAGGTTGACTTAATGCAGATTTCTTAGTATCTGCAAAACAGAAACTTGGACCAACCGAAAGCGAAATATAACTCATAGTTTCGTCACTTTTATCTACCAACCCTCTACCCCGTTGAGCATGAAGTCCAGCGTTTAAAAACATAAAAATAAAAGCAAATAACAGTAGTCTTTTCTTCACAATCCGGCACTATTTTAACTTTACGAATTTTGGTAACAAAAATACAAATTATTTTTTAATTTAACTGTTTAAAAAGGAATTAAAATACTAATTTTAAAATAAAATAATCAATACCTGAAACTACTTCCTCCTACAAATTCCCGCAACAAAGAAGTTGGCGGAATTTCACGGTCGTGAATGGGAACAAAATAGTTTAAAAACTTGATCAACCGATGCGTTTCGGTATATTCATCACAATATTTTGGAACTTCAGCAAGGATGGGTTCAGCATGTCTTTTTAATACGGCTAATTCGAACAATAATGCTGAATTAAAAAGCACATCGGCATTTTCCTGATAGGGAAAAATCCACTTTTCTTCACCACGACGGACACTTGGCCAACGGGCAATGGTTTCACGGGCAGAATAATTGCGGAAACGGTAATCCCGAATGATTCGACGAAGCAACCTTGTATCGGTGGTCGGTATCCAGTTGTGATTATCAATGGAAATAGTCGTTAAGGCCGATACATAAATTTTAAAAGTGGTTTCCGGTGGGATATCCGGAATCAAATCTGGATTAAGTGCATGAATTCCTTCCATAATCAGAATGCTGTCATCCTGCAATTTCAATTTTTCTCCCTTATAATAACGCTTCCCATCTTCAAAATTAAAAAACGGAATTTCAATTTCTTCACCATTAAGCAATTGTTTCAGGTGTTGATTAAACAAACTTAAATCAAGTGAATGCAAATGCTCAAAATCCCAGTCGCCATTTTCATCAAGAGGAGTATCTTCACGGTTTACAAAATAATTGTCCAAAGAAATAACGATAGGCTTTAAGCCACTAACAATTAGCTGGATGGAAAGTCGTTTACTGAATGTAGTTTTACCTGAAGATGATGGACCGGAAACCAGGACAAAGCGGACTTTTTCAGCACGTTGAGAAATCAGGTCGGCTATGGAGGCAACTTTCTTTTCATGTAAAGCTTCAGAGACTTTTATTAAATTGAAAGTCTGATTGTTCCTACAGGCGACATTGAAATCAGCAACATTGTTTAAATTTAAAATTTTATTCCAACCCACATATTCTTTAAAAATGTCGTACATTTTTGGAAGCAAAACTACTTCTTCCAGTTCAACAGGATTTTCACGGCTGGGAACCCGTATCAATAATCCATCGTAGTATTCCATTAGATCAAAAAGACTCAGATAATCGGTGGAAGGTAATAAAACACCGTTATAATAATCTATAAAATCATCAATCCTGAAAAAGCGGAAGTATGGATTTCCCAGGGTTTCAAAAAGAGCAATTTTATCTTGTTGATGAACATGCTGTACAAACAATTCCTCAACTTCTTTAGTCTGTTTCTCTTCACAAATTATTCGTTTCCCTTGTGAAATTATCAAATTAACCCGCTCTTTTATTTGAGAGATTATTTCACGGGTTACAGGTTGTTGCAAATTGTCAATTTTACAGTAATATCCTTTTGATATAGGATGTTCAATCCGCAAATTAGCCTGCGGGAACAGTTCTGAAACTGCCTTTGCCATTACCATACACAATGTCCGGACATAGACCCTCATTCCGGATGAGGTACTTAAATCGATAAAATCAACATCTTTAGGTTTGTAAATCAAAAAATTCAAATCTTCAACTTTATAGTTAACCCGTGCAGCCATAACCGGATATTTCAACTGAATGTTAAGATCCTGATATATTTCGGATAATGATGTTCCTATAGGATATTTGTGATAAGACTTTGTGTTTTTGCAATAAATTGTGACGTGTTTGTCCATTTGGTGAGAATATAAAAAATTGAGTAGCGTGTAAATCCGGCGTAAAATTACATTATTTTTTTTAAATGTATTTATTTGAAGGTCTCTAAATTTTGAATTACATTTGCATCTGACTTTATTATAAGTTCTAAATCCTTCTTTTTATGTTATAAAAGTTTGAAAAAACTTTAATTACAGTGTTTATAGTCTTCTATGGCTTACCCAACACCCTGAAGTATACGCTTAAAAAGAGTTCATCATTTCGTTGAAACATTTAAATATCGATATAAGGTGACAAAATTGACTGGAACCAAATTCTGATATAGTTAAGATCTTCACCCCTCTGCCTGATTTTGATTTTGGGTTAAAGTTGATTGTTTCGCGCTCAAACTAATTTAACAAACTCCTGAATTATGAATTTATTTAATGTTTATCCGCTTTTCGATATTGAAATTTCAAAAGGAATAGGATGTAGTATATATGATAACCACGGCATCGAATATCTTGATTTATACGGAGGTCATGCCGTAATATCCATTGGTCATTCACATCCCTTTTATGTTCAAAAGCTAACTCAGCAATTAGAAAAATTAGTTTTTTATTCCAACTCTGTTGTAAACCCTCTCCAAAAAGAATTAGCTGAAAAGTTAGGTAAAATCTCAGGATATGAGGACTACTCTTTGTTTTTAGTAAACTCAGGAGCCGAAGCAAATGAAAATGCATTAAAACTGGCTTCTTTTCATACCGGACGAAAGAAAGTAATTGCATTTAATAAAAGTTTTCATGGTCGTACGTCAGCTGCTGTTCGGGTTACCAACAATCCCAACATAGTGGCTCCGATCAATGAAGGTTTCGATGTTGAGTTTCCGGCTCTGAATGATATAAAAGCAGTACGCAAATCACTCAAAAAGAAAGATGTCTGCGCAGTTATTATTGAAGGCATACAAGGTGTTGGTGGCATCCGGGTTCCCGAAGTTGAGTTTTTAATAGCATTAAGTACCGAATGTAAAGCCACCGGCACAATGCTTATCATAGACGAGGTACAATCGGGGTATGGACGAAGCGGTAAATTCTTTGCCCATCAATACGCAGGCATTCGTCCTGATTTGATTACAATGGCCAAAGGAATGGGGAATGGATATCCTATAGGTGGTGTATTAATAAGTCCTGATTTTGAAGCTTCTTTTGGTTTACTCGGAACAACTTTTGGAGGAAGCCATTTAGCTTGTACCGCAGCCATTGCTGTTCTTGATATCATCAAAGTAGAACATTTAATGGAAAATGCACTTAAAATAGGGAATTATCTAATGGAAGAATTGAAGAAGATTCCTAAAATAAAAGAAGTCAGAGGATTGGGATTAATGATCGGTATTGAATTTGAACAATCCATCACAGAGATTCGCAGCCGTTTATTGTTTGAGAAAAAGATATTTACAGGTGCCAGTGGATCGAATATTATCCGTCTTTTACCTCCTTTATGCCTATCAAAATCGGATGCAGATGCTTTTCTGAAAAGTTTCAAGGAGATTCTTCTTACCTGATAGTGGTCTATAATGTATGCACTTTAAACGAAAAAGATTAAGTGCATACATTTAAACTTGCCCACTTAAATTATCAGGATAAGTTATCGACAAATTTATTGAAAAGTAATACGAATAGTATAATGTCGTTTTGTTGGTTTATGTATAAATTCTTTTTCACTACCCCTTTTGCACCCCTTTTTTACCCCTTTTACTCCGGTTTTGTAACATTATTTCCGAAAATCTTACCTAAAACACACATAATACATTCTTATACATATCTATATAGATATGAACATCTAAGTTTTTACTAAGTTTTATGTATGTTTTACCTTAAAACGGGTGTAAAACAGGATTAAATCAGCAAGCAAATAGGAAGTGGAGTGGAAGTCGTGTGGAAGTGGATTTTTTAATAACCAGAATTTACTTAACATATGGGATTTAGAATAACTTACAAATTCTGTTATTAAGTAAGACCATTCAGATAGTAAAAAGTTTTTCTTAGGAAAATTATAAAAAACGCCTTTTTTTCTATGATGTATTTGATTCAGAATCTTAGAGTACACTTGTTTTATGTATTGAATAACTGAGGCACAAAATACGACAACCTATTCAGACCATTACTTTTTTTTACTTTTAAAATTACATATTTCATAAATGCATTGCTTTATTGGGTTAAATCTAATTCCAATTGCATCACTTATTTTTCTGTTCGAATAGAATTCCCTGTGACTGAAAGTTCGTGCAATACCACGATCTATAATCGGATGAAAACTGAATATCTTCCCTGCCATTTCCAAAAGGAAACCAGCAACCTGCAGCACAGTTTTACCAAGAGGAATTATTGGACGACGTTTTTCAAAGCCATCAGACATCCAGCTAAGTATATCTTTATTTGAACAATTTTCACCCACTAAAATAAACCTCTGGGCAGAAATATCACTTTTAGTCAATTCGATCATTGCTTTTACCACATCCCTGACATCAACATACCCGCTACCTCCATTTGTATAAAACAGCAATCCCTTTTGTACCTGTAAAAAGAGCTGGGAACTGCCTTTATCGGTTCCCGAGACTCCTAACACAACTCCCGGATTTACAATCACGGCATTAAGTCCTTGTTTAATTCCTTTCCAGACTTCCTGTTCTGAATAATATTTACTTTGTGAATAAACTGAGCGATTCTGATCATATAACCATACTGAGTTTTCATTGATTGAATCGCCGGTTAATGTTTTGCCACACGCAGCAATAGAACTTACAAAACATAATTTGTTAATTTTATTGACAAGTGATGCCTGAACAATATTCCTGGTTCCTGTAATATTGGTGTCAGATATATTTTCGTCTTTTTTGTCGAATGAAACAATTGCAGCACAATGGTATACAATCGAGATTCCTTGCATTGCAACATGAATTGATTTTTCATCAAGTACATCGCCAATCTTCCAGTCAATCCTTGCCAGATAGAGTTCTGGCGTAGGAGTGTAGAAGCTGAAAATAGCTCGTAAAGGTTCTAGGTTACTAGTTATACGACGAATGGCAACAACCCTGTCATTTTCCTGTAATAATTGCCAGATTAAATTTCCTCCCACCAAACCAGTAGCCCCTGTTATCAGTATCATTTTTTCATTTTTTGATTTGAAGTCCAAAAATACGGAAAGAAAACTGTATTTTTGCATATAATTTTCTGAATAGATTAATTCGTTTTACAAATTCAACATGCAAACCATTTGTGTTTATTGCGCCTCAAGTTCTCAGGTTAAACCAAGTTATTTTGAAGCAACTTCCCGACTGGGTAAAATTTTTGCCAATGCGAATATATCAGTAGTATATGGTGGAGGTTCAATGGGACTTATGGGAAAATTGGCAAACAGCACGCTGGAAGCCGGAGGTAAGATCACCGGCGTTATACCCCGTTTTATGTGTGATGTTGAATGGAATCATACCGGGTTAACTGAGTTGATTCTTGTTAATACCATGCACGAGCGGAAAGAGAAAATGGCAATGATGGCAGATGCAGTAGTTGCATTACCCGGTGGATGTGGAACAATGGAAGAGTTATTAGAAGTAATTACATGGAAAAGGTTGGGAATTTTCACAAAACCTATTGTCATTGTAAATTTAGAAGGTTATTTTGATGCTTTGATTACTATGTTAGACCGCGCAGTTGATGAACATTTTATGCGGCACGAACATCGCGCAATGTGGATAATTGTCGAGACACCTGAAGAAGTCCTTGGAGCTATTCAAAATTCAACGGTCTGGGATTCAAACTCACGGAGTTTTGCAGCTCTATAATACAAATTATGATTCAACAAGATACCATACAAGTTCTGAACGATAGCGCAAAAGCAATCCCGGATACAATTGCAAAAATTCATTCGTTTATAAGAGTTGATTCACTTGAACGTGTTGATTCCATTAAAGCCATTGCCGATTCCCTGAAAGCAATAGCTCAAATACCCACAGGACATGTAGGTATTCCTCATCCATCTTTTCCACAAACTGAAAGTTGGGTGTTTATTATTTTACTAATTTTATTTTTTCTACTGGTATATGCGGTTTACAATTCTGGGGGTATGATTGGCGAAACCCTGAAAACCTTTTTTCAGGTCAAAGAGCGTTCAAGTATCTTCAGTAAAGCTACAGTTAATAACATACGGGTCCGCTTACTATTAATCATCTTCTCTATCGGTGTATTAAGCCTGTATGTCTATTTAATTATATTTAAATCGGCTACCCCATTCTCAATTAAGACCTATTGTTACTTTTTTGTTCTGACAGCTTTCTTTTTTGGGTTAAAATCACTGATATTCGATTTAATCGGATATGTCTTTCTGCCTCCTTTAAGTATCAAAATGGCAAAAGAAAGTTATTTTAATATCCTTACGATTTTAGGTACTGTACTTTTTCCAATACTTATTTTTCTGATTTACATTCCCTATAATTTGTATCAAATTGCCGAATCAGTCAGTCTGTTTATTTGCATTGGAGGATGTATCCTCGTCATAATTAAACTATTTCAAATATTTTTCCATAAAATAGTAGCTTCTTTTTATATATTGTTGTATCTTTGCACCCTCGAAATTTTACCTCTTATAGTTTTATACAGAGTGTATAAATTGATAATGTAGTGTGATTTAAATTTAAACTTTATTGCTTTGAAAATTAAGAAGATACTAGTATCTCAACCACAACCGACAACGGAAAAGTCGCCTTATTTTGACATAAGTGAAAAGTACAATGTCAAAATTGAATTTCGTCCGTTTATCAAAGTTGAACCTGTTTTAGCTAAAGAGTTCAGAACTCAACGTATAAACATTCCGGATCACACCGCTATTATTTTTAATGCGCGTCATGGTATTGATCATTTTTTCAGATTATGTGAAGAAATGCGTATAACCATTCCGGAGACTATGAAGTATTTTTGTATTTCAGAATCTGTCGCTTTATATTTACAACGTTATATCCATTACCGAAAACGTAAAGTCTTTTACGGTGCAACAGGTAAATTGATTGAACTGGTGACAATTATGAACAAACATCTCGACGAGAAATATTTGTTTATCACTTCGGAAGTTCAAAATGAGGATACTATTTCTACAATAGAAAAATCGAAAATAGTTTACAATAAAGCGGTTATGTATAGAACCGTCAGCAATGATTTCGGACCTGACGAAGAATTCAATTATGACATGCTACTGTTTTTTAGCCCAATGGGAATCGGTTCTTTACTGAAAAACTTTCCTAATTTTGTGCAGGGAGATATTCAAATCGGTTGTTTTGGCGCAAATACCGCTATGGCTGTTCGTGATGCAGGATTAAGACTGGACATTGAAGCTCCTCTTCCGGGAGTGCCATCAATGACAATGGCTTTAGAAAATTATTTAAAAGAAAGTAATAAGAAAGTCAGAAAATAATCATATCAGAAAATTTTTTACTATCCCGAAAGTATCGAAGAATATCCGTACTTTTGGGATAGTTTATTTTTATCCAATGATCCACCAGAATTCTTTTTCTAAAATCGAACATTTATGTGGTGAAAAACGCATAACTCGTTTATATACTCAAGGAGATGCTTTTATAGCATATCCGGTCCGTGTCGTATTTTTAATTGAACCCAAAAGCGACATCGAACCTGCCAACGTGTTGATAAGCGTTCCAAAAAAGCGTTTTAAGAGAGCCGTTAAACGAAACAGATTAAAACGGTTAATACGTGAAGCCTACCGGCTAAACAAAAAAGATCTGATTGATAAATTAGATGAGAAACAATTGCAAGTTCATATCGCCTTCAATTATGTTTCGGATGATGAACTTGACTTTGCATCGATTGAAAAAAAAATAAAACTTTCTCTTCAAAAATTGATTGATAAAATTGAACAGGCATGAAAAAAGCACTTCAATTTATATTTTTACTCCCTGTCTATTTTTACCGGTACAGCATTTCACCACTTATAGGTCCCCGATGCCGGTATACCCCCACCTGTTCACAATATGCCATTGAAGCTGTAATAAAACATGGAATAATTAAGGGCGGTTGGCTGTCCATAAAAAGGATCAGCAGTTGTCACCCCTGGGGTGGAAGTGGGTATGATCCCGTTCCATGAGGTTTAAATTTTCGATATTTGTTTTAATGATTTACTTTTAGGTGGGAGGATAACAAGATAGAAAATTGTATCTTTGTCATTCACTTTAACTTTTCGAAAATAAAAAGCTACTTGAAAAAAGAGATAAAACATATTATTTTTTTCCCCTTTGCAATTCTATACGGAATCATCACTGGAATTCGCAATTGGTTATTCGATCAGGATATTCTTTCTTCAACTTCATTTGAGATCCCTATTATTTCTGTTGGTAATCTGGCTGTTGGTGGAACCGGCAAAACCCCACACACTGAATTCATTCTATCCATTTTGCAAAACGACTGGAATACAGCTATGTTGAGTAGGGGATACAAACGTAAGACCAAAGGCTTTCAGTTGGCCAATCAAACTTCCGATAGCAAGACTCTTGGAGACGAACCTTTTCAAATCTTTCAAAAGTTTCCGAATGTTACTGTTTCTGTGGATGAGAACCGTGTTCATGGTGTAAAAGAGCTACAAGAACAGATTCCCGGACTTCAACTTGTTGTGCTCGATGATGCTTTTCAACACCGGGCGATTCAGGTAGGTCTATCCATCTTGTTAACTGATTTCGAAAATTTATATACCAGAGACATGCTCCTTCCTGCCGGTCAGTTAAGAGAATGGAAAAGCGGTAGCTCACGGGCAAATATTATCATAATTACAAAATGTCCCGAAGACATGAAACCCATAGAAATGCGTGTTTATGAAACTGAATTAAAACCTGAGAACAATCAGTCATTATTCTTTTCAACATTCATTTATGATGAAATACAACCCGTCTTTCCTGAATCAGTTCATGAAAATTGGTCTTTCCAAAAGATTAAGGACACAGACGCTGAGATTTTACTGGTGGCAGGAATTGTTTCTCCCGAACCCATCCTCCTTCATTTAACAAAATACACTTCAAATATAAAGACATTGTTTTTCGAGGATCATCATGCATTTCAGTCCAAAGATTTCAATTTAATAAATAAACGGTTAGGTGGTCTTTCCTCCATCAACAAAATAATCTTGGTCACTGAAAAAGATGCCGCTCGATTGTTGTCGAACCCAAATTACCCGGAGACATTAAAATCCATTACCTTTGCTTTGCCTATCCGGGTACACATATTACACGATCAAGAAACTTTATTCATCCAAAAAATCAAAAGTTATGTTGTTGAAAATTCAAGAAACTGCTGAATTCTTACGTTCCAGAATTCATACAAATCCTAAAACCGGAATTATTCTTGGCACAGGATTGGGCAACTTAGTCACACAGATTACTGACAAAACAGAAATTCCATATGAAATTATACCTAACTTTCCTGTCTCAACAGTTGAAGGTCACAGCGGGAAACTAATTCTCGGCAAACTGGGTGATGTGGAAGTTCTCGCCATGCAAGGTCGTTTCCATTATTATGAAGGTTATGACATGAAAGCCGTGACCTTTCCGGTTCGTGTAATGAAAGCACTTGGGATTGAAACTTTGTTGGTTTCTAATGCATCAGGTGGCGTAAATCCTGATTTTGAAATCGGGGATTTAATGATAATTACCGATCATATCAACTTGTTTCCGGAACATCCTCTACGTGGGAAAAACTTCACAGAATTAGGTACCCGTTTTCCTGACATGAGTGAAGTCTATTCGAAAGAATTGATTGCTAAAGCTAAAATAATTGCTCAGAAGAACAACATTAAAGTAGTCGAAGGAGTCTATGTAGGCACTACAGGACCGACTTTTGAAACACCGGCCGAGTATCGTTACTTCAGAGCAATAGGTGCCGATGCAGTTGGTATGAGTACAGTTCCCGAAGTGATTGTTGCCAACCACGCCGGTATGCGTTGTTTTGGAATTTCAATTGTAACGGATCTGGGTGTACCCGGTAAAATTGTTGAAGTAAGCCATGAAGAAGTGCAGGAAATTGGCAATTCAGTGCAACCGCTGATGACTCTCATTATGAAAGAACTGATACGTGAAGTTTAAACAGAATAGTCAAAACTATTAAAATTCCAAAGGCTTTTTTATTTACCGGTGACTTATCTGAACCTGAATTGTTCTGATATGTCACCGTTCTTATTTAAAACCAATTTGCTCCTCTTTCCTTACTGTCAAACTCGATAACCCCGGAAATTTCCATTAAAGATTTGATTCACAAATAAATAAACAATATGTGGAAATGATGAAAGCTCAGGAGTATTGATTTCCGGAGCTTTCATGAATAAATTAATGACCTGGGATTGAACTATATTCATTCCCTTTCTTATAATCAGGCTACTCCCACTACTTCATAACCAATTGAATCGACTGCGATCTTCATGGTTTCATCGCTGACATCCTGAGTAAGTTTTATTTTTGCTGAATTAGATTCTAAATCTACTTTTGCTTCTACACCATCAATGGCATTCAAGACTTTTTCAACACGGGCTGAGCAGTGAGGACAACTCATTCCCTTTATTTGCAAAGTTTTTTCTATCATAATTACATTCGATTTAATTGATTTTAGATGATCTGTATTTTTAATGTTATTATCTGAATTTATTGAAAGAGTGGGTTTAAACCGCAACAAACGAAGTGCATTCAGCACTACAGTAACCGAACTCACACTCATTGCTGCCGCAGCAAACATGGGATTCAGCTTCCAGCCCAATGCTCCGTAAAAGACACCGGCTGCCAACGGAATACCAATAATATTGTAGAAGAATGCCCAGAACAGATTTTGTTTTATATTCAACATCACTGCTTTACTCAGTCGAAGCGTGGTAACGGCATCAAGCAAATCACTTTTCATCAGGACCACGTCGGCTGATTCAATGGCAATATCGGTTCCGGCACCAATGGCAATACCCAGATTCGAGCGCATCATGGCAGGTGCATCATTAATCCCGTCACCCACCATGGCCACTATTTTTCCGGCAGCCTGCAAGGTGGAAATCTGTTTGTCTTTATCCTGTGGTAACACTTCTGCAATTACCGTTGAGATACCAAGTTGCAATTGAATGGCTGCTGCCGTTTTAGCATGATCACCGGTAAGCATCACCACTTCCATTCCCATTGCTTCAAATTGTTCAATAGCTTCTTTACTGGTTGCTTTCACAACATCAGCTACTGCAATGATTCCCACTATTTCATTTTCATTGGCAATAAACAGTGGCGTTTTGCCTTCTGTTGCAAGTTTGTCAGACAGCTCAACAAATTGGTGCAGCTTTACTTTACGTTCGGTCATTAATTTCAAATTACCGGCAATATATCTCACACCTTCCAGGCTTGCTTCAATCCCTTGTCCGGGAATGGATTGGAAATTTTCAACTGTCTGAATATCCAGTTTCCTCGTTTCGGCTTCCTTCAATACCGCTTCCGACAAAGGATGTTCTGAAGGTTTCTCGAGTGCAGCTGCAATTTCGAGAAGCCGGTTGTCAGTCGTTGATGGAATGGTAAAAACATCTGTCACTTTTGGCATTCCTTCGGTAATAGTTCCCGTCTTATCCAAAACAACTGTATCAATTTTATGAGCCATTTCGAGCGATTCTGCCGACTTAATTAAAATCCCGTATTCTGCACCTTTGCCCGTACCGACCATGATGGCAACGGGTGTAGCTAATCCCAGTGCACACGGGCAAGAAATCACAAGCACTGCAATACCAATGGATAAAGCAAAATCAAAGGGATAGCCCAACAACAACCAAACAACAATTGACAACAATGAAATACCAATGACTACCGGGACAAAGATAGCACTGATTTTATCTGCGAGTTTCGAAATTGGTGCTTTTGAAGAGGATGCTTCCTCTACTAACTGAATAATATGTGCCAGAGTTGTATCATTTCCGACTTTCGTTGCCCGCAATATTAAATATCCCGATTTATTAATACTGGCTGAAAGTATTCTATCTTCTTTTTCCTTATAAACAGGAAGGCTTTCACCGGTAAGAGCCGATTCATCTACCGATGAATTACCACTTTCCACTATTCCATCCACGGGAACACGTTGTCCGGGTCGTACAACCACCTTTTCGCCCACCACTACCTGCTCTACAGGTATTTCAATTTCAATCTCATTGCGAATAACCGTTGCAGTTTTGGGTGCCAGATCCATTAATCGGGTCAAAGCATCAGAGGTACGACTCTTTGATTTTGATTCAAGATATTTACCCAGAGTTATAAGAGTCAGAATAGTTGCACCTGATTCAAAATACAAATCCTGCGAAAATTGTGTAACAGTCAGCATATCACCATGACCAAGAGCATAGCCAATCCTGTAAATGGCAAATATACCGTATACGATGGCTGCCGAAGATCCAATGGCAATGAGCGAATCCATGTTCGGTGAAGCTTTAAACAGAGTCTTAAAACCTACAATAAAATACTTTTTATTGACAAAAAGAATGGGAAGCGTTAATAGAAACTGAGTAAAAGCAATTATTAATGCATTTTCTGAAGAATGGAAAGCATGAGGATAAGGCAGACCAATCATATGCCCCATTGAAATGTAAAGAAGTGGTATCAGGAATATCAGTGAAATCCACCAACGCATTTTCATCTCATCCTGTTCCAACTGAACATAGTCCACTTTTTGAGATGTGCTTATGTTATTATTGCCTGCAATATCACGGACATGGGCTTCATAACCGGCTTCTTCCACCGCATTTTCTATGGTGAGAGTCGACAGGTTTACTTCATCATAACTCACAGACATACTATTAGTTAGCAAATTAACATTTACAGCATTTATACCCTCTAATTTACTGACACTTTTTTCAACATGAGCTACACAGGAAGCGCAAGTCATACCGGTCACATCGAATTTTTCAGTTTTCATTTATTCAATTATGTGTTTAGCACAAAAACAGTACTGATCCATTTATGTTCACTATCTCTTAATCTGCTGGTGCAAAATTAGCAAAAGATACAGGTTTCACTATAAAAGGAATGTATTTTTATTTACCTTTGCATCCAGATGACAAATGAACACTTTTATTCAATATGATTGACCCGGTAAAATCAGAGCCTACCATCGAAGAAACAGCGGTATTATTAATTGATATTGCATCAGCATTGATGTCTTCAGGGGCTCATACTATGCGGATCATTCAAAATGTATCCCGTATGGCCGAAACTTTTGGGTACGACCTCGACTTATCGGTATTTCAGATGAGTATAATGATGACGATTATCAGTAAAAAAGATCCCACTAAATTACTGACTCAAATCAGAAAAATAAAACCCTTACATTTGGATTTCAGCATAGTGTCCGATTTAAGTGCCCTAAGTTGGGATACGTATGACAAACAGTTACCTTTTGTAGATGTTGCTTCAAATTTCAAATTAATCATTTCCCATAAACGAATGAATAGCTGGTGGGTATTGTTTTTAGTAGCAGCTGCCAATGCTTCGTTTTGCGGACTATTTAAAGGTGATTTCACGGCAATGACCTGTGTCTTTTTCGCCACCATTGCAGGCTTTTTCGTACGACAGGCAATGATTAAAAAACATATCAATCACTTAGTCGTATTTACTACAAGTGCCTTTGTGGCGTCCATATTATCGGGCTCCG
>Ga0302285_10000397_pt1 | contig 24230 bp, 14 predicted proteins | sample III_Fen_E2_2_FD_200455 | JGI IMG/M metagenome (GOLD analysis project Ga0302285, IMG submission 200455) | Peat permafrost microbial communities from Stordalen Mire near Abisko, Sweden - III_Fen_E2_2 | ecosystem: Environmental > Terrestrial > Soil > Wetlands > Permafrost | place: Sweden: Abisko... | reverse complement strand
AGAAACCAAGAGAAACATGTAACGCTGTGAGTTCGAAAGACAAATCTATGACTCCATGCAAGACGAAACTCACCGAATTGAATTTCTTTAATTGCTAAGAATGCTCTCAAAAGGTATGTCTTAAATGCAGAATGCCTGAAGATCACAGCTGCAAAGAAGAAATAATCAGAAAAAAACAATAAGAAGCTGAAGAACGTAAAAGAAAAAGAAATTAAACTGAAAGAGAAGCACAAGAAAGATAGGCTAAGGTGCAGATGCAGAAAGAATTAGCTGAGGTGAAATAGGAAGAGCTAAGATAGTAATCAGCAAAAGATATTCAATAATAAATCATAGCAAGAAGGTAAATGCTGCAAATGGAAGAATAAGGTCAAGCTATTCAGGGAGAAAGTAATAGGAATGTAGAAAGAGAAGAGAAAAAAGAAGAAAACCAAGGGAAAACTAGTACAGAAACTGAACAAAATGCAGCGGAAGAACTAAGAAATAGTAGATTCTCTAATAACTCCGGAGCAAGGAATCACAACGGTTCCACTTCAGGGCAACAACCATTTCAAATCTACCATTAACTCAAAGGTACACCAAAAAAGGAAACACAAATTTGCTTTTATTTGATCATCAGCCAGCACAGTTTTAACTCAATGTTGGTCAAACAATTAATTATCTCAACGAATCCTATCTTATTTGGTTATTTTTTTGTTTTGAAAAGACTTAACAAATAAGGCTATTCGAAATTTGGAGAGACAATGCGATGAAGCTAGGCATCATCCACATTTTTGGGATTTTCTTTTGCTATTTGGATTGCTTGGACTTGGGGGGTATTAGATTATTCAGTAATACATGTGAGAAGAAAAAAAAAGGTTATGGATAACCAAACTTTAAACAATTATCTGAAATATATTTTGTGCATATGAAAACAGTTAGTTATTCAAAATAATAGATAAAAAATGACAAATGTACTACTGTCAACAAATCAACTGAATTGTTGTATGTTTTCATTTATATGTGTATTCCTTCATAATGCAACAGTTAGTTATGATGAAGTTGAGTGATTTGTGTCATACAGCTAAATATTTTTAAGTGTTGAATCCTTGAAATCATCTCCTTCATATGGGTTCTGATATGTTTTGAGAATATCATTGAAATCCTTGTATCTCGTTTCCACAACGAATTTCAAGGAACAAATAAATCCGCAGAAGGCGCATGCTGAAAATACATAAAAATTCACAGAAAGTTCTGTGTTGTAATTCAGCACCAAGGAGATTGTATTCCCCAGCCAGTTCATTACTATTGAGTAGCTCATACCTCTATCCTTGAGGATATCAGAAGTGAAAATTGATGTTACTGGTCCGACAGAGAAATTATATGCAGCATAGAAAGCAAAAAGACTTATTATGAATAGAAATCTCAAGCTTATGTGATTAGCAAATTGTTCTTTTCCAGGACTACTGATGATGGCCAGGGCTAGCTGCATTAACCCGCAGAAAAAGAAACCACCAACGAGATATCGTTTTCTAGCTAATTTTCTATTGAAGGATACTCCCAGTGTGGAAACAAAAAACAAAAATAAATATGACCCTAACACAAAGCAGCACATTGTATCGTAGTCCTAAGCTATTATTCCAAGAACAGAAGTAGAATAAACTGCTAGGAAGGTGTTCCCGCACATTTGTTGGAGGAAATTAATTGCCATACCGATTTTGACACGGTTGTAGAACGAATCTTCTTGAACTCGATTTGGGACAATATCCTTAACTTCCAGGTCACTAAAGTCAATAGATCCAGGAGACATAAATTGCCTTTCAATGTTGAGGACGTGCTTATCTTGGTATATTTACTTTATTGCGTTACGACCTTTTTCATTCTACCCGATTCGATAGTAGTAATATGGTGTGTCAACATTGTAGTAGAATACCAGCATTAAAAATCGAATAAAACACACAATCGCTGGGGTTATGAAGACAAAACGCCAGTGATTACCAGTTGTAGCCTCTGTGACATTTTCTTGCAATGGTAAGTTCAGCAGAAACCCGCAGATTATACCTAAATTGGTATTGGCTTGAACTAACGCTCCGGTTTTACCAGCCATGTTATCAGGGGATATTTCACGGATATACAGCGATATTACACTTGCATTCATCCCTACTGCGACTCCCATGACCATTCTAGCCAGCATGAACACCCACCAGACACTGATTTGAGACAATCCAGTTGCTAAAATGAAAATCCAATCTGCTAACATCATGAATTTTCTTCGCTCCATTTTGTGCATCAAATATTGCGATAAATAGGCACTGATCAAAGCACTCGCGGAAAGCACTGTCACAACAGTAGTCTAAATTGTAAAAAGTTACAAAGAATTGTTAAATTCAACCTCATTTCCATGAAAAATTATGTTTTTATGATTGTTTTTCGAAAATCTACACAAAGATTTCTTTTATTGTCTTCAGCAGTGCCGAAATTTGTGGCTAAATAATTGAACGAGATGCCTAACTCTGAGATCGTGTATCCTGCAACGAATGTACCCCAGCAGGCATTCTGGACTCGCATATATAAATATGGAGAAGACTTATGCATGTAAGAAGCTGGTTTTCCATGCTTAAAAGTAATAGAGTCTTGTTTTTGGTATGGAGTAGTGTCAGCCATAAGGGTGATTGAACAGCAGGTTTCTTTGGTGGTGTTGTTGTAGTTCTATCTGCCAATTTTGATCCTTCTTTGGGTCCAAAAAAAGATGCAAAACGAAAAATCTTAAAAACAATTATTATTGTTTTCTGGGAAGAATTGCTAATTACCAATGGTATTTAAGCAATCAGGTGGCTACAAAGTCATATTAAGGATTACTCGGCTTTCTTCATACTTTTGATTTGTCCCAATTTTTTTCCCATAAAATCCAAGAAATGTATTTCCCCCCACAAAATAATGAAAATTAGATTACACTGCCAAAAACAAAATATTTGGAAAAGGTAATTGGGAACAAATTATCTTAATCAGACTAACAGGAGTAATTACTTGCTGCTAACAAGGACTTCCTTCATTTGAATGAGTCAATCGCTTTAATTGTAAGTATCTATTTTTATTTCAAAATTAACTTTTTAGTTTTTTGGAAGATAAATGAAGCTGTTTCTTAGCCTAACAAGGAGACTGAATTCAATCATATGTCCAAAAGAATGTATTTCATTTTTGAAATAAGATTCGTTTACAAAATATCTTGAAAAGCAAAATCCATCCATTTGTCGTATTAGTTTCATAAAATAAGAATGTGAATAAGTTGTGCCTCATGAGCCATTAGCAAATTGTCTGGTAACTAATATCTTACTAACATTGGAACTCTCGAATATCAGTAAAAAACAAGTAGTAGAAGAATGTTTTTATTATCTTATGAAATGAGAAATTCCATTGAATTTTTAATTTTACCTATTTCTCAGAGATTAATTTTTCAGAACAATTTGGTTACTCTATCTTATTGAATTTTTCACTTTTTTCAGCTTTTTTCATTATATTAGAGATTATGAGTAAGTAAAATTGAATGGGGATTCAATAATTCTGGTAATTTGTCTGGAATATTTTTTGAGACTTGTATTTATATTGTAGTTCCTTATCATACTCAAATTGTCTTGATTTTTTTGGCCATTTCCTGAAGAATTCATAGCAGCCGATTTTGTAGAATAAGCATGGTTGTGGTAGGGAGATCAACTGAATCAATAGAACTAGGCCTAATCATTCTTTAGCTTGCAAATGAATTAATTCTACTGCTAAAACTAATCTAAGATAAAATCAAAGAGTATTTACAATTAACAAAACACCTTGATACATTTACTGTAAATATTGATTTAAAGGAATAATTAAAGAAATAATAATAAAAGTTTTGATTCATACATTCTTTTTATTTTTTTAATGAATTGGTACTTGGCTGATATTATTAAAGGGCTTTCATTTTTTTAAATTAAAAATGTCCAATGAAATTGTCAGATTAACCCCACCTCATTCAGAATAACGCTCAATCAAGAAACAACTTAAGAAACCATCCAAGAGATCAGACACCCTCGAAAGGAGAAACAAACATACAAAGAAAAGAAACTTTTTATCATTCTAAGTAAGGATAGTTTTCGGAATGTTCATAATTTTTTATGAAAATAATCACCGTAGAACAAATGATTTCAAAACAAAAATAGGACTAGAAATCATAATCACAAAAGGGGGAATATTTTTACTCGTTAGTTAATAGATCAATCTAATGAAACATATTATCATAATCAAACCCACTTTGATAGTTAATTGATTAATTGCTCTTCTCCACGAACGATTAAAAAAACAAATATTTAGCAAAAACTTCAAAATATTATTCTAAACACAAACACCTACTATTAACTAATGAGCTAATCGCCGACATCAACTTCTTCTTCAATTCTTTCCTAGCCTTCTTAATAATCTCCTAGTCCATCTAATTAACCTAGATTATTATACACATCCATAGGAGGCACCGTTTCAGGGATAGTTACAAAACTAGCAATCCATCCTTTAGACACTCTCAAGAATAAATTGCAAGTCAGAGACTGTTTTTGTTCTTATTTTAGCATAATTCTTGGCTTTTTTATTCTCTGAAAAAGCTGATTATTCTTTTGTATCTGCTTCTAACAAACAGGTGGATCAAAAACGTCTCAACTCTAAAAATATCAAGACGCATTTCCTCACAAAGATCAGTAATCAAAAAAATGAGGATATTATGAATGAGAATACAATAGCTGATGGTGGAAATAAACGTTTGATTGCTCATCATTTTGAATGAAGAATCTGCTCAAATTTTATTATTATGTTTTTCTTTCCTTTTGTTGTTAGCCATTGAAACTTGGAAGAATGAAGGAATCAAAGGGTTCTACAGAGGAGTAGGAATATCAGCTGTACAAACAAATTAACACATAAATCTTATCTTTTTTATTCTTTTGCATTATTATCTTTGAAATGTATCTTTTCTACATTTTCCCAAATAATATGCTCTTAATATCAGATTGGATCAGCACCAGCGATGTCTATTTTCATGACAACCTATGAGTTCACTAAAGGATAACTCAAAACTATCAAGGTATAAGTATATTTAGCTTCAAATTTTGCTAGCAATATTTTTATTATCTTTGTAGTTTTTTGAAGGCTCTCCGTTTATCTCGTATATGATATCTGGCTTTATAGCAGAACTAGTGAGTTGTGTCTTGTGGTTGCCAATTGACGTCCTCAAATAGCGCTAGTAAGTCCAACATAATCTTGGAACCTACCATTACAAAAATTCCTTCGATGCAACAAAGCAAATAATTGCACAAGAAGGAATTCAAGCACTCTACAGAGGTTTCGGTGCAACTTTATTATCTTTTGGTACATCAGTAGCGTTATTCTTCTCATTTTACGAAAAATTAAAGGAAATGTACGTAGAAGATCCCAAAAATATTGGATTTGGTACAAGTCTTCTTCTCTCTGGTATTGCAGGTTCTTTTTCAGGATTTCTATGCAATCCTTTGTTTATGGCTAAACTTAGATTACAAGTGTCGTAGAATAAGTAAGTACAGTCATCGACAATGTAGAATCAACCTACATTTGCATATAAGAATGTATTTCATGGGGTATATGAGATTTACAGAAATGAAGGTGTTCTTGCGTTTTTCAAAGGAGTTGGAACGAAGATATTGCTGAATACTCCTTAGAAAGCACTGACAATGAGTATCACGGAGATTGTAAGGAAATGGTTAGTAATTATGGAGGAAAGGAAGACTAAAACGAACATGGAATATTGAAGAGATCTTTTAGAAGAATCCAGAACAGATAATTCTTTCATTTTAAAAGTAGTAAAACAAGTGAATGATCAAGCTAATAAAGGTCTTAAGAAACTTCATTCAAATGTCTGAAAGTCCTTTAAGTCTAAGGAAATTTAAAACCAAAGAATCAACCATTTTAGAAAAATAACATATTTTCAATTAATAAAATAATTCCATTTATTATTCATATGTTCTAGCATAAAAATGTTAATTTCTTTTCTTTTAAACTCTTGATTGCTGAAATAGAGTCCCTTTAACTCTGTTTCATCAGGCATAAACATAAGAATACATTAATTCTAATGATTATTTGAGAATTAAACAATTGAAAATCCTGGGCTGTTTGAATAAAACAGAATGAAAAAAGTATTTGCAAAGAAAGAAGCAACAAACACCAACTGAAAAGAAAGAATTAAATTAGAAAGAAATCATTTAAAAATTCTACCAGCAGACAAATTGAATTACATTTAACAAAACAGATTACTCTAACAAATATGCTTCGTCCAAATAGCAGAGCAACTGACTACTCAGGGTACTAGGATATACCTGAATTGCAGTTGAATAAGGACAGCAGACTTTCCTCGAGCACTTCTCTTAATCCAAGCAAAAGTGGATTTGTGCATAACTCGCAAGTTGAGATCCTTGAACTTCTCGATAAATGCACTTGTAATGTACATATCAAGCTGAAAGAATAAATATGAAAGATGGTGGGAAAGCTGTCAAAACACATTTATTCCCTTTGATCTTGCAGATGCTGTCTGAGCTTGATTTTGTATTAAATTTTGATTTCTGCAGAAATAATGAAGGAAGATAGGTTGCTAATTAGAGGATTGATCAAAGATGGAAGTAACAGCAGTAGAAGTGAAGTTGAGTTGATTCTTATCAAGCACAAGAAAACCAAGAGTAAGTAGGTTTGAAAAGGAGCTTTTTTTTGAAGACTAGATTCTTAATATCAAATGGTTGAGTTAATACATTTGCTGTTTTTTGGGTAGACATTGCTTAGTTGACAGTAGACTTGAGACGGTTTATTACTAAGATCAAGTAGCATTATAAATAAAGCTTGGATACCTAGTTTATCTAAGCTAGAGGATGTTCAAGCAATAGATATATTCCAGAAAGCAAACTACCAGCAGGGAAGGAGAAGTCTGAGAAGATGCAGCACTAATATGAGCATGGAAAGCAATAATAAAACTAATTATCTGTCTGCCATGATGAAAATGATGTAAAACTGAGATTATTATATTGTTGTTTTGAAAACAAAAGAAGAAGATATCGTAACTTTTAAAAGATGAATTGACTAAACTTGTTTGTGTTCTAATAGAATCCATTCAAGCTTTGTCACAGATAGTCTGCTGTGAATACCAATTAAGCTACTGATAACGTATCACAAAAGCAGCAAGGGAGTAATTAAGCATAAAACTATAAAATAGTGAAATAGTGGGAACAACCAACTAAGCCTGCTATTCTACAGAAGCAAAGAAATATTCCTCCTCGCTTAAGCACTCTACCAACCGAGTAGATATTGCAAGCTAGATAGCAGGAATAATATAGCATCTAGAATTAAAAGCAATATGAGGATTAGAAGAGACTTAGCCATTCGAGAAACAGATAAAATGAAGATTAACTAGAGTATCATACGTTCACAGTTTAGGATGAGTAATGTGAAGAACCTAATAGAAGATCTAGCTATCTGCTGACATAGCAATCGTAAGATCTTACATAAGAACAGAAAAATTATTATCTTGAGGAGTTTGAAAAGAAATCGTAAAGAACGGAATGGTATTAAGAACACTAGAAATCTGAAAAAAATGATTGTAAAAGTGTCTATGGCAAGTATGAAAATAAGGAGTTTTTTCAACAAGAAGTAGAAGAGAAAAATAGAGGAGACACAAGAGAGCTAAGTCATAGACAAAGAACATAAAATCAAGAAGGAGAAATAAGACAAAATGATGATGACCATAACTGTAAGGATGTTATTGATGCTTCGGAAGCAAAAAAAAATACTGAGGAACTTTAAATGAATGCTCTAGAGGGTGTAGTCACTTCTCAGAGGGAGGAGAGGAAATATGCAGAAGAGTTGAAATAAGAAGAATAATAAGGAAAGGAATTTGAACGATTGATGGAGCAAAAGATAGGTATTAAAGGTTGTAATGATATCATTGAAAGATCTTAAGATTATGACAAAGAAAGTTAGGGTAATATGTTTGAATAGTTTTAAAAGAATGACTCGATTTAGATGCCGAATATTGATGAATATAGACAGCTAAATGTAGGTAATTCAATAATCCACAACCACAGCACACAATCGATTAGCTAATGGGATAATGTAACTTACTAAGGAAAATGTTGTATTGCTGATTATTTGAGAACTCATTCAGAAAATACATAGAATTATCACTAATAAAATCAGTTCAGTAAAACTAGCAGCAGGAATAGCATTAAACGAATAAAGGCTCTCTCCAGATCAAGCAGTAATCTATCAAGCTTCCAGCATTATCACAACAATGACAGCACCTCTCTGAACTCATATCGCATCTCAAGTAATAGTATTCCTGATGGAATATCACATACCCTAGCAAGTGGGTACCTAGCTAATGGATTTTAATGCAAATTCACAGAGAGTATCGCAAGCAATTATTATCCAGTATTATCCTCAGGAACAATTACAATTAGCGATAAGAACTGTAATCCTCCTACCTATACTGGTAGCCATTTTCAAAGGGACATTCCTTCCATGGAAAACAACTTGAAAATATGTCAAGATTAGAATAAATTTCTTAATAATCAATCATCACCTTCTCCTGCTCCTTTCTTTCAGAGAAAAGCAGTGCCATCCCTTGTTGGCAGCATATTCTCCAAATCTGTTCAACAAAATGTAGGATTTCCTGATACAAAGTACACTTGCAGTATTATTAATCCTATTGGTATATCCTAAAATAACATTACGATCAGTAGTAGGGGCAGTAGCAGCAGCAGAAGTAATCTAAATAACACTAAGCTGCCTGCAGAATTAACCAACCAATCCTTGGTAGATTTATTAAACCATTCTCAATGCGCTTATTATTATCTTTTCCAACAAAACCTATTCTTTTTTGTCATTTATCTAATAAGCGTTTCCTTTTTGTCTGTTTCTCTTTTTAAGAAACGTATGACAAGCTCTCACACAGATTTGAAGCTCAAATACAGTGATCTATTTACCTCCCCTGAGCTTATGCTCAAATGTTAAGTCTACCCTTCTGAGAACGTTCCAGATTTGCAATGCTTTGAGAGACCTCGTACATTATCTCGATCTGTGTCCTTCTCAGATTCCTCCAAACAATCCAACAACCTCAAATCAGCTCTATTAAGAAGATAATTCTAGCAAGATAATCCAGTGAATTGTTCATCTATTTCTGTCTCTTCTATGATCTGTTAAACCCTCAGATAGCCATAATTCATGATATCTGCTAAACTCGCAATGACAGTGCTGGAAATAGGGTTACAGCTTGTCGAGAAGTTTAGTTTATTCAACTCAACAGCTCAAGAAATATTTGAGATAATTTTCAAAACGGATATCCATGTAGATCGAATACTCTTCAGTGAACGCATTGCATAGCACTATCCTCAGCTAGTCCAATCTGATTTTGATACATTCTTCGAGTATCTTGATGTTGTAAGGAGGAGATGTTTTTAAGAATGAAACAATAATATTTTTTGCTCTTTTTCTTTGAAAAAAACACAAAGAACGAAGAGAACATCTTGAGCGTCAACTCCACTGGTGCAGCATTGATGCAGATATGCAACTATAAGTCCCCAGAGAGTGGAAAATTGATTAAAGTATTTAATTTCTTGGATGCAGAGAAGAAAGGGTTTGTAACAAAATTAGAAATTGAAATGCTCTTGCATCCTTTGATACTCTAGAAGAACTACCATAACTCTGCAGTTAACCTTTCAACCAAGTAAGGAGAATAAAGGAGCAATGAAATTGATTGAGAGGAGGGATAGTAGTCTATTTTATTGTAGTTTTTATTTTAACAATTCGTTAAAAATCGTTAGCCTGATTTATTAATCTATTTCTTTGTGTGATGAACTGTATCTGTTTGCTTGGTGTTAGGCTGATTGCTGAAGCAGACTGGGATCAAAAAGGGTTCGTTACATATTGGGAAATATTCTCAAGGTAAACTTTCACTTAACAAAAAGGATTTTTTTATTAATTGTTATTTTGATATTCTGTGACAAATTCCCTCCGTCAGAAAGCACTCGGAGCCAGTCAAGCAACTCGTCGAGATTATCACTGCCTGAGATGAATTAAAACCCCTCATAAGATCATCAATATCTCAGTTTGAAGAATTAAAAATAATCTAAACTTTCTGCACACTGCCTTGATGACTGTCACACTCAAATTATCAAGAAAGAAGAAAAGCAATTTCTAAATAAACTCTTTAATTAACGGTTAATACTCTTAGTTGATAATTCCATCTTCATATAATTTTAAGAAAACTGATTTACAGGGATTTATCATTTGGGAATTGGGTGGATTATTTTACTGAAGTGTTTTTAACATACACATGTGAATTTTTGAGAAATATTTTTAATATAAAAGGAAGATAGATGGGAGTTATGGAAAAAGGAAGGGATTGAAAAGGAAAAAAAAAAAGCGAACATTTTTAAATATTGAAAATCATGTTTTGGTTGATTTTATGAGTCAAATATCTGGGTTTGTTCAGGAAAGTAATTCGTATTTCACCGTCTTAGTGATAGATTTTTTTGGCAAAATTTGATGTAAGATCAATGAATTTCCACCTAATGTATGTGAAATCCTAACAAATCTATCTGATAAAGAGTCAGATCGCTATAAGAATCAATGATAATGGAAAGAATTTAAATCTAAGTGAAAATAAGCGTTTTTAGTGACAACAGCATATTGGAGCAATTTTTATTAAATTAATAGTAAATCATTTAAAGTATTAGTTTCATATTAAAGGTTACCTATGTTAAAACAGCGAAAAGAGACATTTAATACTACTTCTTATTTGATTGTTTCTCACATCTTTAAGGGAATCTTGCGAGGATAAATAATTAAATTTTTTGAGGATTTCTTAGGGAAATTTTATAATAATATCAAAAACTAAAATGACAATCATTATCTCTTTGGAGCTCCAGTAAAAAGGCTTTTTTATTTAAATAATTCCTAATCTCCATCCCGATCAACATTGTACTTGATTAGTTAGTACTCTAAAAATATTATTTAATGCTGGAATAAATGCAAACCCTGAATGTAATAGAATCAGGAGTTTTAATAAAAAAATAATAAAAATAAGAAGAAGATATGCTGCTCAGGCAATTTTCTGACTATTCTAATCTTTTCCCTCTTTTCAATTCTGATTGAAAATTCAAAGGAAAAAAGCATGCCTTCCTTTTCCTGGTGAAGAAAGGGGAGAAAAAAAAAGCAAACGAACGAAAAAAATATATTAATAATAAAAATAATATTTAATTGCACATTAGGGAACCATCAATAGACTTCAAATTACTAAACTAAACATGAGCGACGATACAAAGTTAATAAATCTATGCCTGCGCTACAGCGAGTACCCCTTAAAGAGCACTGTAGCCCTCCCACTCGACGTGATCTTCCAGCAGTACATTACGCAAACATTCGGCGGGGATGCTATCTGGTAGCCAGTGAGCAAGCTCTTCACCTAAATCAGCTAGCTTCGTGGAGAGCTAATATTCGAGTAGTACAATGCTCCTCGCACCTCCGACGTAGATGGCGCACAGAAGGTCATTGACAAGCTCCTGCAATACTACAAATATTTACTCTTCCTTCAAGATAAGTATGGTGGATTTGTTTTTAATCTTTTGTTTAGCAGAATGTGAAGAAACTCAAAAATAGTTTAGCATGAAGAGAAAATAGACAAAAAAGATGATAAATTTAGTAATTTTTGTTTTTCTTTTTCTGATTAGGTTCAGATTCGAGTACTATCAGCAAGGCTCAGTGAAAATCCCTTTCCAATGGAGCAATTCCTTCAATGCTTAGAAATCTATTGCATCACCTAGTTTGATCTTCGAGAAGTCATGCATTCTCTATAATTTAGCAGTGCTCTACAATGCTTAAGGTGTGTGCTTGATGAATGGAAAGACGACGAATGACAGGAAGATTTCAACTTAGAAATTCAGATTTGGCTTGTGGTGTGTTCAATAAATCAGGGAGCTCACTATGAACATCTCCTAGGATTTGAAAATCATCCATTCTGATCTAGGAGAGAACAACCTTGACATCCTTTATCATTCCATGTTGGGGAACTGTTATGCAGCGTTGTATTCGAATCTTCTGCAAGATGAAGCGCGCATTAAATTGAACAATATTGCTAGTTTAGCTGGAGAAGCGAGTTATAATTTCACGATTGCACTCAGCAAAGCAAACGCACTGATTCAAGCAGCAGATAGCTTTATTCCATCTGATCACCTTCAAAAAGTCAAGGCTACTCTGTTTTTCGGGTCAGTTAGGTTCCTTGCTATTGCTGGACTCAAAATGGCTAAATGGCATCAAGGGGAACAAGAAGATGACATCAAAGGAGAACACATTGGTTGGGCACTTGGATATATCAAAAATGCTATGAGTTCTGTGCAAAAGGCTTTCACAAATGAAGTAAAATTGATTAAAATCAGTCATTTTGAACGGAATTTAAAATAAAAAAATATTTTAACTCATTCTTTTATTTTGATTAAAGGGTGTGATGAAAAATCTGGAAAAAGATTAGAAAGCTGAGCTTGAAGCACTCAAAAAAGAAGTAGAAACTCAATACGCTTAGCTTAATCAGAGAAACGAGCAGGTATTACTTATTCTCAAAAGAGAGAGAGAAATATTCCCTGAAATTTAAATTTATTATTTTAATAAATTTTTGATTTTCTCTTTCTTTTTAGATCTACAAGCACAATGTTCCAGATGATAAGAAGCTTCCACGCACATAATTGATGCCATAATTAGTCATCCAACCCTTTGAGCCTAAGGAACTATCTGTCAAAATCGAAGTCGACAATTAGATGTTTGCGAACTTTGCAAACGAAGACACAATCAATCTGATAATTGAAATCAAGGGGTTCGCATAGTCGAAGAGTGTCGAAGTTGAAGCAGCTTAGAAGCAAATCATTGATATGAAGAACACTGCATATCTTGAAAATTTCGTGAATTTCTTCTTAGATATGGTCAGTAAAAACGCGTAATCTTAGAAATCTCAAAACTTGCCACCAAAAGTAGCTGAGAAAATCAGCAAGATCAACTCATTAGGTGGAACACAGAAATTGCAGCAGAGCGTGTAAAATCTCAAGGATTCTAATCTGCAATGCGGACTTATCCTGCAAAACGTAAGGAAGACCATCGAGTAAGAACAACAAGATGATGAATCCATGAAAGCACAGCATAATTTCAAATGGACAAGAGCTCCTTCAACTCAAACAAATAAAGACTACCTAGGAGAACTCAAAAGTACTTATTTTATTCACATAATTATTTGATTTTACTTATTTGTAAAGATTAAATTCATGATAATTTTTTTCTTCTTCTAGATTTGGATGATAACTTCAAGATTGCCTGCGATATTGAAATGGAAAACCAATCCAAATGGACGTAGAATCAATTTGTTGTAGAGATTCTGTCGAAATCCCCTTAGGAATAATTCAAGCTCTTAGGTGCAAGTTCAGCAGAAGACGATTTTAAAGCTCATAACCAATAGTAGCTCGGTAAACTCGAGCAAGTCGACACCGAAATCAATCAATTCGTTGCTTCGATTAAGGAATGCGTGAACCAAATCAACTCCACAATTAGAAACTACAATTATCAAGAAGAAGTCACTAAATCACTTTAGAACAAAGTCCCCAAGGAGAAAATTCTGGAAAACATCCTCGCACCTGTGTCTCAACACACCAACGCACTCAACAGCATCGTAAGGAGCTTCATATGTTTTAAAATGAATTATTCATTTCAGATTTATTTCCCATTCTTGCCCATTTTTTCTAATCATTTTTTCTTTTTGTTGAAGATTGCTAATTTCAGCACAAAAGTCAGTGAAGCCTGTATGATTTCAATCGATCTTCAATAACGTAGAAATCAAAAAACTGGTGGCGGTAGTATGGAACAACAAGAGAAGATTTCCGGTGGATTAAATCAACTCGTAGGTCTCTTTGACGATTGCTAGCAAGGCATGAAATTCTACCAAGATCTAACAAGTCTCGCCTTAGATCTCCAGAAGAAAGTAGATGACTTCGTACAAGCACGTAATATGGAGAAAAACAATCTCCTTTAGATGATCAACAATGAACTCTAGAAAAACAACTTCCAGCAAGGTGGTGGCTTTGGATAGTTCCCTGCATTCAACCAAGCACCTCAGCAGCCATATGGAGGGAATAACAGCCATCAGCAATACCAACAGCCCCAGTAGCCTTATAACCCATATGCCCCCAATCCCTATGCTTAGCAACAATATTTCCAGCAACCCCCACAAGGATAGTAGTTCCCTCCTTAGAATCCTCCACAATAATAACAATAATAGCAATCATAGCCCTTCTTCAATAACGGACAATTCAATGCAGGCTAATCTGTGTTTATTCCACATAAATGAGCTTGATAATGCAATGACTATTTTGTTTGCTCACTTTTAAAAAAAATATCTTTTCATATATTTTCGCTAAATGTTTGTGCGTTTTCTCTGAATTTTAAGGAATAAGATTAGAAATTTTTTCAGTGGTTTTTAAAAATAATTTTAATGGGTTAATGTAAAATAATATAGCTTGATCTTTTAGATTTTAATAAACAATCCCGTTAATGAAGAAAGCACAAAGAAGACAGAAATGCTACACCAAAGGCTTCTAATGCTGCTTTGCATTTATCCTGTTGATCTATTGATTTCTGTTTGAAAACACCTTCTTTTCCAGCTTGATTTTTGTCATATGCTATCCCTTCATCTTCATAACTATGTTTCTTCCAATTTGATTTGCTATTCTGTAACTTCATCAATTTCTTCAGGCTAAATCGCGAAAGGCTATGAGAACGAACGCATCTCTGTTGGAGATGTATATTTCTGCATAAAAGACTGTTATGCTTCTGGATTCTAGGAGATTTTAGCTTAACTTTAAGAATATGAAGGAGGTTTTAAAGCAAATGGCTGGCTGTATGTTTACGATTCTTACTAATATTATTCCTCTCCAGACGACAAGCAATCTTATTAAAACCCAAAGCTTGGCCGCTCAGGAATATTAAAGCCAAACAACTATTAGGATTACAATTATTCTTATTATTCCAGCTATTACATCATCTACTGATTGTATTTTTCTTATTACGATAATTACTACTGAAACTCTTGTGATTTTGGTAATTAGAACTACTATCTTGACTATTACAATTATTGCTGCTGCTTGAGTAGCTACTGCTTCAGCAAGGGATTGGATATATTCTGAAGGTCTAACCCCAACTACTGTTGATTGCTAGTTTTGCTGTTCTACACAGGAGAAGAAGAATCAGAGAAAAAATTGGGAGAAGGTAACATTTCACCAGATGATTATTTAGCTGGGCCTTTCAGTCCAAATTATGGCTCATCTTGGTTTCCCTACAACAGGTGGGGAGTGCTGTATTCTTGATTCTCTGAGGATAGTTGATCTGCCGAATAAAAATCTGCTGATCCAAGCTCAGTGGATGCTGACTGAGCTTGACTTGAAACTACAACTTCTTTCTGCGGTTACCCTTAAACATCTCTGACAAAGGAGGAAAGAGGGTCAAACCTTTTTGAGAGATTGGATGCGAATGCATTCTTGAGTTCTTTCAGTTAAAACTACGAAGCCTCTGAATTATAGAGAGCCGAATTGCTGCTCATTTAACCGAGGAGTAGTTAGGACGCTGAGAGGATCCTATTGACATTTGCTTTCTGCATTTCTGCAATGTACTAGTAGAGCTTGGACATTTGATTTCTGTATCTAAGTTCTTCTAGTTCCTTGATAAGTTAGACATTCGAAGCATTTCGATTTATTTAAGAAAGCGGCTAAGCCTAAATAGACGGTAGTTCAGACTTTATGCTTTTGAACTCGATCACTTGGGACTTGAACTCCTTGTAGCGATCGATAAAGGACTTGAAATGACTATCTACACCTTAGATTATCTCCATCTTCAAGTCGTCTAGTAAATTTGTTAATTCACTTTTCATATGATCAAAATCGCTTTCGACTTTCACCTTCTCCTTCTCTACTCTCTCACGGAAGTTGCTGATATTCTGCAAACATAAACAAAATCTGAATGACCTCTAGCCCTACCAGCTGAATTAGCTGTTATGTTACCTTATCTTCCTCTGCAAGAAGAAACATGGTGTATTATGGGAAATAGTCTTGATCATAAGTGAGAATGTCTGTTGGGATGTTCAATCCATTTTTCTTCATAACATTGATTGTTTTCTGCTCGTTCATCATTGCTTGATGCTATTCTAAGACAGTCTACTCAGCTGCATCTATTGTTCTATTTTTTAAAGGTAGCGCTTCTTATCTGCTTTGGATTCCCTGTGAATTCGCTCTGTGCTCTTAGAGTAACTCAGAGAAAGATTTTTCTTTCTCGTTTTGAGAATACCTATTCATCACTAATTTAATTATTTTAAACATTACTAGATCCTTTTTACTTTGGAGATTATATTTAGCTAAGAGAAGAAGGTGGTTGCTTAGGATCTTTGTAGGAACTCATGTAGTCTACTTATCTATCAAAGCTACCTTTTTCTAATTTCCTAGAAAAATACCCTTCTTCACTGAGCTCGTTTATCTGTCTTCCAGAACCAGCAGCTACTTGTCGATCAGCGAGTGAATACTTATCCTTTTCCTGAGTTAGCATTCCTTCTCTCCATCTTGCTTGAGTATTCTGTCCTTTGTTGAATGTACTTGCAATTCTAATAGATTCAGTTTAAGCTTATGATTTAGGTGAATATCCTCTTAAAGCAGGTCCTCTTGTTAATTCAAAATAGTTTTTATACTTTGATTACTGAGCTTCATTCTCTTAAGCCCCAAACAGCCCTAATGTTCTATTAGCCTCACCAGGCAGGAATCTTGAATTTGATGTATTTAGCATGCCTTAAAGCTTGTTTGGAGTCAAAGCAGAGGTTATTTTTAAGAAACTTCTCTCAGAATCCTCTCCAACCTCATAATTCGCGTAGGTTCCATTTACAGCATCGAATCCACTTGAATTTGTAAGCGAATTGTTTTTGGTCGAATCAGTTTATATGTTTGTGCTGCCACCTAAACTGGTTAAATATTAACGCGCCTTTGCTGCACTTTCAAGAGATGACTTCGATGTATCAGCAGCTTAATCTTAAGGAACTGCTGATTGTTTTGACAATCCAACTGATGATGGCTATTGATATTTAAGAGGTTATGAAAGTTCTTTCTAGCTATTCAAAAGCTAGTAGGTTTTAGAAGACGCAATGTATTCATCAAATTTGCTTTTAAACTAATAATTCTTGAAGTCTCTTTAATTGATATTCTGTTCATTAGGATCGTTTTAAGAATTCTACTCTCCTGGTAATTATTATCTTTAGGCTCTGCTAGGAGAAGCATTTCTCTCTTTTAGGATTGGTTCATTGCTAGAAATATTTATGTTTTGCTATTCAAAAGGAGTATTGTTTGAAGACTAGAAGGTTTCAAACTGCTCTCGAGGAGGATCTTCTCCTTCTTCTTGATGATGCTCTTGATGTAAGTCCGTTACTTAATGATCCTCCATTGCTATTGTAGACTAAGAGATTATCAGTTATCTAGATTCCTCTTCTCTGACTCAAATCTCTTTTTGCTTTTGAAATTGTTTCTTAAGTCATTTAAGATATTGAAAAAATGAATCTTAATTAAGCAATAGTGACTTCAACTAATAATCTTAAAAAAATAAAAGAAGCTTATTGAAGAATTAATCATTTTAACATGGGGAATTATTAAGATACAACTATGTTACAAGTAATAGAACTTATGCAGCTAACAAACGAAAAATAGGGTTAGGAAGTAAGAAAAAGATACAAATAATTATAGAATCAATCATGCTTAGATAGGCATGAGAAGAAACAAAAAAGAGAGATGATAATGGAGAATTTTAATTAGATTTTGCAAAGTATTAACAGCATATTAGGGGTGTAAGATCGACAGTGGAAGTCAATTTAATATATCTACATTGTTATGATTAACAGCAAGACTCGAGTTGAATGGATCTTCTTCTAAGGTCATTGCAAACTATGAGTTGAGACTAATAACAAACAAAGTTAATTTCTTTAAAAAATAAATTATAAATATTTACTTGATTGGATTAATGGATCGACCCACATGTTCAACTCCATCTTGAAGAGGAGTTTTAATGAATAAATGATTCACGAATTTCTATGAGCTCACTGTCCTTAGTGTTGTTGCATGACCAGATAAATTCAGCATCTTAGATGGGCTCTCGTAAGTTACAGCTATCCCCTAAGGAGCTCGCAGAATGTTCGCTTCTCTAGCTTCTCCAGTTGTTTCAGAAAGTAACCTTTCTTCGTCATCACATAGTTCTCTAGAGTCAAAGAACCCAAAAGGAGATTTTTCTTGTCTCTTGAGTGTGAAAGCTTAACTTTATCCAGAAGATTAATAAGAATAACTCGCTGAAGATGGATGCAATGACTGGTCAAACATTGAGTCTTATTGAAAAGGATATTTGGGCTTTTTGTCTGTCAGAGGGCATAGCAATACAGCAGGCATTTTAAAATCTCCCTATTATTAGAGATAGTAGCCTTCACTTGGATTAATAGAAGAAAGGGGGTTACTTGAAGGAACTTAAGAAAACTAATCGTAAGCTTAGTAAGGATATTACTCTTAATAGTAAATGGATCCTTCCTATTTTTCTGAAAACAAGTAATCCTGTTAAGAATTACTATCTGTGTTTTGGAGATGCTTACTAGATGAAGGATACTATTATTGAATAGCACAAGCGAGCTTTTATCTTGTAGGATTTTTTAAAGGCTGCTTTTGTTGCTTTGCTGCGTAGTTGCAACCATTAAAAATGTTTTCTTTATCGTCCATATCAATCATCTTTTCTTCGATTTTTAGCTTTTTCTGAAGACCTTAGCATAGTTCATTATTAGCAGAGGAATCAGTAACAAGTTTATTCTTATTACTTTATCCTAATACTCCAGTCTAATTCTAGTTATTTAAGGAAACTATTTCAGAATTACGATCAAATTATTGTTTCTTAATTGAAGAGGAAGAAATAGATGCACTTGGTTTCTTAATATTTTATTCAATATCTATTTTCAATTCACTTTTTTCTAAGGTAAGAAGTTCTTTAGAAGCAATTGATTTGCTTTTTTCAGGTTCTTCTTGGTCATTAAACTCTTAATCTTCGTCGTCTTCTTCACTTGGTATGTAAACTTTATTCATTAAGATGATTTCAAGGGCTTTTCGTTCAGATGGATTAGATAATCTATTTACGTAGTCCTCACCAAAGCTAGAGAATTCTTTGCGAACTTTTTCAAGCTATTTAACATAGTCTTCTAGTCTCTTCTTCATTCCACTGTTCCAATGATTTTTTATGGAGTTGTCAGTCCTTCCAAAGATGTGTTTTGCAATTTCTGCCCATTTATTGCCGATTGCTCGATGAAATAAATATAAAATCCATTCTTCTTTCTCATTCCACTAGCACTTCCTAATCTAAGGGTTTAGATGGTTATGCCATCTTAAAACAATTATTAGGCATATTGTAAGTTGTCTACAAGAAATATTGTTTTTAAAATAAAACTAATTGTAATGAATTAACCAATCTAATTTTCTTTTGGTAATTTATAAAATCAGAATCCCTCCCCCTAATTGTTTGTAAAATGCTATTTAATATGGTTTATTTGTGTAAGGATGATATTAATTTTTAAATTGAAAATTTCAATGTTATTAAACTATAATTAAAAATAATTAGAATCTTATTTTTATTTTTTATGATATTTATTAGATTTTTTGTAAATATGTGCCAACTCACTGTATTTTGAAATTCCAGTTGGGGAAAATTCAAAAATCTAATCCAAAACTCTTTTATGTTTTGTAGGTATTTCGAAGTAATTTCACTTTTCTAACGACATCCTTTAAAATCGGTTCTACAAAATCTTTGAATATGTTGAAACTAGTATTTACTCTATCTATTATGTCCAATTATTATTTAACAGAATCCTTTCATTTATATTAGTAAGTTTAAAATATTGCTCTTTTATGAAATTCTTAAATAAATTGGTTGGCCAAAATCAATTTTGAAATGCACTGGATTAAGCACTTTTGAATTCCGTTCTTATTTCGAAATCAAACTCCTTGCTCTAAAATAGGGAGGGAGGGTTAAATAGCCAAACAACTGACTTTGGTCTTAAAAATGAAACTTAAATTACCTTTCTCTGCACTATTTTCCGATCCGTCCCTCAAGGTGAGTAGCAATGAATGTCCATTTTTGTGGTCCATGCTCTTTCACTAGTTAAACGACTAGTTTATCTTCTTCTTCACTCCAAGGCTCTGCATTTGTTTCAAGATAAGAAAATCATTTTAAAGGTAGTTAGTTTCTTACTTTTTTTGCACTTGTGCGAGTCACTAACTTCATTGAGTGTATCGGAACCTTAGAGAACAAAAGGTTTTTGTTATTTTAAAATGAATTCGACCAAAAAATTCAGAAATACTGTTCTTTGAAGGCAAAGGTTTGGCTGCTTTCTTTGGCTCTGGCCCTTTATGAGTTGAAATTGAATCCTTTTATGATTGCATGGTGGTTGAATGTTTGATATTGGTCAACTATTAGAGACGCTAAGAAAGGTGTTGAAGTAGGATGATCTCTAGAGTGACTGACTGATAATGGAAGTATTAGAGGATACTATTTAGTTGTAATTGATAGATATTATTGTGTTAATTTTGATTTTATTCTTTTTTGTTATTCAGAAATCGTCTTAAAACGAAGAATCTGGATTTTTCAATGTTTCCTCAGATTAAATCAACTTTCAAATAATTTGAAGCTGTTTCAACGAATCTGTTCTGAATGTGCTATTGACTCAAATCAAAGAAACAACAAATACATTAAAAAAAATGATTCTTTTTCAATCTTTTTCTTGTGTTTCTTAAGAAGAAGAATTCAAGATTAAATGAAATCTAATAAATACTAAAATATGAAAGATTGAAAGTGAAATCTTTAGATTTTATGATTTATAAGAAATGAAGTTAAAAACAAAAAGGAATATTTTGTTTATCAATACAATAAAATGGATGCTATTTCTGTAGCTTCAAGAAGAATTATTGATAAAAAAATAAAATGGCTAGATACCAACAAGAGTTAAAGAAAGGAAAGTAGGCGAAGACAAAAAGTGCCTAAAAGATGTGTGTATTCGAGAGAGTGAGGTGAGAAAGAAGATAAAATTAAGAATTAAAGTAAAGATAAAAGAAAACTAATAGGAAAAAAAAAGCAATGAGTTTCGTTATTGAAAAGGAAGCAGACTTCAAGTACATCCATCGTATCTTGAATACCAACATCGATGGCAAGAGAATTACCCCAATCGCTCTTACTGGTATTAGAGGTGTTGGCAGAAGATTCGCCTACATCATTTGCAAAGTCCTCAAGATTGACCCCACTGCCAGAGCTGGTTTACTCACTGAAGAGCAATGCAGCAAGATTACTGAGATTATCGCTGATCCCATTTCTCACGGTATCCCATCATGGCTCCTCAACAGAATCAACGATTTCAGAGATGGCAAAAACTACCAACTCGCTTCCAATACTCTCGATACCAAAATGAGAGAAGATCTCGAAAGACTCAAGAAAATCAAGTCAAACAGAGGTCTTAGACATTTCTGGGGTCTTAAGGTAAGAGGTCAGCACACCAAGACCACCGGTCGTCACGGAGTTGTCTGCGGTGTTGTCAGAAAGAACAAATGAAGGATGTTTTATTTTCATTAGGTTTATGCTACACGCAATAATAATAAAATAATTACCTATTTGGAAAAAGGATATCTGTTTTATTCGTGTTCCAGCTATTTAAACAAGACTATTCGCTTTACAATCCCTACAATCCTATCTTCAAATCAGCAGAATATTTCATTGTCAAAGGGGATAGCTATTATCCATTTTATTAACAAATTAAAGAATAAGAAACAAAAAAAGACATTATTTTTGTTTGTTTTTAGATATTTCTTTAAATTCGATGTTTTGAAAAGCATCAACAAGAAATCTTCAACTTGCAGCACATTGATATTTTGTTTGTGAATGATTGAAGTATTATGCTTTTTATGGTTTCTTCTGATGATAGATATGAAGAAAATAAGCCAATATCTAATAGTTTAGGTGTTTATCTTGTTTTTGAATTTGATTGGTTTCTTCTCTCTTTGAAACCATAACTATTTTTATTATTATTTTTGTTTTTCTTAAAATATTTACTTTAGAATGCATTTCTTATTACAAAAGATTTTGATAATAGAATAATTTATCCTTAAATTTTTTAAGAAAAGACTGCTGATCCAGGTAACAAATGGCTAAATCAAAATAATAAAAAAGTGCAGTTTGAATTTTTAAATGTATATCCAATGATAGCCACAGCAAGATTAAAACGTTCTATTTAATTTTCTGTTATGATTTCAATTATTATTCACTCTTTATCAAATCTAATTGTAAATAGTGGATTGTTTATGAAATTATTACTAGTACCAAAGCAAATAATTTAATAACTATTAATTTATAACTCAGTAAACAAGAAGAAAGATGATTTATTTTTGATAGATTCTTTAAGCTCAAGATTAATTGAATATGATGAAATAATATTAAGAGATTGGTATTATTACTAAAACAATTGTAAAAAATATTGAATATGGTAAAAGTATCATTAAAAGCAGAAATCTAAGGATGCTTGAATCAAACAGATGAGAGCAAGTCAGGATAGAAATAATTACACCTGCGGGTAATAAAAGATAAAAAAGACAAAACGATTATCTTCGAATACGATAAATCAAGAGTCATTGAATAAAAATAAAATATGAAGCAATCAATTACAAAATAATAAAAAGTTAGATTTAAGGGCAAATAATTAATCAGTAAAATAAGGAAAATTAGTAATTCTTGAATAGAGAAAATTTAAAAAATATGAGATTGTTTAATAAGGTGGTAAAAAGATAAAAAGAAGTAAATCATTAGGAAGTTAACTCAAAGGAAGGGAGGAAAATAAGTATAATAATAATTTTTAGAAGTAAACTAATTTAGTTAAACAGCAATAAATACAAACCGCTGAGAGTATTAATATAGAAATGCTAAAAAATGTTGGCTCAGGGCTGTCAAGTGCAGAATTGATTGAGATGGCTCATCCAAATAATTATATTTCTCCTGGCACTTAGTCACCGCATAGTTATTTAGTTTCGAGCAAGATCTAAATGCCTGCTGGAGATGATATGATAAAGAATTAAATGACGGAACCTCTTTCCTCTGATCGCATTAATCGTCCGAAAATATAAGACATCGAAGACAATCTTAAAAGAGAAATTACTGCTGCTATGGAGGCTGAAGAGGGAATCGAGTTAGAAGTAGACCAAAAAGCCTAAACCAATACCTAAAGTGGCCAATAACTTGAAGAACATGATAGATAAAGCCAGCATAATCACCGCCCCCACAAGCATAGCTGCCATTAAAATGAAGGATTTGACTCCCTCAAAATACCTGCTGACTGGAAGAAAGCTGAAATGCATGCTAAATCAAGAGAAACAAAACCAGAACTCGACGAAGCATCTGGTGATGGTGGAATGCAGCCTGTCTGCGAATGTTGTGGATACGAGTTAGAGAGGAAAAAAGTCGGATTGAATGTGGACATCATGGATCTTGGTTTCTTGGGATCTGGATTTCCTCTGTTCTACAATTACATTAAATACTGCTGTCTCATGCTCTTTTCCCTGTTTGTGATCCAAGGAATTCCAAACTTAGTCTACAATTTGAAAGGTGATTTTTGCAATAAGACAGAATTGCAGGTTTATGAAGCACATGAAGAGAATAAGCATCACTCAGTTCATGATTTCATAATACCTTGCCCAGACAGCGTTTTTAACAGAATGTCAATCGCCAATGTTATTGATAAAATGGATCATAAAACAAACTATGATTTTCACTACTCGATTGCTGCAATATTAGCTTAGCTTGCTCTGAGCATGCTATTCCGCAGAAGTTAGAGATAAATAGAGTCAAAGGTAGATGAAGATAACAGTACCCCTTCTGACTTTACTATTATGGTAGAGAACATTAAAACTGATATTCCAGACATTGAAGCCAGTTTGAGGTCACTTATGGAGAAATATGGAACAGTTACAAAGATAAATCTTGTGTATGACATAAATGAGCTAGAGGAGATTGAACAAAAAATGGGTAAAGTTATCAAGGAGAAGCAGGATGCTCTTTATAAGTACAATTTTAACTTTGAAAATGAAGAAGTTAAGAAGACTGAT
>Ga0302285_10000396_pt1 | contig 24261 bp, 20 predicted proteins | sample III_Fen_E2_2_FD_200455 | JGI IMG/M metagenome (GOLD analysis project Ga0302285, IMG submission 200455) | Peat permafrost microbial communities from Stordalen Mire near Abisko, Sweden - III_Fen_E2_2 | ecosystem: Environmental > Terrestrial > Soil > Wetlands > Permafrost | place: Sweden: Abisko... | reverse complement strand
GTGGAAATAATCACAACATTGACTAATATTAATAAAGTTGAATTATTTGAAATTAGAAATTATTTTTGAATACTAAATACCTAAAGTTCCCCTTTTATTAGAAGTTAACGCAGCACAAACAAGCACATATATAACCCAATTTTGGATCAGTCTCTTCTATCCTTAATTATTTTTTTATTCTTTTGTGCTGTAAAGTTAAAATAAACTATTTATTTTTTAGATATCTTTATGAAAAAAATAGATTATTTTTCATTGCTATTGAGAAGATACATACGAAAAAAAACTAGCCATTTCATTTCTTGAGGCGAATCTGCTCTCGTGAGATAGAAATGGATGATTAAGCGCCTGCGTGATATCAAATCTCTCATTGATTTTGAATTATAATAAATTTTGAATAAGATCTTTAAGCTATTCGACTTGATCAGAGAAAGAATGACCTATTTCTTGGCTATTAAAGCTAGAATCATGCATAACCTCCTAGATAGTAGCTGGATGATGAGTGTACTTAGTACAATTATCTTCGTGATTATTTAGAAGATTGGTTTTATAAGAAACAGGATTGTTGATCGATTATGCCCTCTATTTTCTCCTTTTTTCTCTCAGTTCCGCATTGTCACGATGGCTAACATCTGATGAGTCTGCTGACATTACGTCTCTTTTGAGAGCTTCTATCAAAGCTGAAGGAATATCTGCTGCTTCCTAAGTTTCCTCTTCAAGATTGGAAATAAGTAAATTAGTTGTTTTCCAGAATTCTTCATAATTCTTCAGCACGATATTCTTATACTTATGATCGGAAAATGTAGCTTTAAAGAAAGGATACGTCTTGGTAATTAACCTGAAAAGCACGACACCAGTAGAGAACAAGTCAATCTTGGCAAAGTCTTCGAAGGAATATTCAGCTTTGATTTCATTGCTGGGATCGCTAATGACAGGTAATCCAGTGATGTAAATTGGTGATTCTTTTGTAAAGACTTTAACCTATTTTCCGATCTACTCCGGTGCTAAATATTTGTCCGTGCCACAAATCGTTTCATTTGAGTCGCAAGAGAAAGCAAGATCAATGAGTTTCAGTGAAAAATCTTCACTAAACACAATATTGTCGCATTTTATATCCCTGTGTACTAAACCTGCTTGATTCATCTCCTTCAAACCTGTCAAAAGCAAGTACCTTAATCTATTAAAGAATCTTTTTTATTTTAAGCATATAACTGCAAATTCCTTTTGTAAAAGAGTTTATTTATGATTGGGAAGTTATATCTACCTTGAAGTAGCTACAAAGCGATAGTCCTGACAACTGGTAAGGGAACATTTTTATAATTTGGAGATTCTATGTAAGTTCCAAGACACCCATTTTGGGCATACTCGAGGAAAAGTGCATGGCATGAGATGGTTTTGCCTTCGAAATTTAACTAAAATACCTTCATATGATGGATGTACCTTATGATATTGGAATGCAAATGTTCTCGCTAAGGATCATGCGAATCGTGCTCTCTTATTTGAAATGCTTATTTCTGTTCTCTTGCATAAATCTGTCCCTGATCGAAAGTTAATGATCTCCTCATCACTTATGTTCGTGGAATCGATTCTTTCCCTTCTATCTCTTATAATTAACTTTCCTATGAAACTCTGAGCTTTAAGAAAGCCATGACTTCGTTATTAAAAGAGCGTTCTTTTTCATCGTTAAATAGATCTCGAGGAATTGCTTTAATAGCGAATTAATGCTTCTGAATGTCTTCACAAAGAAAAACTCTTTAACAAAAAAATGTACATAAATAACTAAGGTATTCTTCATTAGTATACTATGGAATGTAGTTACTGGCCGTAGCTGCCATTTCCTAGTTTTTTAATAACAGATATCTGCATTGAGCTCATAACTATGCTCGCTTCGCACTCTTAATCCTAATGCAATTTCCTTTTTTTTTCGATGAAATTTTCTACCCCAAAAATTAAATTGCAGACAATAATATTCTTTTCATATAAGTTCCTTTATTAGTACATTTGAGTTTTAATTTTAAAATCCCTATTTTGAGAAAGCACATACATCCATGATTGGGACTAGAATGGCAGGATTAAATAGACAATTTATCTCTTCTCTCTTCTCCACAACTATATTTTTATGTGAATAAGCAAAGAAATTTATTATCATGACTTTTAACTACACGTTTTTAAACTCTAACAATTTTTGACAACACAGAGGGGGAGGGGAAAAAAATACCCGCCGTGGGGATTGAACCCACGACCACAGGATTAAAAGTCTTGCGCTCTCCCAACTGAGCTAGACGGGCATTATAACAGTCTTGAAGTGATCAGAAAATTCTCCAAATAGGAAGAGATAATTTTGATGTAAAGGTGTCTCTGAACATAAAAAATATTAGGTTTATATTTAATAATTGAATAGTCTAATTATTATCCAATATTCTTTTTTGTTATTAAGAACGCTATTTAAGGAAAAATAGATTAAAATAGCTAAAATTAAATGAATTAAAAAAGAAATAAATGATAAAAAACAAAAACCTTCATAAATAATTTTGAGCTAGAGAAATGTAGAGTGAAGTGGTTTTGACTTTGGTTCTTTTAAGATCGGATTCAAAGAGAATGAACAATAAATTTTCTCAAAATAAACTTTAAAATAACATTATACTGTCTATCTTGCTATCTATTACTTCTTTTCATTATCTTAATTTTGAGCTCTTCTCAAAGGAAATTCCTAATAAAAAAATTATGTAATCAAAGGAATGCTAAATAATGCCAAAAAGTGAAAATTCATATTTGATAAATACAATCTACCATTTTCTTAGATTAATTCTTCCTATTATTATTATTATGGCTAAATTCATTTAAGGAACAATTACATCATTTCATGCATAATCATTAGAGTTTTCACTTATTAAGAATCTAAATAAACAAAAAAATGGACACTTAATTTGAAATCCTAATCCATCACATTTGTGCTTTCTTTGAAAATTTGAGAGAGAGATGAAAATAATCAATAATTAGAAATAAACCACACAGACATGTGTGTGTTTTTGTGTGGATTTGATGTTCCCCGATGATAATTTAGTTTTATTATTGATGTGTGTCTGATCTCTACTTTGGAATCAAATTAGTCCCACTCCTACTTACAAAAAAATAATTACCAAAAATAAATAAATAAACAACAAGACTTGAAGAAAAAAGAGACTAAACAACTCATTTTGACTTTCTCACTCTTCAAACTCTTCAAATGTTGCCTCTCACTTGTTGAAGTATCAAAATAATCTCTTTTTTTAAATTGTACCTGCAATTTGTATTATTGTTTTCATAATCCTAGAGCAACTAATTTTCTTTCGATCTTTAGTGAGTCTCCCTCATTACCGCTTGTCTGCCAAGGCCTTAGATACCTTTCAAAGGTAGTGCCAGTGCGAAGCGGTTTTCTCTATTCCTCTCTTTTCATGATAGCTAGAGTGGATATTACTCTCTTCGTTTAACTATGAAGTGCTGATTGGAAGGATAAACGTAGGACTGGAGAGATGAATCACTTAAAATAAAGTTCTCTGTTTAGCTGACTTATTGATGGTGTTGAGGGTCATCAAAATAGATCCTTTACCTATTCCTTTGACTGGTAGTTGCTAATAGAAGATGGAAGGTCGCTGAGTGATAAAAATAAAGTGAAACTTAAGTTATGGTTGGTAGCTCTTCAAAAATGAATAGAGTTCAAATCCCTTTAGTTTGTGAGATTAAAACAAACTATCTCTTCATAGGAAGAAAATGATACAAGCTCATTAGAAGCCTATCAGGAGTTGGTCTTTAAATATTCCTGGGTTTCTTTAAACTCTATGAGAAGACCAAAAATCAATTAAAAGAAATATTTTTTCTCACTTCTTCAGATGTGCAGATATCTTTGTGTTTTGTGGAAAAAGAGATGTAGTTCAAGAAGAAGATTAATTGGAAAAAGCATTCTATTATGTATCCCTTTGTTTCCTTCTCAACTGAAGTGACATTTCCCTTCTTAATTGTTATTCTTGCTGAGATGTGTATTTATGCAATAGAATACCTTCTCAAGAAAACAAATCTACTTTTTATAACTGTCTCTGTTTTAATTTAAAAATTATCTTAAGGAAAACAATACAAATTTCAAGTTAGTTCATTTTTTAAAATATCATAAATCTTTTTTTCATGTTGTTCGTAAAATTAAACAGGAAATAAGAAGAAAAAAAAATGCGAACATTTCCTTTCTGTTTGTTTGTAAATTAATAAATCAAGTCTAAGATTTAAGCGAAATTAATGAATTGAACTATTCGACAATCCGAACTCAATTTCCAAAAACTAAAATAACCCAAAATAAAAGGAATTTGCTTGTGCTAACAAATCTAGTTAGTTTTGGAGTTTCCCCTCTTTTAATTTAGTTTACAGATTAATAAATTAGCCGAAATACCATACATCCTTGGGAGTTCTTTCTATTTTTAATGAAATTACTTTTTGGTTAAGCCTATTCCCAATTCGTATCTCTGTTCCTCCCCCCTGATCCCCCTGATCAAGAGGTTAAAAGTTTTTATCTCTCTAGCTCTCTTTTGTAATTTTAAACATTTCCTTTCTACTACTGCTAATCCAACAAACGAAATCGCTGGATTTAGCTTTTCTGTTGAAACCCACGTTAGACAAAGTTGATTGTATTAAGCGAAAGGATAGTTAAAGCGCTTTGAAGGATATTAACAAAGTTTCTTCGAAAAAAAAGTGATTTCATTTTTAACTTTTTCCAAAATAAAATTTAGCAGATCAGTCAGGTTAATCTATAAATAAGAATGCAAGTGAAAGAGTACTATCAAGCCAAAGGAGACTGATATATTTGCCATTCTTTTTTGAGTTTCTAGATTACAGAATGATGATCTTAAGTATCATTGATCTCGAAATAGTTAAAGTTTGAAAAAAAGCCTTCTTTTGTTTAGAATCCAAAACATAACATTTTGTAAAAAGAATAAAAATGTGCAATGATGTGCATTTCTATGAGATTTTCGTAACGAAAAATACTAACAATATTTCCATATTTTCGATGTTTTTAGAGTTCAAAGTAGCAGCCTTGAACATAATAAAGGATCGTTTTTCAGATTGCTATTGTGTATCTTGTATGGAAAGTTCGATTTGTTCTTCTTTAGATGGTATTAACATAATTTTAAAGACAAACGATCTTAGGTAGTTTATTATGGCGTTCAGCATGCAAATACTAGCAAAATATCACATTTTGAATGAATATTTAGTGAAAAGATAATTATTTTATTAATAATAACTGAATAAATTGCATTTTAAACAATGACATTTCATGACAATTTTACCTGGAAATAGGGTAAAAATATATTTTAAGGCAAGCCGAAATGCATTTTAAGGCAGGAAAGGGAGGATATGAGATTAGCAGGGTCAAATTCTTGAGACAATTGCGGGTGAAATAAAAAATAAATTCAACTAAAACAAATAAAATCTAATTTTTTACATCAATTTATTAAAATGGCTGACACCGACTCACCCGCTATCGTTATCGACAATGGTTCTGGTATGTGCAAGGCAGGTATTGCTGGAGATGATGCACCCAGAGCTATCTTCCCTTCTATTATTGGAAGACCTAAGGTCCCAGGTATCATGGTTGGTATGGACTAAAAGGAATGCTACGTTGGAGAAGAAGCATAAGCCAAACGTGGTGTGCTCAATCTTAAATACCCCATTGAACACGGTATTGTCACCAACTACGATGACATGGAGAAGATCTGGCATCACTGCTTCTTCAATGAGCTCAGAGTTGTCCCCGAAGAACACCCCTGCTTGCTCACTGAAGCTCCTCAAAATCCTAAAATCAACAGAGAAAAGATGACCAAGACTATGTTCGAGACTTTCAACGTCCCTTCATTCTACGTTGCTATCCAAGCCGTTCTTTCCCTTTATGCTTCAGGAAGAACAACTGGTATCGTTGTTGACTCTGGTGATGGTGTTACCCACACCGTTCCCATCTACGAAGGTTACGCACTTCCTCACGCTATTCTTCGTATTGACTTGGCTGGTCGTGACCTCACCGAGTACTGCATGAAGCTCCTCTACGAAATTGGTCTCAATTTCTCCTCCACCGCCGAGCGTGAAATCATCAGAGACATCAAGGAGAAGCTCTGCTACGTTGCTCTCGATTTTGAAGCTGAAACCAAGGCCTACAAGGAATCTTCTCAAAACGACAAGAGCTACGAACTCCCAGACGGAAACACTGTCACCGTCTAGAGCCAACGTTTCAGATGCCCTGAGTTGCTCTTCAAGCCCTCTTTCATCGGAAAAGAATACAACGGTCTCCACGAGCTCACTTTCAACTCAATCATGAAATGCGATGTTGATGTCAGAAAAGATCTTTACAACAACATTGTTCTTTCTGGTGGTACTACTATGTTCCCTGGTATTGCTGAAAGACTCTCCAAGGAAGTCAGTGCTCTTGCACCTTCCTCCATGAAGATTAAGGTTGTCGCTCCTCCTGAGAGACGTTACTCAGTCTGGATTGGTGGTTCTATCTTATCCTCCCTCTCAACCTTCCAGACCATGTGGATCACCAAGGCCGAGTACGACGAATCTGGTCCTTCCATTGTCCACAGAAAATGTTTCTGAAAACTACTTTACTTTTTTAATTTTTAAGTGTTTGTATTCTCTCTCTCGCAACCATTTGCTCAAATCCATCATTCTTCATTTTACAATTGTTAAAAGGGGGGGATTAGTTTATTCTTAAAAAATGATCATTTATGGGTGGCATGAATCAATTAAATACCTTTTCATATCAGCCAAAAACAGAGGATAAAAGCCAGCAATCAGAATTTGTTTTATTATCCTATCATTATTTATTTTACAAAGAACACATAAGTCTGAATAAGAATTTTTATTATTGAAGAAGATGCGATGCTCAAATGATCCACTGAGAGAAGATGACACTAAATCATAAACAGCCTAGCCACATTTTCTACCAAGTCTTGGTCTTGATTGAACTATTTTCATAACTCCTCATTATCCTTTATTATTATGTGAAAATCTTTAAGGATATTCCAACAATAAGAATAGACATACCCTGATAAATGCACACCTGCAAATATTTGAATAGGGAATAAAGACGCATCCTTATTTTATTGTGAACACAATTTAGAGAAAATGATCCAAAAAAACACATATATTTATAAATTTTAAACTAAAAATGACCATTTTTCGAAGATTATGTTAAACTCAAAGCTAAAGAAAATTATATGCAAGATATTTGATTAATCAGGAGCACTTCATAAAAACAACTATTCATGGCAAACTCATTTAAGTTGTTCAATCAGAATATATTATTCTTAAAAGACTAAGCGCCAAAGCCAGCCCCGTTCGTCGCAGATACTTACCAAGTTAAATTTTGCTATTTTGCTAAATATGAAATAACCATTTGCAAATAAGATTTTTTTTTTTAAATAGAGAGAGATATCTTTTATTGTTGAGTTTTATTATTTTTTTCTACATGAATTCAAAATCAATCATTGTAAAATTCACAGAAGAAAACAACTTCTATTGATTGAAGAAACAGTGTACCTTTTCATTATGTTAATTTATTTATTTCTCAAAAAAAATTCAAAATTTGTGTTAGCTACAAATAAACTCCAAATCAAGTGGAATAATAAATAAAAATGGCATAGAAAAGTATGGCAAGCGAGAGTGCAAATGCGTAATAGCAGCTGAACTCATTTGACTTCGCACAGATCGATGAAATGGATCCTTCTCTTGGTACTTCATATTCTTTAGTTTCGTGCATGGGTTTGATTATTCTAATATTTTGTATTTGCTTTAGCTGATGGTCATAGACTCATCTATGACAAAGAGATTAACTACCATATTAGGTATCTTTTTTGAAATAGTTACAAAACATAAAGAATCAATGATTTATCAATTTCAAATATCTTTAGATTCTTTAAGGATGAGAATGACACTTAGGATCTGTAGAATCGGGAACCTTTAAGAACAAGAATATTCATTCTTGTATGAAAATATTATTTCGAGATTTTAGTTTAATGGCATAAGTTACGAATTATTCTTTTTAAAGGGAGAAGAGAAGAATCCTTAGCTTTTGAAAATAGAACTCAACAGTGACAATGATCTCTTCTTCCATTTCACTCATATGTAAGAATAAAAGCAGAATCATATTAAAGTGCAGCTAAACTAGATTCAACATTTTCTGGATCCCTTTTAACACTTTGGTATTTCTTATTCTTTTTTGACTATTTGTATTAAGGGCAAATGAGAATAATTTCAAAGCCATCAAGACTCAGTAACAGTTAAACGTAGAATACAGCGATTACTCATCGATTTGTGTGAAATGCTTCAATAAAGTTGATAAAGACTTCTAAACCCAGTAAGGAAATCAGAAATGTTGGGGAAATAACAAATATTGGAAGCAAAATGAACTACAGCAATTCTTCAACAATCTCTATCTAAAACCATCTTATTTAACATTGGTTTGCTTATTAAATTAATGTTTATTTTTCTAAGATATTCCGCGATATTTACCATAATGGACGACGGTGCAGGGAGATTAGAAATAGTTCAGACTACAGAATACAAAAATATTGAAGTTATCGCTTTCGATTTCCAGTGCAGCAACGATGATTTCATCAGATAAGTCATTACGTATAAGTACATGAGCTTGAAGTCTAAGCTCTCCTTAATGGAGGGTAGACTGTAGGATATCCATGAGATTGTGCGAGTTAAGAACCCTTCACTTCTTCTTTCCATCAAGAAAAATGTTGGTGATAGAGCTGACAAAAGTAAATCCTCAATCATGAAAAAATGAGAAATCCTGGAAGAAATCCCTTAATAGTGGGATTCTAATATGTCATGTCATCTCTATTCATATATTTTTTTCTTCTGCTCATGAACGATTTCGCTTTTCACTCACTCACTCATACACTCATATTAGAATATGGATGAAAAGTAAATGAATAATAATCTTTCAAATTAACTTTGGAAATCTTTCTCTTAAAAATTCAAATACAGCGCAGATACTCACATATTTTTGAAACTTATCTTCGATTGGTTGAGGGGATAAAACAATTAGTTATTCAATATTATTATGGAGCTTTTTAAAAAGAAATGAAACAAAACTTTTAAAACAAGAAAATTAATGATTTTAGAATAGATAGAATGATATTAAATATCTCACGCGGCAAAATTATTTCTGAACAGATTAAAATATAAGACAGTCTCTTTCTTCTCTCTTTTTTCTGTAAATTGTTCTTCTTTGCATTTTGAAGAGCTGATTTGCCCGAAGATTGATTTGAAATAAAACAAAAAATTAAAAAAAGAAATTGTATTTTAAATCAGAAAAAAGTAAAACGAAATAAATGTCCAGATCATTTGGAGACAGTCAAGGTCAAAGTTCATCGTAATACATATTCTTTTATTTATTTTTTACTGAAAACATTTCAACAACTAGTCAACAAAGTGGGTGAGAGTTACTTCCTATTGGTTTTTCATTTACCATAAATGCTGTTTTTTAATTTTTCCTTTAAATTTTCTTCTAATAGAAAAATTGAATTTTCACCTAAAATATACTTTTTCTAAAATAGATATGGAAATCACAGCTACGGAGGTAGTAACAGAGGTGGCTATGGAGGTGGCGGTAGCAGGGGAGGCTACGGCAGTGGAAAACCTTATGGAGGAGGTGGATTTTACAATAAGAATAAATTTCTTCCTGATCAAAAGCAAGACAACAATGAAGGATAAGGATAAGGACATTAAGGCTAGGGAGGATACAATGGTGGATATGACAGTGATGAAAATCGCCTTGGCGAGAACTTGCATGATGTCGACTACGGAAAGCTGAAGTTGCCTCCTTTCTAGAAAGTGTTCTATTAAGTCGGAAAAGCTCTTCACAGTGAAGAAGAAATTTAAAAGTACAGAAAAGAAAAAGATGTGATTATTCGCTCGAAGCACACTGATATTCCTCAACCCTTCATAGCTTGGTCGGAGACTAAATTCCCAAAGTACATCATGTCAGTCATCGAAGACAGCAAGTTTACTGATCCCATGCCAATCCAAGCTCAAGGTAAAAATATTTTAAAACAAGAAAGTTAATCTGAAGGTGCGTGTGTGCGAATTAATTAATTTCCCCTCCCCCCTCTTTGCATCTCTCCTGACTTATCCCAAATTTCAATTTAAAGCTCGGATAAATCAAATATTTTCTCCTCCCCATCCCCATCATTTTCGTTATATCAATTAATTTCCTCTTAAGTTATTTTTGCAATAAAATAATTCTTTTTTTTCTTTTTTGAATTCCTCTTAGCTTTCCCAGTAGTGTTGAGTGGTCATGATCTCATTGGTATTGCACAAACTGGTTCAGGAAAGACTCTTGCGTTTATGCTACCTGCCTTGGTTCATATCAATGCATAGGATCCAGTTTAACCAGGAGAAGGTCCTATTGTACTTGTTCTCGCTCCAACTAGAGAACTAGCAAATCAAATTCAAGAGTAGTGTTTTAAGTTTGGAAGTCGCTGTAAAATCAGCAGTATCTGTGTCTATGGAGGTGCTCCTAGATATAACTAAGAAAGGGAACTAAGAAGAGGTTGCGACGTTGTGATTGCAACTCCAGGTAGACTCATTGATTTCTTGGAAAGCAATGTGATCGACTTGAAAAGAGTAACTTACTTAGTTCTTGATGAAGCTGATAGAATGTTAGACATGGGTTTCGAGCCATCCATTAGAAAAATTGTTGGGTAAATTAGACCTGACAGGCAAACCCTCATGTTCTCTGCAACATGGCCACAGTCTGTGAGAAAGTTAGCTTTGGATTTCTGCCATAGCAATCCTATTCACATTCAAATCGGAGACATGGAAAACAATGTCAACAATGACATCGAGCAGATCTGCGAAGTAGTTCCGAAAGCACAAAAATATCCTAGGTAATCTATCTACTCCAAATTCTAACTTACATGCTATTTTGGATATGGCAACTTACATTTGATTTAAAAATCTTTTTAAGGCTGAAAGAAATTCTCATGCAAATGCAAAGATACGACAAAACTATCGTGTTCACTCAAACCAAGTAAGATTGCGATGATCTCAGTGAAGCTCTTAGCCACGAGGGCATCCGCAATGCCTGCATTCATGGTGATAAATCGCAGCGTGAAAGAGATAAAGTTATGGATCTGTTCAAGACTGGGAGAATCAACACTTTGATTGCGACTGATGTCGCCTCAAGAGGACTCGATGTGAAGGATATCAAGATTGTTGTAAACTTTGATTTCCCGAAGTAGATTGAAGATTACGTCCACAGAGTTGGAAGAACCGGTAGAGCAGGTGCAACGGGTAAAGCCATCTCGTTCTTGGACAAGTATGAAGATAAGAGAATCGCAAGAGAATTAGTAGATGTACTCAAGTAAAATAACTAGGATATCTCTGAGGATCTCCTTGATCTCGCTGAAGGTAAAAAAACTTAGAAATACACTTAAAATCATGCATATTAATTGAAATATTTTTATTCTTCTTCTCAAGGCTACAGAGGTAGTAATACCAACTCAATCCAAAGAAGAACTGGTGGTGGCGGTGGTGGTAAATTCGGTGGAGGCTACTCGAACAATAACAACAATAACCGATACTCTAATGGAGGCGATTCTGAGCAAGGATTCAACAGAAACTTCAACAACAATAACAACAACAACAACTAAGGTGGTTATAGAACAGGTGGAAGCTACAACAATCAAGGAAGTAACAATAGTAACAGCAACTCCAATAGTGGTGCGTACAGCTATAATCGTGATTTCCCTAGAAGAGACGGACCATAGCAATAGCAACAACAACCATTACAGAACCACCAAACCGACAATGGAGAACAGCACGGATAAGATGGTCCCAAGAGATAAGGGTTCTTCAATGCCAAAAAAGAAACCAATTATTGATCATCTCTGCCTGAAGGCAACCACATGAAAGAATAACTTATTTAATTTAAATATATTAATAGGGCAGAAATGTATCTTCAGCAGGGAATATGAGAAAAGAGAAAAATCACTTGTTATTTCTATACAGCCAAATACTTTAGCACAAACATCGTTCTCGAGTAGCAATCTAAAGACCAAAGTGCCAGACAAGCATGCTCAGTGATTTAAAATAAAAATATTAATTGTTCCTTTCCTCACTCCTTCCCTCCTCAACCGCAACAACTAAAATAAGAAAAAATAATATTAAAAATATTGATACTTTCAATATGTAGCACAGAGATTCCCAATGGGGGCGCACATTGTTGTCTCTTAGGTTTTTAATCTTTTCCCCTAAACAAAAACCTCAAAGACAACTACTCAAACATTCATTATCAATTCCTCTCATTTTCAATCTCTCAGTCTACCATCTCGTTATTTATTATTATTTCTTGTCTCTCCTAACAAAAATTGTTGTTCTTTTTACTTTGTTGCCTGAATATTTGTGTCCTATCCAGTATATCTCAAGTTCTTTCATCGTAAACACTATTTAAATAAGTCTTCAATCTTTTTTTACATTTTTAAGAAAAGGTTATTATTAATTATTGCATGCATATCTCTCACATTCTCTGGTTCTTTGTTTATTCAGAAAATGTTTCTCCATAATTTTTTTGACTCCACATTCATCATCAAATGAGGGATCTGCTTATGAATAATTTTTTCCCTTTTATGAATTAAAATGTGATTTTAAATATTGTTGAAAATAAAAGTTTTTTATCTTAAAAAAAGCAGCTTTCTCTTTGGGATTATGTTTATCTTTTGATTAAAAGAAAAAATAGAAAGAAAAAATACTAGCAAAAATAAAGATCATGAAGAAGACAATCGATCAAATCACAGAAGCGATCTTAACGAAGGGAGCTATCCCGTAGGAAAGAGCTCAACAAATATCACACTTCAATAGACTCTTCGAACTATTTCATTATCTTGGAAATTACCTAGAGAAAAGCACCACAGCTGCTGTAGTTATTTTTTTGATTATTAATGGGAGATTCTTTATTCATTTTGTTCTTCTTTTTCATTTGATTTTTGAACATAAGACTGAGTTAAAGGAGAACTTTCAAGGCCTGGAGAGGTTACTAGCAGAGAGTCTGCAGTTCAATTTTATGGATTACTCAAACCACGAAGCATTTGCAAGGGCTATTGGAAGAATATTCATGGCTGCTATGAATGTGGATTCTTCCAAAATACCAATACTTTTAGAACTAATCGTAGCAGGAATCAAACCGAAATTGATCCTCAAGACGTAATATTAACAAATTACCAAGAATACAATAGATTTGTTCCGTCTCATTTGAAGAAAACCTTAACTTTTTCCTGTGAAGTGTGCATTTTCAGGTGTTAGTTTTTATCCTCGAGTTCCGAAGAAACCTCCCTCCTATTTCATATCCTGACATGAACGAAATGCTGCAAAACCTACTGAAGCTGTTGAAGAAGAACAACGAGATTCCCCTGAGAATAGGATGCATGAAGGTGTTTCGCTATCTCATAAGAGAATAAGTCAATGTTAACGCGATAAATAAAGCTGAGACTTACAGGCTTATTACAAAATTCTTTGTTTCTGAAAAATCCGAAGAACTTCGCAAAGAAGCCTTGCTCACATTGGTTGATTTCCTGAAATAAGCTGATGCAATGTTTCTAGCTCCTAACTATGAAACTATCATAGTTGATCTATACAAGGTATTGATTAATCAGAAAAAAGGGAAATCAAATTGTCTTTTTCAAATTATCTTTCTTTTTTTCTTTTTAGCAATTAGAAGAAACCAAAGACTGGGAAATGAAGAAAGCTTGTTCCGATTCTATCCAGCAGCTGCTCTAGATTTACATCGCTGGTGACATGGAGACAATGATTACTGCTTTGAAAGCTAAAAAAGGGAAAAAAGAACCCACGAAAGTTCCAGCTGATGCAGCCGAAGCTAAAGATAAATTTAAGATAATTTTGAATTTACTGACTGAACATCTAAATGCTCGTAAGAGAATTAAGAGATGATTTCTTCGGCTCAATACTCCCACGAAATATATAACATATTCTTGTTGATTTATCAGGTCCTAATTTGAGATTGTTTATCGTCGACATTTTTAGTGGCATCGTCTATCAGCAGAACACGAGTTTGTCTGCTAGTTTCCTCAGCAGCATCCTCGAGCTCTTCTTCTCCCATCTCAACAAAGTACTAGATTCTGCCAGAAATAATCTGAAATAAACTCAATTTATTTATTCCCAATTTGCTTGTGAAATTAATAATTTTGTTTATTTTCTTTAGATGGCATTCTAGCAATCCTCTGAGACCTTCATCGCTCGTGATGTGATGGGTCTATTCATAATATAAATGCTAGTGTTCTTGAATAATCGCTAAAAGTTCGAATTATATGAGTATCTCCGCAAGAAACTTGTAGATTTTGGAAAAGTTTACAAAGAAACGTACTTGAGATTATTGAACAATCCTGGAAATTTGAATTGTGTCAAAAATGAATAGAATATGCAACATTAGTCGCTAATCGCTCTCAGATGCTTCTTCGCTCTTGTCCAAACATTAGGCTCAGAAGTCTTTGAATAAATCAATAGTCCAAATCAACTTTGTGAGCCACTTTCGCCATTTTTCTACTTCAACAACTAACAATTCTACTTGCTTGGGTCGCATGTGCTGAGATCATTGTTCTCTGAAAATCCAAAGTGGTAAACGAACATATTGTCCTTGATACTCAACCTAATGACACTAGATCTCGCTGAACTGGAGTCTATCAAAGAAATCTGCAATATTTCAGATCCTTAATTTAGACTCTACGCTTCATCAATGTGAAATCAATATTTTTTTGACAATTTTTTTTTTGCTTGAATATCTTTCTAAATTTTCCTTTTTTTTCTAAAATAGATATGGTCACTCTATTTCTCTTGGAAACCTACTGAAACACATGGACTTCAATCTCCATTCCATCCCTTATGATATTGCCATGACTATGTTTGAATTCGCTAAGGGGTAAATTGAAAATATTTTATTTATGGAAGAAGATCAAAATAGAGACAAAACAAATATGTGTCCAGATTATAATAATAATCTTTTTTCATCTTTAACCTTTCATAGCCTGGTGAAGAGTGAATATAAATCAGAAGATCCTTAGAGTGAAGAGCTGCATTTGATCAATTCAGTCAGATTTTAAGCTGGTTGGACACTAATAAACTCCTTGTTATGCTTAGATGTAAATTGGTTAAAACAAGAGATCAAATCCATCTACAGTCTATGGCAGGATATTCTTGGTCAAACGAGAAGAGAAACAGCTAATTTCAATAACTTCATCAGTGAGCTCAACTCAAAAAGATAAGCGCTCAAAGGCTTGCTGTATTTCTTGAAGAATCTAGGAAGATTGCACACTGATCCTGTGCTTAAATATTGTGCGAATCTTGTGATTAATTTCTATCAGCAGTACATCGCCCCAACAGATTAATAACTTGGATTTGCTGTGCCTAAAAACCATCCTGATGTTATTCTTGCCAAAATTGAATTGTATTCCTGTCTCAATTAAATCCAGCCGAAACTAATATCAGAGCACATCAATGCGCTGATTTAAACATCTGTAGAAGATCTATTCTCCTCTTATTCTACTGACTTTACTCCATCTCTAAAGGGTCTTATGGATTCTGAAGATATTAATATTGGTAAATATTTATTTTTAGATTTGAAAATCCTTATGTTGTTTTGATTCAAAACTGCAATTTGTTTTTGTAGCAACTGAGTTGACCGAAAGGACTGTTCGTTTTCGACTCTTCAACAGTGTTAACATCAAGAAACTTTAAGAACAAGGTATTGAGAGAAACGAAAATCATCTGCTTGGATACGATACAGTCTTCCTCAAATATTAAGAAAAAAATTATGCCTTCACGACTTGGTTGTATCTCTAATAATTCGAGTATGTGGGAAGAATCCTAGCGTACCACAGTTTCACCAGCAAAAACAAAATCAATCTGCTGAAGTACATCTTAGGAAATCAAACACAGGTGCTAGCCTTGAAAGATCAGAACTAAAGAAACTGCAGACTCCAACCGTTCTTGCTCGTGACAATTTTTATCGCCAAAAAAATACGAGAAGCGCAAGCGAAAAATCTGCTTTAACCTGTTGAAAATGATATTGTTAACTACCTAAGACAAATGGTGGAAAGTGGGTTCTCCAGTGAAGACAATACTATTCGTGCACTTGCTGCAGGAGCTTATTCTATTCTATTTGGGATCAAAACTACTACTCCTTGCTTTGAGAGGCTGTTTAAGTAGAATATAGTTGAATAGGATTGTTATTTCAAGAAGATATTGATTTGTTTTTGTTGTTTGTGTAGATCCTTAGAAGATATGGTGGTGAAAAGAGAAGCAAGTGCAGGAGTAGCTGCATGTGTTGGGTTTATTTGCAAGAATAATAAATTCAGAGTTATGGAAGAATAATTGACTTCGATAAGTGGTTTATTCTAGAAAGCAAGTAAAAATGGAGATTCGAATACGCAGATTTGGTTGATGCACTCACTCTCCAAAGCTATTGAGGCGTACTAAGAAGATTCCGTTGATGTAGTTAGAGCATCTTTTCAATTTGTGAATCTCTAGCACATGAGATAGACACTGCAAGTTGAGTATCTTTGGAATTCGCTGTATAAAGCATTAGTTGAGAAGCTCTTACGGTTAGTTCGCAAGATACCAAAACTTGCTGAGGATAAAGCTTTGTTTTCTAGTTTTCACACTTAATTCTGGGAGGTTCAGCATCAAGTGTTTCCTGAAGTAGATTTGATCTCAGCAGATCTTGGAGTTGTATCTAATTTTCTCCATCTTTGTTACAGTTCGATTTTTAAGTCCCCTATCGATGAGAAAAAGGCTTTAATTGGACTAAAATAAAATCTAGAGGGAATCTATGCTTACAACACTGCAACGATCAAAGTGGTACTCAAGACAGTTGAGACTATCATGAAAGACAAAAAAACAGAAAAAACAGGTAACACAAAACACATATTTTATTGTTTAGTAGTTTTTGAACTCTTGAATTGTTTGTTTGATATTGTAGGCAAAGATTATTTATTAAATCATCTGATTCGGAAGATGAACTACTTCCACACGCGAAAGGACTACTACATTGCAGAAACTATTGAAGTGTTGTACTCCTCGCTAATCGAGGAGAAAGAGAAAATGACGAGAGAAGCGTGCGAGAAGAAACTTGCTATTTTCAATTTTGTTCTTTTCGGTGAATCGTTTGAGTTGAAGTAAGCAGCGGATGATGATGATGAAGGTGAGGAAGAAAAGAAGAAATCAGCTTCTAGTAAATCTTCAGAAGCATACACAAAGGAAGATTAAATTGACATTAATCTCCGGACGAAAACATTTATTCTTTCGTGCGTGGAAAACTTCTTGCGAGAATGGGATGTCTCGGAAGTTGAAAAATCATAACGAATCGGCTTCACTGGGATTATTTTCAACTTTGTCTTTAAGATCATTACGTCTTCGCATGATGAATTCAGGGCTCCTGGAATGTAGATTCTTATGAATCTCTTGAGTGTAAGGGAATTGATAAAAATATGAAAAAATAAAGCAATTTTCGATGAAATTCTAATTTTTATTTTTCTTAGAAAATCAAGAGAACTTCTGATGAAGGTGACATTCTAGAAGGAAAATTAAACTACGAAGAGCAACGAAACTTACTCTTGAAAGACTACGCAGCATAGATTGACTCTATTGTGAGTCAGAATATCAAAAATGAAAGCAAGAATACCCCAGAAGTTAACATCTTCACCTTTTAAATTCTCTCCAAATTCTTTAAGATCATCCTCAATTCTGATATAGGATTCATCAAGAAACTCATAAGCCTTGTCTCCAAGCCTCTTTTTGCTAATATTAAAAGTATTCTGAGTTTTAAAGTCTCTTTTGTGTTATTTTTTCTATTTTTTTAATCTTATTTTTGCTTGGCGATAAAAAGTGACATTCCAATCGTTTTACAGTGAGAAATCCACAACTTCCATTCAAATAAGACGCATAGAGTGTCTGAGTAAAATCTACTTGTTCATTTAGAATCGTGTGAAGAATCCCGAACTCCGTAAAAGCCTCTTCGGTGTTTTCCCTCCCATGTAACACAATTTCACAGCATTCCTCTCATTACTTCTTGTTTTCTAAATTATTTTTTCTGGCTTTACCTTCGCAGTCTCCTGTAATACTTATTACAGAACATCCAAGCTGCTATTTTAGACTCAGCTGTTGTGCTGACCGCAAGCAGAAAGCAAATCAAGAGCTACAACAATTACTACTTAATTTACAATGGAGTCAAAACTTCCTATGATGTGAAGATGCATTTCTACATGCTCGCAAACTTTGTGAAATATTACTTAGTGCTAAGTGAAGCAGTAAGCAGCATCCAGAGTCAAGGATCGGATAATCATGAAGAACTTGATGCAGAATAGAAGGAATATTAGCATAAATTAAAATCAAATGACAAGTATTTAAGTGCTGGACCTAAAATGAGCTAAATATGCTACTCTGTGCTCGTCTTCTAGCTATGCTCTAACACAAGTGTCGACTAAGAAGAGCAATATCTGAAGAAGATCTCCACCTAAATGCTGGATATTTCCTTACTCAAAAAAATTAACCACAAACTCACTGTACTTAATGTACTCAAATAATTACTCACATCGAGAATGCCTGAACTTCTCTCGCAGACAACAGCCACCACAATAACACCGGCTATTGCAAATGAAAGCTCCGTAAACTCTGCAACCACAGCTGCGACTGCGTCATCGGCAACAAGCAAATAGCAATAATCTTTGCCGATTTCATTTTCAGAACTGTTCGCTGTGCTCTTACCTTATTTAGATTATGGTCTGACTAACTTTGACTAGCAAGTTCTTGATATCACTACACTTATTCTCAAATAAGCTCCTCTTTTGTCCTCAGCTGTTCTTGCCCAAGCTGAATAGTTGCTCGACTTAATTCTAGCCAGATATCTTGAGAAACAAGCTACATCTGCTTCTTAAGCTATTTCATCTGGATGCCTACCTCTCATAAAATCTGCATTTATCCTTAAGCTTTCTATCCTGAAAGCATCAACTGATGTGTCATCTTTATCTGAGAAATTTGCATTCGCTGCTTATTTCCTCTTCTCCAAACTCGCCTTGCACTTCTCGTATGCCGATCTGCTTCCACTCCGCAGGGCCTTCATAATCATTTGTAAATAAAATTTGCCCTTTACTAATTTTTTCCAAAAGAATAAAATGAAAAACATACATTATTTCTCTAAATATTTTATGTCTTTTTAAATCCATTCTTTATTTCAAAAAAGTAAAGGAAAAGTTAGCTCAAATGAATAATGAAGAAGGTCATAAAGCTCAAGAAAGCACAGCTTGCACAATTACAGACCTTATTCTTCACGAAATAGAGAAAAATCAATCTTAGTCTCCAAAGCAAAACACGGCAATAGTCAATTATTTAGCATTTCACAGTGCCGTCTCCATGTTTTTTGAGTATTTGTCTGCAGAATCTTCAAAGAAACTCAATGGCAATTTCTCATACGTTATTGGGCTTGCTGCAACACCTGGTTTCCTCGGCTTCATCCGAAATGCATTTAACGATAGCAAACAAATTGACGAGTAGACTATTTCCTCAATTTTCTTGATTGCTTCGCAAGTTGTGATTTAGCTTAAAAATTCCCTTGAAGCGAGCTAGAAAGCTAATTAGGCCGCGAAGAATAGTGTGATAGAAGTGCTGAAGATATTCTTACTTGCAAATGCGCATGGGAGTGAAGTTCAAAGAAAGAATTCTTTTGAATTCTTCCTTCGATTCTTTATGCTGTTTGTTAATCAGAGGTTCTCTCAGCCTGACACGGCAGAGATCCTACAGCTTGTAAACCAGATTCTCAAGCACCTTGTCGCTGCAATAAATCTTTAGGATTTAGGTGGAATCATCAAGACTCTTCCACATAAACTTCAATAGGTAGTCTAGAACCTTCTCAAGACAGATCCTAGGATTATTTAAGCTCAACAACAACAGCAAGCACAACAAACCTAATAACTCTCATAAGCAGCAAACAGTGCAGCTTCTGGGAAAGGCCCAACTCTCCAATTAAAAACATTTGGATGAACGTTAGGATTGATTACTATGCGTGACTGTTTGAATGTGTATTGGTAATCTTAAAAAAACCCCAAAAATACTTAAAGTGAGCAGTTTTAACATGATTCTCAATTTCTATTATATTATCATATTTTTTGTGAGTTCTATTTAAAACAATCTTTTATCTCACAAAAGCTAAAAATATCAACAACAATCACTACCAATAACACAAATAAAAATAATCCCTTCATCACAAACTTTTCTGGCTGTTTCATTCATTTCATAGGTAATTGATCTTCTTTCCATTATCGAATCGACTCTGTTTTTGGCAACGATGTAGTTTAGAACATGCTTGTCCTTGTAAACAACAACTTTGAAGGGTTTTCTTCAATTTACGGTTTCATCCTCTGTGCTGGTTAAAATAATTAATCCTTTTCAGATTTTTGATTAGTCTAGATTGATCTCAATAGATTATTATTCCCAAGAAGTTAGGCATCGACTTGATTTTTCTGTTAAAAATGTTTGGTTTCAGTTACTAACCAAGATGTAATCTATTCCTTCTACTGCTGCTGATTATTGCCTTCAAATTGATAGTATGTCTCTTTTACTTGTTATTTTAAACTTTCTTCGGGAACTCCTTCCCTCCCACTAGTCACTTAGCCTTCAGTGGCATTGCATTTATCGAATGCTTGAGGATAATTCAACAAATTTGGTTTCTTGAAAATCCTTTAAGAATCCACTTTTACGCTATTATCCTTGGAATTTTTCATTGAATAGGTATTTTTATCTTCACGTAGGTTATCGTTATTAGCAATTTCTTCGATCTTGCCGTCTTTACTATCCTCTTGGCAAGCAAATGAGCAAGAACTTTCAAGAAAACTCAGCTTTGGAATATCTTTCTGATTGTCTTTCATGTCTTTTTGCTCAGATTATTACTCGGAAAGAGCCCTAAAAGATGGCGAACAACTAGGTTTGTTTTCGTTTTCACAATAACTAAGTGTCTTTTTGAAACTTACTTTGAATTAATCAGGAATATCTATGAATTGAGCTGTATTTTAGGAGACACTCTCAATATGATTAGTCATACTATTACTGTATTGCAGATGATCTTTAGTTTCCAGAGAATCAACACAAGTTTCAGAGAACTTACTGTCTGCTGGTAAATTCGGATTTTTGTGGTTTGGATTGGATATTTTAAGTGTCTACTAGATTGTGTTTTAGTTTTTAGGCATCAGAGGACATGCTACTTTGTTGGAGCCAGTTTGAAAAGATAACTGGATTGGCTGCGTTGGTTAGCCTTATGCGCACTACTTGGATGACTTTTATTATGATTATGAAGATTCTTGTGATAGTTTTAAATTTTTGAATCCTTTATTGCTGAGTTGTGCTGTTAGTCTTTGATGGTTGTGCTCAGCGCTGAATTCAACGTTCTAATTGAGATACTACTAACCTTATTTAACTGGTTTAATCATCAATCGTTGCCTCTCTGATTATGAAGTAGGTTAGATATTTGAATGATTCTAACTTTATCTAAGATTGCTACACAACATTGATTTGGTATTGCTGTTTTCAGAATCAGTGTATTGATTTCCTGGCGAAGAATCAACAGGCTTTGAAGTGGAGAGATATTATTGATCTTTGTAATTATTTTGGTAAATCTATTATTGCCTGCTCGGAAGATTCCTCTGCGAAAGGAAACCAGAATGGCCACAATTATTATCTGTTTTGTGATGATAGCATTGCGTTTATAGAGTTGATAAACTATCTACAGTTTATGCAGTTTAGTTGGATAGAATAGAGCATTTAGACATGGGGATTTCCTTAGTGCAAGAAGAATCGTCTTTGGATCTTGATCGGGAGTTAATGGATACACTATTAATATAGATGATCGTTTGTGGTTGTTGTTATTGCTGGTGTTGTCTATTTTATGACATCAATGGTTCTGGATGAATTATGAATTAAGTAGGATGCTTGGAGCAATACAAGGGGATGCTATTTAACCAAGAAAAGTTATCATCATATTGCCGAGGAATGCAGATTTATTGCATAAAATTCTATGATTTTATTAGCTCAGATTGCTAGGTATTTGCATGATTGCTATTACATGTGCAACCAAGTTTGTTATCTGAAGTTTTCTAGCTAAGATTTTAGTGAAAAGAAGAATGAGGTGGAAAATCGTGAGCACTTTCTTACTTCTAATCAGTTGAAGGTATTGTGTTCTTTTCTTCTTTTCTAGGAGCTTCGTAAGAAGATTAAACAAATCTCGGTATGTTTTTTAGGTTTTCAATATTCTGATTAGTTTTATTATCATTGGAAGTACTGAATTTATTATTATTTTGATTCTTACTGCTGGTGCTATTTAAAAGGTAAATATTATTATTATTATTAGCTGCTGAAGTTCCTTGTTGTGGTTTTAATAGTTTTACTTAGCCGATATTTTGTTTATTAATATGAGTGATTTTAAGAGACTAAGATAATGTTTCTGGTGTTTTTTAGATTCTCGGCGTTTCTCTGGAAGAAGATGATTTACTTGAATAATTACTTGGAGTTGTATCAGATTTTGTTTATTAAAATCCAAAACAGCCATTATTACTCATTGATTAGTCTTCAAACAATTGATGCTAGGAAAAACAAATACAATTTCAAGGATCACCCAGATTTAACAAGAGTAAGTGCAAGAGCAATGAGAATGAATAGCGGACAACCAAATATGTTGTTTTTTTCTTTGAAAAAAGTTTCTGGATTGTTTTTGTTTTGCAAGGCAAAAATATAATATTTTTGTGATTGCTATCTTTTGTTTTGTTTTGAATTCTTATTTTCTAGAAGTTAGACCATCTTGCTAGTTAAACACACAGTAAAATTTCTCACCAGTAAGCATTGAATAAAAAGAAAAAAAGCAAGAATAAAATAGGAAATTCTTTTTGTTTCTTATTTTATTATGAATCAACTGCCCTTGATGGCTGAAAGTTATTTTTTTATTATTTCTTCATATTTTGATGGTCTATTTATTTGGAGACAGAAATATACTTTCTGATTGATATTATGTGTGTTCTTTAATATTCTTAACTTTGTTTTTCACCTCAATTTCAAATAAAATACGCAATTACACTAATTCTTATTAAAAATCTAGCAAAACATTACCATAAACTTTTTTAATATGATCGAAAATATGAAGCATGAGCAGTACTCATCTCAATTCATATTGCCTTTGGTATTCGTTTTAGCAGAGGGATTACTGATAGACTGTGATTCCTTATCGTCTTCGTTTAAATCTTCTTGTATTTCTTTGAACCTCATTTTGTGAAGCATCTTGAATTTCTCCGTGAGTTCAGGTACATGCGCTGTTCTCCATACTTTTTGGTACTTCTTTTTCATCGTTTCAAGCACTCTCATTTTCTTATTTTGTTCCATTTTATCCTGTCTATTGATGATTTCTTAAATATCTTCATGTTCTTATCTGAGTTCTTCGAGTCGCTTTGGTGGTTTGAGATTGATTTCCATGAGTTCCTCTCGTTTTCTATCACAAGCCCTTTTGATTCTGGAGTCAATGTCTTACGTAACTTATTGATATTTCTTGTATCGTTTCATAATTCTATCAACTCGAGCTTCGCAGTGCATAATTGCATTGCATTTATCAACAAAAAAGGCATCATCCAAAGTGGACTAATTTGACATTGTAGAGATGTTATGGTTGTTATTGAGTTGATGGCTGTTATTGTGATTGCTTCCAGTCGTAGCAGAAGGAGTATTCATAGAGCGTTGTATGGAAAATTATTAAGAACTCTCAGAAGCTCTCAGTCCTCGTGCTTAACTGGGATGGTGATGTGACATATCGAGATTATGAGAGAATGAGTGTAGATTTGACGTAGATTGAGAACTATTCTTACGAGGGTTTGTTTTGACAATATCCTCTGTCATTTTCCCAATCTGCTGCATAACATAAGGGCTTAAATTCTCCCTAGCAAAGTTATTATCTTCAACAAACATATCAATGAGTTTTTGCTAGGCATGCTTGCCATTTGTAGTGATCACTTAGAATTTCTTAGAAACGCTCTCCATCATTCGCAACGAAGAATTACCGCTAAGCACTGACTGAAGCAGCATTTGTGATTCGTCATTCATGGATTTATGCTTATTTTATTCATCAATTTTTCGCTATTCCATTAATTCCTGTTCATATTTCACCTCATCGCTGATACTCTGCTAAATTTCTACCCT
>Ga0302285_10000395_pt1 | contig 24267 bp, 7 predicted proteins | sample III_Fen_E2_2_FD_200455 | JGI IMG/M metagenome (GOLD analysis project Ga0302285, IMG submission 200455) | Peat permafrost microbial communities from Stordalen Mire near Abisko, Sweden - III_Fen_E2_2 | ecosystem: Environmental > Terrestrial > Soil > Wetlands > Permafrost | place: Sweden: Abisko... | reverse complement strand
AGATCTAAGGATTGAATAAAGATAAGAGGAAGAGATAGAGAAAGAAGGAAGGTAATATACTTCTGTAGCTGCATTTCTTTTCTTTCTATCTTTTACAGCAGCAAATTCCCTCTTCCGTTTCAGCACCATGACTCTAAAAGTCAGATGGGATTTTTTATTCTGGACTTTTACACTGATTTTTAGAATATCAGAGTCTAGATTATGTCCATTCTTCAAAGGAGATGGAATGGTATGCTAGCTAACACCTATCTAAGGAATGAAAGTAGATAGCTAATCTAGCCGGATTCTGACATACGGGAGTGACAGTGATGCAACAATTTGGGATCTCCGCATCATGAACGATATCTAAGTTATTCGAGGAAGAGGAACCTAAATTTCCTCTTTGCATCTAGATCTCATCTAAAAATAGATTATCCGTCTTGATACCTAAGGCAACGTGTCTATTCTGTCTTATCCCTCTGGTAATTCTCTTTAAGAGTATATCTTACCATAGACGATACTTCCTTTAGGATTTGTATCCTTTCACTCCTTTCTACCTCTTATTTTCATCAAATCTCAAGATAACAAGGTAAAGGAGAATGATAGTTTTTTATCGAGAGGGGGTATTTTAAAATGCTTGTTTTAATGATTAAAATTCTTTCTCAATAGATTTGCTGTAATGCCTAGCAAGTTTACTTCAATCAATGGATATATTAAATCAGGATTTATCAGAGGTGGATACAATGCGACTTATATAAATAAAGATAAACATAAAACTGACATAAAAATCTAAGTTTTTTACAAAGTATTTTTGATTTAAATTTTTCTTTTTTTGGTTTAGGTGCAGACGTTCAACTATCGAAACAGGACATTAGTCTGGGGAATTGAATTCAACAACTCATAGCTCACGAAATTCTAGTTGTCTGAAAATACAAACATTACAGTTGCGCTCTTTTTCCTTGAGGACTGTTCTGTCATTTCTAAGAAGATTTTGCATGGAGGAGAAGATCAAGAAATGAATGTGAAGTTAAGTCTTTAAATGGGAAGCAACATCCAACCTTCTTCGATGGAGTATGTCCAAGTAATTAATGCGATTCTAGGGATTACTTAAAATGGACAGTAAATTCTAGCTCATGATGCTATTTTTGGAAATATTCTCTGGAGTACAGACGAATAATTATTTTTAAACTACCTCGTGATTTCCTCAAGAAATGTGTTTCTAACCTTCAACAACAATACTGAAGTCAGCATCTACTCCTTGGCTTCTGGTCTGAAACTAGGGAATGTCTAACTTTCTTCAGCAATCTAACCGTCAAGCCCTGTATTTCTGTCGGAAGCAAATTTAGTAATTTTTGCAGATTATGTGGGCAATATTTATTCTTGCTTTTTCTACTCGGAATCTCATATTTCTTGCTCTCTGAGACACATCACAAGTTCAGATATTACATAAATCTTCAATGCTGATCCCTACATTCTCATTGAAACACTCAACCCAGCAAATGGATATTATGTATTCAATTCCATCAGCAAAGAACTCGGTTCGATCAAATGTTTCAATCCTCCCTTGACCTTCTAAAATGACAAAAGTAATGTCCATTTTTTGCAATTAGTTTATGCATCTTCAATAACTTTATGTTGTTTGCAAAGATTTAAACAGCAAATCTTAACTTCGGATAAGCACAGATGAAGGAGGAACTTTCCTAGCTAAATTTTTGAATTCGGAGTTGGAAGTTTGGAAATTGTCTACCTTTTAACAAGTTTTGTATGACAACATATCGCTAAACCGCTATGTTGGGAGTTGTCCTTTACCCAATAAAATCCTGGAAGCAGCGCTAGACGTTAGAAGAGGAGTGCTTGTTTCGATCTAGCTTGACAATTCCATAGCTATTTGGAATATTTCTGCAGGTACTTTTCTTCAAGTAGTAGACTATAATGTGCAAGATATTTAGTTGGCCTCCGTGATTTATGACCAATCACTAGATATATTCCTCATCAACTCAAGCAGCAGAATATTAATTTTGAAAATATCCAGCCTTCATCCTTTGCTATTTCTCCAGAGCATTGTGTCTACATAATTAAGGTAAAAACTACTTTCATGACTGCAAATTAAACATTATTTCTCATTTGTTTTTTTGCATATTTTTTTGCTAGCTAAATCAAGAATATTGTATCTTTATTTCCTTATTTGCCTGGTGGATTCTTCATAACTGGAATATCATCAAGTTCTAATCCAACAGCTATGACTCTTAATTTAGTTACATCTTATTCAAGTTCTGCAGCTATTTATGTTATGGATATTTGTTCACCTTCAATAGTCCTAGACTAAGTTAGCAATGTTCTCTTAGTATTCTGTCTTGAATCGATTGAAATTTTCGAAATCGTCTTTGATAGCTCTATTCCTTTAGGCTTTACGCTAATTCAAATTTCTAACATCTCAATCATCTCCCAATCTTATTTGTATTCCTTCGATCAAAGCGCATAAACATTTACAGTTACAGTAGCAAATTCTATTTCCTCATACGATTATGCAGGAAACATCCTAGCTAGCAGCTAATTTAACAAATCAAATCCGATTCTCCTCTTACCTTCTTTAGAATCAAAATTATAATTATTTTCTGAATTTGGCATCATTTTGATGTTTGATTCGATGAAAATCTGCATATTCGCGAGCTCCTCTCTGGAATTACTAAGCGAAACAACCCCGCCAGTGAAGAGATCATTCACAGCTTTCCTGGTATCACAAGGAATGGTCTTCATTGCTCTTGACAACAACACTGTAATTTCTTTCATTTATTAATTAATTTCTAGACTTTCTTTACAATTACTTTTGAATTCAGATCTAAGTTTCCACTTTCACTAATTTAAATGCTATTCTTCTCCAAATATCAACACCTTAGATACCTACTCAGCTAGTCTTCCATAATCAAATAGACTAAACCCTATTGTATGTCTTGAGCAGTGGATAAGTTGGAATATCTAGAATTCCGTAAAAGTTTCTTGAATCTTAAACTCTAAGCGATTCTATTATCTCACAAGCTCATATTTATTCTCCGTTTTTAGATGAAAATGTCAATTACGATGAGCTATTCTTTGGATAAACATTGGATAATACAGTTTATCTAAATCTCATGAGAAAAAGAGACTTGGTTACTAAATTACAGTCCATTTAAATCCCTTCTGTTGAGAGTGAAATCAACCATATTTAATTAATTTAAACTATCGAGTACTGGGGGGATAATACCAGTGGATCCTTCAAGACCCTACATAGAAAATGCATTGTAGCTCTAAATCGCAAAAATAAAGAAACTTTAATTAGAAGCCATGATATTTTACTTATTAATGTAGAAGAATCAACTTTAACAATTGAAGCTACTGCGGTGAGTGCCCACTAAAATAAAATTACCTCTTTTTTCTTCGGTAAGTGCCCCTCCTGTGTGGGCTTTCCATTCATTTTTGTCTCATACAGTAAGAAATAGAGATCTTTTAAAGCATGGAGTATTCCAGATCTGCAGCCAATTGGGAGTCTTATTCATTCCTCTGAGACGATTTCTTAAGTCATTTGTGATTTTCAAAACGCGCAAATACTGATTTCGCTCTAAAACAGGAGAGTCATTGAGGTTTATAGTATTTTAACTGGAAAAATAATTAAAACAATTCCAGTTTTTTGGAGTTAAAGTCATGTCTTAGCGGTAGATTACAAATCTAATCTTTTGCTGATAGGAGGCACCAATGGTACGATTGCTGTTTTTGAATGTAGATCTTTCGTTTAACTCTCAACGATCAAGATAATCAAATCAGAAATTTTGTCTCTACATCTTGATCTGGCTAAAAATATCGTGATTGTCATGACTACAATGAATAGTATGTATGTTTTAAAATAAAAAAACCCTTAATTTCATCTAGAGTATGTAGGCTAAACCTCGATAATCTAACAGTCATTTCCTTTTTAATAATCTATTGACTTTGATCTTGCTTTCTACCTTGAGATTGACACTGCGATAGACTGTTTCTACATCGATTCTGCCATGAATTCGCTATTTATTGCGAGTAACAACATCTTAAAAGCATGGGATTTAACTGAAGGAAGTGTCTTAGGATAAACCATTTTTGGAGAAGACATGGGCACAATCTAAAGCATGACAGTCTCTGAAGTAGCGCGTCATCTGATTGTTTTCTCTTCAGATAAAGTCAAAATACTAGATGAAATGACACTAATTAAGAAGAATCCCATGAATATTTTTTTAAAGTAAGACCTTCCGATTAAGACAGCGCTGTTCTTAAAAAGCAGTGAACTTATCGCTTATATTGAGTCATTCAGTGAACAAAGCGTCGGCTTCGTGGAATACTGGGACTCTTAGAAAGAATAGATTAAACTCCTGCATTCTGGTTTGTCTTGTAAACCTCTGTAAATATTCGCGCTTGGAGATTATCTAGCAATATAATGTCCTAACAGAATTCTTGTTTCTGACTCAAGGACATTCAGGAATTCAAACGCATCTGTGTTTTTTTCTTCTTTTCATATTGCTGCAGATTAACTCATTCAATCAGAATTCTCTCCATTGATACTCTACGCGCTGCTCAAAGACTCAAAATAAATTCATATTCTGCAATTAAATGAAGCAGATGCTCTTTATCCTAATTTTTAAACAATTCAATTGATCAACCTCAGTGAACTGGATAAAATTGATACCATATTTCGACTTGATTCTGATTTAATTGCCGTGACAGATTTCGCAGGCTCGTTTTTTATTTTCTCTTAGGTTCTCATTTCTAAAAGTACACTATTTAACCACTTTCACAATTCTAGAATAGCTGGTTTCTCTCATAGCCAAATTGACAAGCTGCTGATTTCATTTGATACTCTTGGCATAGTGAATAGCTTTTCAATCGAAAGTCAGACAGAATTAAATATCGTTTGGAAATCTACAAACTCAGAAAATCAAGGAGAAAGATAGTTCAAAGAAATAGCGATTATCCACGAAACAGGATATATTTATCTCTTGCCAAAAGGATAAAATAAAGTGCTCTTTTGGAACTCCTCAGATCTTAGTGAAGTCTAAATTGCTTTCTTCCCTTCGTTCAATATGAAGATAACGACTCTGATACTACAAGACAAGAAAATAATCATGGTTTTATCGAGCTTTTAAGTGAATACGTATTAGATTATGGATAATTCATAATTAAACACGAAAACGATTGTTTCAAATATTTTCGATCTCAATCTCTTGCTTGCACAGTCTCTAGAGATCTTTCTTGTTAAGGATGATATACTCGTTATCACTTGCGAGAAAGGGTACTAAATTGCTCAAGTAACATAATCTGAATCAACAGGCGAGCATCTGTTACAATCGAAGTACCATTCTTTAGTAGAATACCCTGTAATAGCACAGAGCTATCTATTCTCCGATAAAGAAGGTCTTCTCAATGTGATGTTCAGAGGAACCTTTAAAAATGGACTTTTTTGGTAAATTTTATTTTTAATAACTTGTTTTAAAAAAAAGATTAAAATCATTATGGACTGTCTAATATTATTTTTCATTCATCAGGCATACTGTTCCACTTGAAACAAACGGAACATGTTCCTTTACGATGCAAGAATCCAGCAATTGGATCACATAGAAGACTCTTAAAAATCTGGAAACTACTCAAGAGATGACGGATATCAAAATTGATTATTTTAATATTCTTATTAATCTCAACAAACCAAAACCAAGGTTCTTTATTCCAAACTACTCCTTTAAGCACAACGCCACACTTCACTTAAAAGGCAGTTCGTCTCTGAAGAAGAAGATCTTCGTTTTTTCTAATTCCACTTTATCATGCTGTACTTAAATGCATGATCTCTCATCTTGGAACTAATTTATCCTAGAAAACATCCTCTTTATGACACTTGGAAACAGCACATAATAGCTTCGTTTAGTAGCTAATAATTCCAACCGCCCCACGAGTCTCTCATTTATAAACATTGACTACTATTTTAATCCACAAGATTCAACTTTGTCTCTTCCAGTTTTCTTAATGCTCGAAGGATTTCAAGATTTACTATTTTCAAATATGATCTTCAAAAAGCAGCTGATCGAAGGATCTGCCTTGATAACTTCTAAAAATAATACCAATATCACAATTGTTGGTTCTCGAGTTGAACTTTGTACTTTCAATTAATCTGGATTCTTGATTTCATAGGATTCATTGAACGCTGGAAACACAATTCTCACCATGAATAACTTCTAATTTCTCAGCAACACTGTAAGTACCTCTACAATTATCGCAATCAAAGGTGTTTCAAACTTGTAAATCAGTAATGTGAATTTTCTAAGAAATCTCGGCAAGGAGTCTATCATCTTTAAGCTTCTAGGTATCAACTCGCATTTGCATGACAATGCAACATTCGGCGTTAACTCTGGGATAAGTTACATCTAATAAAGTTCTATTCTCAAACGGAAACAAGATTTCTCTTACCATTACAAAATATCTGATTCTTTAGTTAAATTATCGAATTGCTAGCTTCATTCAAGCAATATTTCTTCATCTTAGATAGCATTGATCCATATCAAAGCCAATTAAATACAATTTTCAAGAATTTTGATAAAAAACCTTTCTAGAATTGATAGCAACAGTAGTAGACTTCTAATACCATATGATCTAAGCAATGTAGCTATTCATTTTGAGAAATAAAGGAATCTGAATCAGCAATATCTTGGCGACTCAGCGAATTTGATTAATTATCCTGCATATTTTTCAATCCCTGACTTTTTTATCGAATAATCTGCATAGCCATTTAAATCTATTTAGACGAACGAGAATGCAACTTGCTCACTGCTGATTTTCGAAGAAACGAAGTCTGTTAGGGTATCTGAAAGTGTCTTTGAAGATCTCAAGGGTTTTAACTATATTCTGATGGGGAAACGAGGGTAATTTGAGGTAACAAACAGCAGGTTTACTGGAATTCAAGATGAATTTCTGCTAGGAATTTTGTATTTAATCTAGAGTGCTGTTACCCTGACTGACTCTACTTTCCGAGATAATTCTGGATTCTCGTGCACAGCAGGTTTTATTTTAAACTCAACAGCACCTGAGTAAATCTCTGGAAATCGATTTATTAATAACTCAGCGAAACTATCAGGAGGAGCATTATGCATCCTTTTTTCACGTTTTAATATTACTAATAATATCTTTCATTAGAATTCAGCTTTAGCAGGTGGAGGAGTCTATTATTACTAAAGAAATCAACGTCTCACTAGCAAATAAACTTAGATTTCTGATTTTTTAGCTAGCAACTAAGTATCTTCTAACTAAGGTCGTGTTTTTGGGAATAACATAGGCAGCTATCCCACTGCAATGAAAATCTTTAACGGCAAGGAAGATCAAGGCATATTCTTGTTTGATGATTTCCAGAGTGGATCAGCTTTCTAAGCTCATGTGATTCTTTAAGATGAAGAGGGAGAAATATTATCTGTGGAAAATGATCCAAATGTATTTTTTATTCTACACACTGATAACTCTAGCTATTTTCACTCCAGCAATTCATCTTCCCTCATATTTACTCACAACTCCTCTTTGAATATATCATCGTTCTCATTGCATTAACAGACTATTATTGGCATGCCCAAAAGTGAAGCCTTTTTAGAGCTTTCTTCCCCAGCAATTCCGTATTTGTATGAGGAAAGTAGCAACTACGACGAAGGAAAATTGTAGCTAAACATAACTTTTCGTCCATGTCTCCCTGGAGAGATTCATGACTTAGATACCAACAGTGGGTTCTATCGATGCAAGGAATGTCCAGAAGGTAAAAAAAAACAAATCATTTCATAATAATTCGTTAGTCATAATAGTTTTTGGTTATGACTTTTTCAAGGATACTTCTCCCTATCTAATCCTTCAGAAACATAAATTTCCAGATAAAAGTGCTTATCTTGCCCACTAGATAAAGCAAGTTATTGCATGGGTAATAAAATTAACATCCTCGAAGGATTTTGGAGACTCAGCAATAGTTCAGAAGAAATATTTGCATGCGCGAATAGTCCATCTAATTGCGCTGGAAATGACACCTGCAAAGAAGGTCATGTTGGTAAGCAAAAACGCTCAAAAAATGACAGAAATGGAAAACTTTTTTTGCTGAAAAATTAAGGTCTTTTCTGCGAGGAATGTGATCTCTTTGGTGATACATGGGGTTAAAGGTAGAATTTACTTTTTGTGGTTGTTCTTATTCCTCTTTTGATTTCAATTTTTCTTTTTGAAAGATACTCTAAAGCTGGTACTCTTACGTACACTTGCGTGAAGTGCACTAATATGCTAAGTCAGTATCTATTTATGTTCGGACTGATGCTTGTGATGACAATCTACTTGACGTGGTCAGTGAAGCAAAGCATCGACAGGGCAAAAGCAACTATTATGGTGGAAGTCATGCGCAAAATAAAAATGATTAGTCTCGGTAGAAGCTGTATGGTTAGTCTAACTGCTGCCTATATTAAAATCGCTTCACATTACTTTTAAATCGTCTCAGGACTTAGACATTTCTCAATAGAGTATCACAGTGCAAGTCTCATTGTGGACTACATTGGAGATTCCTTCAGCAAAACTTCCTTCTCGTTAGATTGCGTTCTTCAGAATAGTTTAGGCAACATTCTCTCTATCAATAAATCAAGAATCTTATGGATTCATCTCAATGCTTTTATGTACTTAGTGATATTTGCTATGGGCTATGGTGCGCTTGTTGTGCTGAAAATCGTCAAACGAAAACGATACATCTGGACAAACGCTTTGATTCTCTTCTCGATATTCACTTAATACAGCATATTATCCTTGTTAATATAAGCTGCGAGTTGCAGAACAGTCAGCAATAAGTCATTTGAAAAATTGTCACTTTCTCTCGAATGCTGGGGGCAAGATCATAAGGAACTGTTTTTCTAGCTGTTGATACCATTCCTGTGCTTCTAGAGTTTTATTGCCCTGCTAATGTTCTATCTCTTGTTTTCAATCAGAAAAAAACTAGATAATTTTTTGAATATGCTGAAATATGGACTTCTTTATCTGGAATACTCTCCTCGAACTTACTATTGGGAATTCATCAAGATGATCAAGCGGTTCTTCATTATTCTGGCACTTGACTTCATCAACACAAATAATTCTGTCAAAGGAGTACTTTGCTCTCTCACTATCTTCATTTACTTTCTCTTTCTATCCAAAATGTTACCCTTCCGCAAATCCTCCCTCAATGATCTTGAGAAAAAAAGTACAATCTTCTAGCTTGTTCTCTTCTTCCTAGCCACGATTGAGTCTTAGAAAGATGAGAACCAAGAGATCTTTGCTGGGTTAGTGTATTACTGCCATCTTATATTCATATCGTCTTTGTTCTATTAAGCGCTCAAGAAAAATCGATATATCTAAAAAGTTCTCAATTATCTGTCTGCTTCTTTGAAATCTACCTGTCCACAGATTAACACTTGTATTCATAAGATATCCATTTCCAACAAGCCTAAAGTCCGCATTCTATGGAGGAATCTAGCGTAAGCCTACAACTAAATCAAAAATAATGAAAAGAATTGTAATTTTTTGTTTTGATTTTGTCCAGATGGTATGTACGAGAATTTCTAGAAAGACGAATGAAAGATAAATCTGCTTAATTGTTCGTTTAAAGCGAAAACGATCAATTCAGACTAAAGAAGTTGAATAGTTCTTAAATCATAAAAGACTTCCACATGCAGCATTCCCTCAGTCTCTCGCAGAACATAATTTCACAATTAAATTCTTAACCTGAGAAAAATGCCCCCAATATGACTTTTGAAGTAAGGAATATTTACTTACATAATTTTTTTAAAACTTTTCATGAAATTTATTATTCAAGACATAGGAGAGCATCCTTGATTTTCATCCGCAGAATATCAATTAAGAAAACAAGAAGAATAAGCTGATTGAATTGACTGTTACTTCAACTGTATTCTCAACTCAAACTCACATAAGAAATAACTCACTCGATGTAGTAGAATAAAAATAAGATAAAGGTCTTTCAATCTCGAACTTTAACGTTACGAATAAACTTAACAACATAAAGGAGACTACATCATTAAGTCAGAACCACACAGCATCATAAAGGTGTGTTTGCATTATTTTAACTTTCTCTTTTGAATAAACTAACTTATTGCTTTCTTTTTTTTGAATTTAGCAATAATTCAGAGAAAATCGAAAGTCCTGAGTTTATCTTTATGATTACAGACGAGAATGATATCCCAACAGAGTTTAGCGAAGAAAATGAAGGAATCGTCTCTAAATACTTTGAAACTCCTACCAATGACAACAATAACAACAGCAATAAACTTTCCATTTTTAAAACTAATTCTTAAAATAATCCAACAAAAACCAACACAGTTATCAGATGATTCTAATTTTATCACCAAGAGCAGATTTATTCTTTGAATAGACGGGATTTCTAAAGGGATCGATCCTTTTGTTGAAGATTTTTATTCAAAAGCTTTCCAAAGGATATAACTTTGTGTTCACTTTACTTTTATTTATTCATCAGTTCTCGCTCTTTCTTTCTGTTCATTTTATGCAATTTCTGCTTAAATAAATCATTTTTTGTTGAAATCCAACTTTGTAGTTTTTTAGTTTAAATTTTTTTTTAATTTTATTAGGAGATTAATATGCAAGGATTTTTGTTCTGGAGAATTATCAATTTGGGTGTGTGCGTGTGTGTGTTAATGTAATTCAAAAAGAATGGTGATTTAATCTTGTGTTTCTCAACAGTTTTTGTTCAGATAATTGCAGTCTTTTAAAAGAAATTAAAAAAAGATAAAAAAACGAAACACAATCACACACACACACATAAACACACTCTCCCTCCTCAAATGGATAAAAAATCTAGTAAAACAAAATTTCATATTTTTCGAAGCTGGCTGCATTTGTTTGCATGTCTGTCGTCTTTAGAATATGTTATTTCTTGCTCACCAAGCTGTTTATGCATATGCAGATAATATTTTCTCGACGAACGGAAGTCATATTCTCCCGATTGCTCGTAGAATAAGCTGAAACTGATTATATTCTCATTCGATATTAACTTTGATTTTGTGTTGTTTAATAACAGTCAAATATAGTTCAGGATAGTCTGTAGAACAACTACAAGTTTAACCTTCTTCTTCTTCCAAAACTTCTCCTAATGTTTATGCCAACAATTATCCAATCTAACTAAATAAACCTCCTTCATCTAAAGGACTACCTTAATTTCAGAGTTACGCATCGTCAATGATCCCTGATAACTAAACTGTAGGGTACAGATCAATACCTTCAACTTATGCACCTATTCAAGGTAGTGCAGAATCAACAAGCTAAATCACAAAAACATCATTCAAAAATTTCTCTGGAAATAAACCAATAGCAAATCGACCTTCTTATTTAGACGGATAAGTTTCTTAAAATAATTTGTAAAACTTGTAATAAAGCAAGTCTTTCCAGAATCCATCTCAATCGCCGTCAGCTTAGTAGTAGTATTCAGGAACTTAAGAATTTGTGCAATAAGGATTTTCGTGGCCAGTCAATTCTCCAAATAATTATGGCGATCTATAAAGTGAAGTTGTCAATTTGAAGAAGGTAAAAAACATTAAAAACTGAATTAAATAATCATAAGCTCACATGTTGCTTACCCAAATAGGAATTAGCAAGGCAAAAATAAGAAAAAGATGAGTAAATCAATAAACTAACATAGGAAAATAAACTGTTAGTCAAGGAATTAAAAAGTAAAGACTAATTCATTGCAGGCCTTCAAATGAAGATTACTGAACTAAGTAAGGTTTTTAAATGTCTCAAAAAGGATCAAATTTGTTATTTAACTTCTGTTATTGTTGTTGTGTTTTTTAGAAAGATCAGAACAAGAGAGACACTTGCGAAGATAACAATAAAGAGAGGAAGAAGCAATGCGAAGATAATATGAATTCATGATGGCTTTCGAAGGATTCGAGGATATCCCTCCTTAGTTAAGAAACGATCCAAATAACCCAAATGTTGACAACATGACTTATGAAGTAAAACACATAATTTTTTTGAAGAAATGTCTTAACAAATATGTATCCTATTATTCACAGTTTATGATGTTATTTTCTTTGCTTAAAAGGAGCTACTTAACATGCAAGAACAAATAGGGTTTGTAAGCAAAGGAATGAAAGACGAGGATATCAATAAAATAACAGAAATCAAATATCATAAACCAAGCATGAAGGAGACAACTATGTGCTCGATTTGTTAAAGTGATTTCGAAAATAATGATAAATTAAAGAAACTTAACCCATGTCATCATATGTACCACTCAGATTGCATCAATCATTGGCTAAAAAACGAAAAAACTTGCCCAATCTGCAAGCAAGTCATCCAGGTGTGATCAAAAGGTGGAGGACATGCATGCACCCAGTTAATCTCACCAAAAATGCAATTAAAACGTCATAAAATAGCAACATATAACGTGAATAACTTCAATAATCCATTAGCTTAACTAAGATATGTGATTCATATTTATGGGAAAGTAATGTGCGCTTTTTGTTTTAATAATCATTTTCTAATAAAAGAAATTATCCTGAGAAATTGTTTGATATTGATTAATTAAAATAAATTCATCAACGCTAAAGACTTTCTATCTTGCAAACCAATCAGCTGAAGTCATATTTTAGCTGAATATACACATTTCAGGATGATTCCAGATGTGCGCTAGGGTTTACTTCCTTCTCAGGGAGGAAAAAACTAGCAGAAAATAGCCTTTCTTGTGAAAACTAATTACTGTCTAGCTGCGCTTATCGCAGGGAGTTCACTGTCGATTTTGCTTCTCACATTTCTTTGCAGCTCGAGGTTTTATCTCCGCATTGAGTTTGGCTTAGGATAGGTCAGCTTATTTAAAACACTACGAATTTAGATCTTGAACTTATTTTTATTATTTCTTTAGAGCCTATTTGGGATAGCGATTGGAGGAATTCTGGCATACATCACATGGAAAAAAGGAGAAACATCAACATTGGTGTACAGCATATCGTAAAAAGTTTAAATAAATTGAAGGAGATAATAAAAGTATGTATTTTGTAGGTCTGCGATCATGGCACTGGCATTCGAAACCCTCTTCATCCTCTTCATCGTGTTATACTTTAAGAGTAAGTTTTGCAGCTCTTTTGAGAGTTCTGCTAGCAAACAACTTCTAATTTTAGATAATGATAACTAATCGTAGATACACATTGAAGGAAGAGACGTGATTATGGAAGGAGTATTTACAGGGATACAATCATTAGGGATGTTGATGAGTGTTTTCATTTCGATGAAGATTCGAGATTGTTCCAAGAAATCCAAGGACTTGAAAACAATTGAAAATACGAACGATTATCTTATCAATTAGACGAATATGGTTGCATCTTCACCCGATTTACCAATCCAATAGCGTATTATTTTTGTCTTATTGTCTTGTCCCTCTTTCTCAACACATTTCTCTTTTACATTTAGAAATTCTTCAATCAGATAAGTCAAAAAGTCAATAACTTTCTTCTGATTCTAAGCCCGCTGAACTATTTGAAAACTGCTCTCAATATACTGATTCTCTCATTGGAGATATTGATAACTCTCTTCCGAACAATAAGAAGAAAAAAGGACTCTAATCGATTGATGTTCTTGCGAATACTGACAGTGACATGGGACAAAAAAGTCAAGCAACTCATTCTGATAAAAATAATTCTGCAAGCTAAAATGCATAATAACATGGTAAGTATATGTCTCTCAACAACAATGACCAGATCTATGAGAGAGACGAAGAATAAGAAGAAGATGATGGTGATTATATTCATAACAAGAAACTAACTCCTTGCTATTAATAGCATGAATCAGATTCCCCTGAAAACTAAAAAATATTCTCAGTTTAATCAGAAACAATTAAGAGTGGGTATGCATCACTTCAAGGCCGCAGTTATTATAAAACTACTATAGACCCAACTCATCCATGAAAACATAACAAATATCTCAACTTTTTTATATTTTTGTACATAAAAAAAACTCTCTTTTCTTCAAAATATTGCTATTGGCTTTTAACTGACTGTTTAGGATAATCCTAATTATAGATGATTCTGCACAAGTCAAGCTTTCTCGATCAAATGGAGGGGGTCTGGAAGGAAAGAGGGGTCTTTGGAGGGGGTCTCTTGGTTGATTATTAAAATATAGTTTAGCCAAGTATAAAATTATTGAGATTTTTGAAAATGCATTATTATATTTTTGCCAGTGAGAACGAGAGAGATTAAATAAGTAGAAACTTCTACTTAATCGATGTAGAGCTTTCCCTAGTAATTATTCACATGCTATTTGAATTTTTAAATATTTGAAAAATAAATAAGATTCTCCTAAAATTCAACAAGAAATAAGAGGCATTTTTGTAATCTTTATTTTTAAAAGTACCAAGCCGTTTTATAAACCCATTTGTTTATTAGTTCATATAGACAAGGAAAGGGCACTGCTGATTGATCAGGTTTTATAAGATCGAATCTGGTAATCTAAGCCATCTGAAGATTTTACACTCGTAGATAAGTAATTCATAAAATTTGATTTGATTTTACTGATAGTAGTGATTAGAACAAGCAGAAATGGCTAAATTTTAAATAACAGTTGAAATTCCTGATTCTACAGAAGGTAAAAGCATCGCATTGTCATGCTTGAAAGATATTCTTATAGAAATTGACCAAGCATATGAAGGATAAAACGCAATGGTTTCAGAGGAAGTCGTCACTTTAAGATAATTGATCGCTAACAGTGGATTGGAGGTAATTCGAGAAATAAAACAACTTCAAAGTTCCACTGACGAAATATCTTCCCTTGTGCATGTCCGAGTGCATTAGTAATTCGTGCGAAACGTCTGCGGATACCATGCAACTTTCAATATTCTGCTAATAACAGAAGCACTTAAAGCTGGATAAAATTATGTCCCTCTCCTATCTAGTGGTAATTTTTGGCAATTCAAAGCTGAAATCTGCTAATATCTCTAAGAATACAAGAGACTTCGAGAGTCTAAGAATAACAAGTGGCCTTGGAGAGATTCAGATGTAACAGATGGTGATTTCGAAAGATCCTATTTAAACATTTGTCTGAAGAGCAATGATAGATTTATATCTACCCTATCGAATTCAAAAGATGTTTGCGTTCTTTATCACTCATGGGAATATTAGTTTGGAAGAATAATCTCTGGAGAGCCTCAGTAGCGTTATCTCTAAGATCAAATGAAAGCGTTTTAAGAGTTCAAAGCTGTTGGTGATAAAAGGATAATATTTGTGATGATGCTAGGGATCACAAATCATTGGGGTGCATTTATCGCATTAAAAACTGAAGCTGCTGGAACTGAGTTTATTTATCTAGATAGCAGAAATAGAGATTATCTGAATTGGGATGAAAAAGCTATTAAAGAATGGGTGTAATCTGAATAAATCAAGCGATAAGAAATGGGAAGAAAACAAATGTCGGATTTTGACATTCTAGTCCAGTCAACATGCGTCAAGGACATTCAAGAAAGTCTAGAGATTCTTTGCTAGTGTCTTCTCGGGAATACTACACTTCATTCATATTAATCGAATGGTCTGTTCCTTGTATTCGAGAAATAATTCAAGAATGCTATTAATTATGAAGAAATGCTAAATGGAAGGAATATCGATGAGAATCTAACAAAATGCATCACCTATTCAAAAGATTTCTATCATACAATTTAAAGTTTCCTAAAATCAACGAGTTTGCAAGAATTGACACCTTCGAATCAAGATAGATTCATTCAAATGAAGCAGATTCTTGGTTTGCTGTAAAACGCGAATCGTATAAAAAATCCATCGAATTATCATCAAACTTATATCGAACCATTAAATAATCTTCTAATCAGAGCCAAGCTTTGAAAAATAAATATATACATTAGTTATTGTATTATCTAATCTCTATTTGTATGCTAATGTGTTTGGATAATTAAAATATTCTTTTTTCTCAAAAAATAATAAAAAACAAAATGAAAATCTGTTGAAAATTATTATTGATTGGTTGGATTTCTAACTTGTGAAATCAAAGTTTAACTTAACTTTTGAGTGTGCGGGTTGTGCGTTGAATTGAACGAAAGTGATAAATTAATTTGAAATTATAAAGAATCTGATAGATTAACGCAAAGGATTTGGCTTTTTTTGAATCTAATCTCCTCTTCCTCTTTTTTCTATTTGAAACTCAATGAGCGCAACAAAGTCAACATCTCAAAGCCGCCTTTAGCAGTAGTATCTCTTACAAAAGTAAGATCAATTTGGAGGCATTGACAGGATAGAGAGTATATGCTTCCCAAAGACTCCTAAAACAACTGCTGAGACAACTTCAAAAGTTGTTTAATCAAACTCAAAACCTCCATATTTGGTGAACAATGTGTTCTCAAGATCGAATTCAAATTCTGTGGCTAAAGTAGCAACTTTACTTGGGTAGTAGTAATACAATGAAAAACCCTAAGAACTAATAAGTTTATCTCCTTCACATAACTCTGTAGTTGCTAACCGAAAAAGACAACAGAATAGATCGCTTGACGCTGGATTAGGTGGATCGTTTTTCACTTCAGGAAAAGAAAACGAAACAAATGAAGTAGCTGAACCTCAAGGCAGACAGCAACCATCTTCAGAATATAAGATTCTTGGAAGTTACAGAAACTCTCTGAAGAATATTACTTCGAACATATCGAACAATTAAAAAGTAGGTATTTCATTTGAGTTGGAAGCGAATTATTAACCGACAACAAGATCATATGTAGTTGATGATATCGCAAGGACTGCAACTTCTTCTGTGATTGATCCGACTTATTTAATCCACGAGATGAGTGGATTTATCAAAAGAATGGGAAAAGAATTGAATGATTTATGTTTAACGAAGACATCTGAGAAAATGTTGCAGATAATGATAGAATAGCATCTCAATAGCGTTGGGGGCATGCAATAAAAGTTCATAGCGTGTGTGAGAGACAAAGAAACAAATGTATCACTTGCTCTTGAAGTTCTTGGGAAATGTTTCTAGGAGATAATAGAAAAACTAGGGGATTTGATTGATAGGTTGAGGAAATTTAATCGAAAGAAATTTAGGAATCTTGTTGAGAGCAGTCTCTCAAATACGCTGAAAGAGGTTTTTGAAGAGAATAATAAGCTGAATCTGCTGGAATCAATCACGGATATTAATGTATTTGTGAATTAACAACGGAAGAGTATGTGTTTCTGGAGGCTTTCTAGTCTCATTGAGTAGCGTTCTTCAGCGAATAAAATGTATGCTTTTTTTCAACTTGCAAACAAAGCGAGGATTAGCACGCAATAGTAGATTGTCCGCTCATCAAGGATTTAAAGCTAGGTTTCTCTATTACTTGAAAAAGCAGCGATGAAAGAGAAACAAATTGTTATGTAATTCTTCTACAAATGGCAATACACCATGAAGGTTTAGGTAAAATAATCAATAAATTCAGTTTAAAACAAAAATGAATCCTAAATTGCATTTTTTAAAGGCTAACATTTAGGAAAAGACAGTGCGAGGGCTGGCATAAATTAAGGTCATAATGGATACATCTGTTAGGAGGAACTTAGGAGAAGGCTTCAGAGCCTTGAAAGAACAGAACTCAATGATAAATAGTAGATATGCTGGGTTGATAAAATGTGAGGAAATAATCACACAAAACAATAAATTGTTGATAATGCAGGCATTTTAAGCGGTTAAAGCTCCTGCAATCCTTGCTAGAATGTAGAAAGACATGTCTCTTTTAAAGGTTAAAGCAAGGTGCTTTGGTAAAGTACTACTAGAGATTCTGCAACGAAAAAAAAGATAAGCAATACATACTTTACGTTAAAGTGCTTTTACGGAAAACCGCATCGAAAAAGGGTTAAAAATATTGAGTAATTTAACAAAAAAACATAAAATCTCAGCTGCCTCTAAGCTGCTTTAGTCAATAAGCACTATTACAGCTGTCTAAAAGAATAAATAACAAGTTAGCATCCCCTTAGGATTCTAAATTCTTCTTCGCTTTTAAAAACAACAAGTAGATTAGTCTTTTAGAAAATTAAAAAATCACAGCTTCGTTTAGCCTCAACCAGTTCAAGAAGTGTTCACTGCAGTTGGAGAGGCTTTAGAGAAAGTTGAAATACCTACTTTACGAGGCATCCTTCGCACAGTGGATAGCTGCTTCAATAATAAAAAAATTACAAAGCATCTGCCAAATTTAAAATAAATCTAATTTGTTCTTGTAGATTATGAGTCTAAGTAAGTTGTAGGGCTGAATCCAATTTGGAAAAAGCTTGAGTACACAGCTCTAGAAACAGGAGCAGTTTATAGCTTAGCGTAAGCAGTGAAAAAAGATGAAGCATTCAAAAACGGTTGGGAAGTAGTGTCCTGTAGTGTGTTGCAACCTGCTAATTCATCTCGAGAAGATCGCTGCGTGCAGACTACACTCTTTCCGTTAGAATTCCAAGCCAATTCTGTTTAATGTAACTTCCAAAACTAAATGAATCGTTGTGAATATTTTTGAATTAATTTCTTTCTTCATATGAATAGATCTCGCTTGTGAGACTGTGTGCAGTACTTCTATGAGCAATACACTTGAAGAAACAGTGCATAAATTAGGAAGAGTTATCAAAAATAGACTTCGAGAAAGTTTCTACAGAGAACGACTACATCTTAAGATATGCTCAAATATTCGTGACAGACATGAAAAAAGGAATATCTATTCTTGCTTATAAGTTTGGAGACAGTCAGTCCATGAGAGACTCATTACAGAGAAGGATTAGAGTCAAGAAAAGGTAGTTTAATATTTTGAATCAATGCCAGATCAATAACAATACCATGTTTTTTAAATTAGGTTTGTGATCTCGAGAAGTAACTGCTTGCTTACAAAGTTGAGCTAGAAAAGAAGAAAATGTATTCGTCGAATATCATGAAAGAACTTGGAGGGAAGAGAGAAGAAATCATAGAAATCGAAACCGTAATATTTCTAAATAATTACAGATATGTGCGTACTTTCAAGCGAAGTAATTGATTAATTTCTTGATTCCTTTTGTTTCTAGAGATTAGAGGACTTGACAATCGAGAAGAAAGCCAAATCCAAATGTCTAGCTACAGCTTTGTTCGCTAATTTGCTCGAATAACGCCAATGCAGATTTGAACAAGTCAAGAGGTATTTTCAGAAGTGGAATGAAAGTTTAAGCTAAAAAAGACTAGCAGCTGTGGCTTGTGAATAAATTGAGGATATGCACAGTCGACACGTCCATACCAGATACTCAGCTGCATTGTATTTGCTGAGACAATTTTAAGACGGCTACTTGAAAAGGTTACAAGTTTATACACTCAAAATCTTAGCATACAATTCAGTCTGTAACAACAACTCTCAATTGAACTTCTCTTAGCTTAATCAAAATCATCTTAGATCACCAACTCCTTCTTCATTATCGCCACTTGGAAGACTCCATCCTTCTAAATCATCAGTACTCAATCTCACACCTCCACCATCTGGAAATTATCCTGATTTCAATCTACAACAATCACCGCTTAACTCTGTCTAATATCGAGAAGATCCAAATACCTCAGGGCTGAATAATCGATAGACGATTGCTACTGCTGGCTTCTAATCACCTTCTCCACTCAATAAAGATCTTACATAATCAAACGATTTAATTTAGCAAAAACCATTTTTCAGTAGTGCAAATGCGACAAATAACTCTAAAATCCAAAGTTAAATCTCTTCGAACAATAAAAATAATACCAACAATCAGAGTAGAATCGCAGCAAATCGCAGTTCAAATGGAATACTGAATTCAAATGGAAATAACAATTATCAAACCAAATAGAATCAAGGTTTTTAACCTTTTTAAAACCACCAAGAAAGCAATTAGACATCCGTTCAGACAGATGATTCTACTGGATAACCCCCAGCATAGTTATAACCAACATAAATCATGAATCCTCACGCTTCTACTAGCTCTCGAGGTAATGAAGGAGTTTCTAATGTTAAATCAGCTAGAAGTTTACTAAATCTAGGGCCTCGAAGCTCGAATAGTCCGTTTGATAAAAATACCCAATAGGTTACTGCAAATTATCATTCCAGTCCATATTAATAGCAACAATAGCAAGCCTAATAGCAACCATACTCCTAAACAACTTATAAACGTGATAATAGATAGTCCTGGACATCTCAAAACTAGCAAAATGTCCCATCCAATCATACAGATTCGAAAATACATCACAACAGCTAGCATCTCAGCACAAGTTTTCATTTCTAAAATCGATCTCCATTAGCAGGCACTCCAACTATGAATAGCTCTAGCAACTCTTAAATCAACGAAGTTGGACTCAATAAAAGTTTCGCTAACCATCAGAGTCAAAGTCAAGGAAGAGAAATGATCTCAAAGCAACCTTCCAACCTTGGATATCGCTTAAGTGCGAAGACAATTAATTTCTTGTAGAAATTCGGAAGAGATGGATCGCAAGGAGGGAGTACATTTGGTAATTCGATGGCGTCATCAGCAACAAATCGAAATATTTCACAGAGAAACAGCAGTGTTAATCGATCAAGTATCTTAGAAAATAATTAAACGAACAGCCGAAGAATGATCGGGGACTAATATGAAGAATCTTATTCAACCCAACAATATTGATTTTTGAATTGTTTGTGTTTGATTACTCTCATTCCTTGAAAAGCGAAATTAACTAAAAGAGCTCACAGTGGGAAGAGGACAAACAAAGCTTGAAACAAATCAATCATTATGAATAAAATAGTCTTTTTTCTAAAAGTATCTTTCTGCGAGGATACCTATTAAAAAGCATCAAATATTTTTGTATTCAGAATTAAAGCATAACCTCTACTTTTACATTAATTTCTAGCTTTTTTGTCCTACCAATATGATTATATTGATCTCAAAATAATAATATTTTGAAAATGAAAGACTATGATGATAGGTTGGAAGATAAAAGAAATACCTCAATGGTTTTATTTGAGATAAATCGTAAAATCAATTTATCATTATATATTCATTTTGAGCAGATAAGGAGTCTATTTAATTATTAATGCGTTTTTTACTGTTTCTATGTTAAATTGTCTAAAATCAATTCTTTTTCTTCTGTAATTTAAAATAACGAAGATACAGAGAAATAGAAGTTATTCTTTCGAGATCGCAATGATAAAGAGAGGGTAAATTTGAGTTTGTAAGTTCTGGTGGAAAAAAGAATGTATCTTATGATTCAGAAATTATCAATTAGAGAGTGCCACAAGATTACAAAAGTGATACTGGTGTTTAAATTGCGCTAAGGGAGAAAAAAGTGGCTCAGTAGATTTCGTATTAGGAAATTAGACATAAGCATAGAACAAATAAATAAACAAAAACAAAATCGCTTATAAAGCATTGAAGTAATAGATAAAAGAGAGATATTGCTGTTGCTCGTTGAAAGACTCTGTCAAAAGCAAAAGGGATATTCTTCAGACAAGTCTTTTCCTAAAAGGAAAGCAAAGATAAAAGATTATCTCGTTTTAGAAAGGAAAATATTTTTCAACATTTTGTCATTAGAAAAAGCATCCTTTTCATCAAGATAGTAAAACCATTCTGATCAGTCCATTCTTCTGGATGAGCACCAATATTCTTCCTTAATCAGATTTTAGATCTTATCTATATTCATCTTCATAGTAGTAGATACACTTTCCTGTTAGTTCTCCTTCCGCCCGATCAAGTTTCATGGTTTCTCCATCGTTTTAAGGATCGAATTAAAGTCAAAATAACAGTAATTTACAATCCTATTAAATACCTCCAAGGCCTCACCATCGATCTAGTCTGTTTGACCCAAGAGCGTAGCTAAAAGCAACTAAAGATAATAATAGCTCTCTGGAATTGAATTTTTTTTCTTCAAACTAAAAATTCAAAGCTGATCTTTAAAATGATCTTTCAAATATCTTGAATAGTAGCAGCATATCAAAAGCTGACGAAACAAGTCAAAAGAGAAAAGTAATAAACTCAACAAAACATCAATCCACTTCAAGCCTATCAATTAATCCTTCCTTCTTATCTGATAGAGAAATTATATCTCCTTATGTACCCTCTCATTCCTCAAACAAGATTATTAGTATATTCTCTAGAAAATTAAATTCTTCCAAATCAGATCTGCCGATGCTACAAGAGCAAAATGAAGATGAAATACACTAAACATCTTAGTCGAACTTGCACAATCAAGAATAATTTAATTAGATTAATTAATCAAAGTAATTACCTTATCTGAGAGATAAACACTAAAAGAGATCAGTATCACTAGATCCAATTACTCGCGATGATATTTTGAAAGATTGGTTAATCGGATCGACACCCCAAAGTATTGAACCAGTTACTCCAATAAAAATAATTGAAAGACGAAGAAGGAGAGTTTCACCTGCAGTCGTAAATTAACCTGCTTTAGTAGAAGAATCTCCCAAGGTTGAGAGACTAATACCTTCCAATTTTAAAGCAGATATGGGTGTTCTTAGTTCTTCCAATAGAAGACTCTCAAAAAGAGATGTAAAATTAGAGGATTCGTTCTCCTCGTAAATGAACTCGTATTCACAATCTCTTTAGAACTCTTCAAGTCTAAGCTAACTCAATTAACATTAACCATATGCGGAAGATAAATCTCCTATTGCAAACGGATCTTCTTCCTCTCCATTTCATTCCTCCCTTGTGCTGAAAAAGATACTAGCTCATACATAAACCCAAAGATTGTCTGTGATTGACATGATTAACTCAACGAAGTCTCCGTTTAGTTTGAGAAAAAGATAAAAGGCATCGACAAATGTAGAAGATTATGAGAATTAAGCAAAATCAAATATTCCCTTGATTAGAATAACAAAAGAACCAGTAGAAGGATATGCTAATGAAGATGAAGAAGGAGGAGATATTTCGAATAGATATATGCCTTCGTCGATGGATTAAGGAGTTTCCAGGTATTTTGTATCAACACCTTCCCCAATAAATGCCAAATCTTCAAAGGGATTCATGAATCTATTCAGAAATAACAATGAAAAAGCAGCAACTTCAAATTAAATTAGCAATACCAATAGTGATACTATTACTGCTGCTCCTCGTTAAATTATTAATTCTCAATCTGTTAATACTCTACAGCAACCTTATAATATTAGCTATTTAACTGATGAATCTTAATACCCTCAAAACCCTTAGCAGACAACAACCACACGAAGACAGCACATTATCAGGCCATAACGTAGAAATCTCACTGATTCAAGTATTAGCTATTTCGAGAATAGCGTGCTTAAAGTAGAAACTCCTAAACTCAAGGGAGTATTAAAAAATAAGGGGGATGATTTCCTAAAACCAAGGAACGAATCAGTTAATTTCAGTGAAATGGAAACATTGGATGATACGTCAAATAGATTCTCTTAATCCACTCGATTAGGATTGTCATCAATGTATTCAAACGGACTCAGCTTTCAAAAAGAACAAGATCTAGGTGATTAATATAATTCTGAGAGTTCTTACGGTTTTCGAAAAGGATCTATAAAGCCTTCTAAAAAAGTTACTTTCTAAGAGAGAGTCTCAATTTTTGATATTGCAACTAAATTTAAAACTATCAGCACAATCACGAAGCTTCAAAACAGAAAGCTTTGATTTTAGCCTGAAGATTAGGGAGCTTACTTCAAAGATACAACACAAGCTGTAAGATTGCCTCTGGATTGATAAAGAACAACAATTGTACTAAATTTTCTTAGAAACCTAAAAAAAACTTTTCATTTTTTAAAACATCTTCTTCTTCTTCATAACTCTTTCCTCTTTCTTACACACTTTCCCTTAATAAAATTCATCAGTCATTAGTAAATTCAAATGTATTGAGTTTTCTTTTTCATGTAATGCATCCATCCTTTGTTCTTTTAAAATTCTAGCTTTTTTATTGATTTCTTTTAATCTTCAAGATCAAAATGTTAGTAAGGTTAAATTTTAGGTTTCTTTTTCAAAAATTAATCAAAATTATCCTCTTTATTCGTTTGCTATATCCTCCTGAATTTCCTTCATTTTTACTAATTTAAGACTGGTGGCTACAAAAAATTCTTAATATCTCTTTTAAGATCTAATTAAACCTATGTAAACTGTAACAACTGTCATGATTTTTCGCAAGCAAGATAGCTACATTTAAATAGTCATGCTTAATTTAAAGTTTTTTCTTTTAGTTTGTTATTTTTTTTGATTTTGAGACGATCTTAAGACTTTATCCAATTTGATTTTACAATCCAAAGTGAGAGGTTCCTCAGTAGAGTAATTAATTAGCCTGACAACTAAAATT
>Ga0302285_10000394_pt1 | contig 24278 bp, 8 predicted proteins | sample III_Fen_E2_2_FD_200455 | JGI IMG/M metagenome (GOLD analysis project Ga0302285, IMG submission 200455) | Peat permafrost microbial communities from Stordalen Mire near Abisko, Sweden - III_Fen_E2_2 | ecosystem: Environmental > Terrestrial > Soil > Wetlands > Permafrost | place: Sweden: Abisko... | reverse complement strand
ATTTAATAGGCGAGTACTTCTACAATGATGGGAACAGATATGAAGGAGAGTGGAAAGATGGCAATATGCATGGTCAAGGTAAGAAAAGTGATTTATTGAATGATTTATTGATTCTAACATTGTTCAATACCTTAATAGGCAAGTACTTCTACTATAATGGGAACAGATATGAAGGAGAGTGGAAAGATGGCAAGAAGTATGGTTAAGGTAAGAAAAGTGATTTATTGATTCTAACATTATTCAACACTTTAATAGGCAAATACTTCTACAATGATGGGGGCAGATATTAAGGAGAGTGGAAAAATGGTAATACGCATGGTCAAGGTAAAAAAAATTGCTTTATTGATTCTAACATTGTTCAATACTTTAATAGGCAAGTTCTTCTGCAATGATGGAAACATATTTGAAGGAGAGTGGGAAGCAGGCTGGATCAATGGAAAGGGAAAGAAATTCGACTCAAAAGGAAAGTTGATTGAAGAAGGATAATTTGCAGGCGGAGTTCTTATGTGAAACTTCTGAATAACAATACCTATTTCTTCTTATTATTTTTAGGAATAATTTTTGTTAGAAAAGAATGGTATTGTCTATATTTATTGAATCATCGAATCAAATATTAGGGGATTGGGCGATTCGTATACCACATTTTTAATTTTAGAAAATCTTTAGACATGCAATAAAAAAGATCGATAATATATTATTTTTTAATTGCAATTTATTTCAAAAATAATTCTTCTTTTAGATTGATTGAACTATTAATAACTATTTGAAAAAGAATTTGCTAAAAAATAATATTGTCTTTGTATGTTTCATTTTTTATTTTTGGAGAATAATCTCCCTTTTTAAATATCTCATCAAGATTTATTATTTCTCACAGTGAGAAGAGAAGGAAAGAAGATTATCGAAAGGATCGGAGTACTGGACAATCGATATTCTCAAGAAAAAGATAAGAAATCAAAATAAATGAAAAGCACATCACACTTGTTTATTGTTTTAATTCAATATCCATTTTGATAAATTTGTACCTGTGTATTTCTCCTTTTGTAGATATTTTTATATTTTAAAACTAATTATTTCTCTAAAACAGTCAGTTATGTTAGTAGACTACCATAATATTCTTGCATCATTTCATAGTTCTGTTTATTTTTTGGATAAAATAAAAAAGCTAATTACTCATAAAACCTCTTTACTTTGATCTTGAAAATTAATGAAATGAAATGCTAAAGCAAACTGAGCAGAGGCTAATTAAATTCGGGATAATATCACTAGCTACGACGTTCAACAACATAAAGTTGAAGTCAAAAGAGGAAGAGAGTTTTAGTTATAATATTTTTGATTTTGGTAACTAATAAATATTTAATTTTGTAGGCTTTGAACGGTATTAAAGAGAAGAATACTTTAATTACTCCAAAATGAAACTTCGATTTAGATCAAATCTGGGGAATTTAAAACATCTGATACTTACCCCAAAGGAGATCTCCAGAATGCAGTTCAGAATCTCATTTCTTCTTCTTCTTCTTCTCCTCCCCCCCTCCCCTCCCCCTGACCAATCAGTGTTAAGTCTCATAATTAATGCAAAATATTGCAATACAAAAACATAAACATCTTTCATATTGTTATCAAGGCTAAAAGAAAAAGGATTTCTATTTAACTTATGGTGAGGGAACTTCATTTAGATTCTGCGAGCTAGTACTGCTTCTCCTGCTAGATTGCTTGTTTTAAAAGCATAACACAGCTTATGGTTATAACCCAGTGAATTACTACTAAGGGATACCATGCTAGATCAGCTGTGGGAAAGAAGGCGGAGAAGCGATAGATATTGATTGACGTGATTAATTTGATCTCCTTGAAGCAAAAGATTATCTGCTGTTTTGCGTGTTATTATTCATGGATTTGTTATAATTAACATCAAATGTAAACACCTTGTTTCGCATAACTGCAGCCTCCAGATTAGTCGAAGATTCCAAGGATATGTTGTTGTTATTATTATTCGTTGGGGAAAAAGGAAGTTATGATATCAGCTACTATTACTAATACTGCTATTATTACTGCAACTAAAACTGCTGCAAGGAAGCTTAAAGTGATGGCTCCCTTTGTAACGAGCGAATAATGAAAGGCTACTAATGATCTTGTTATATACTATTACTGCTATTCACCTTGTTCTTATGCGTTATTCTCTGATTAATTTATGCTTGACTTCCAGCCATTGATATCTAAAGAGGCTAGGATTATGAAAGATCTTCATGGAGGCTCTGTCTCTTTGGGTTGCCTTGCTGATGTCGTTTCTGTTATTGTTGGTATGATTGCTGAGGTTAGGATAGCTACTATAAGGATGACTAGTGCTGTAAGAATTAAGAAAATGCTTGGTAATGCATATGCTTCTGAGATGCTATTGTAAAATATGGAGAGGATATCTACTCGATGCTCTCAGGGGTTTAATTCAGCTACAAAGGTTATATTTAGCTTTGCTGTTGTGATTAGGGTTACTACTACTGTTGCTGCTGCTGTGATTGCTGCTATTATGATTGCTATTCCTTCCAGTATTGTTATGGTTGCTGTTGTTATTAGTTATTTTCTTGAGAATTGATTTACATTTTCCCATCAAAATTAGCAATTGTCTGATGATCATCCTTGCCTTTCGAATCCTATACCATGTCAGTTGGATTATTACTCGATGTGCTCTTTTCATTATTATTCAGCTAGTTATGAATCTAATTAAACTAAAACAGAGAATCTGCTCGATTAGGCAGTTTTGACTCTTTGTTTCCTTTTTTGGCGATGTTCGTTGGAAGCGATAGTCTCTTGCAGCTATTATACATCACCGCGTTTACCTGTTCATCCTTCACCTTCAATAACTAAAGCTACTTTACTTATTGCATTTTCTCGAGCTCCTTAGTTTTAGACTATTGCATTTCTAATTGTTACTATTGCTAAATCTATTAAATCAACTAGATTTGATTTTAAAAGCACGATATCTACCCGTTTCGCATTGAATCCCTGTGCTCTTTGATCTTCGGTGTGAGGGAATTGTTATTCTCATTTGGACCTATTGTGAGACTATCTTCTTTCTTTCTTAGTTCATCAATCGCAGCTGGAACTCCCCCGTATTCTATGATATGCTTCTTGATACTCGTCGCTGATTCCAAATTAATGTTCTTGCTAGAGACGCTGTTATTATTGCTGTGGATGTTGTTGTTGCTGATCGTGTTGTCTTTGCCTGTTTCTTCACTAGTCTATGTATTCGAGCTGCTCACTTTCAAGGGACTTAATTTATTAGAAATCGAGCATCTCTTGCTGGAAAAGTTCAAACTCGCTGTTGCAGCTTTTGCAGTCTCAGAGAAGCTACTTGGATCAGCCTGTGATTCTAAAACAATAGACACAGTCCCTTTCTCTTTCTGACTGAGATTAGAAGTGTTGAAGACTGTCGGTAAACTGTATTTCTTCGCTTGCTTGTTGGTTTGTAATTAGTTTACTATGTTGCTGGCATTATTGTTTAAGCTGTTGTAATGCTGAGAGTGGTTTTAGTTCAGTGAAGATGCAGCCTTATGAGGATGGTGATGATGTCCAACATGCGTTTGTCCTCGATGATGACCAGCTTAAGAAACAGACGAAACGTAGGAAGATATGGCTCTGTTTGCTTTGGGTTATTCTGGGGAATCATGGATATCTTTGAATTTCTTCAGTACAGGAATTTCATCTTTCAAACGTTAAGCAGAGGGATGTTCAGATAGGCCGCTGTAGACAATCCCCAGATGCTACGAAATTGCGTGCGAAAGTAATAACGATTGACGCTGCTGCTGTTGTTATTGAGATTATGTCTATGTAATATGTGGTTTTTCTTATTATTTTTCAGGACTTTTTGATTGTTCTTTGATCAGCCGGATAATATTCTCTTGGCCTTATTAGTCTTTGCTTGCTTCTGGGTGTTAGTGGTCATCTTCGACATCACTATTGTTCAGAATGATGTTATTTTCATCAGTATTTTGGCCATTTCCTTCATTGTGATGGTTTTTCTCATCTTGCATGCTATCATTTTCATGGGATTACTCATCTTCTTCCTCCTCATCATCGTCTTCACCTTCGTACACACTGTCACTTTCTGTCTCTTAGCTATTTTCATTACACTCATTCTCTGATTAGCCACTCTCTTATTCTTCATCTTCTCCATCATATTCTTCAGCATCTTCATCATCTTCATTCTCTTACTCCTCCTCATCATCTCCTTCATCTTCACTCCCAGAGGACACTTTAGATATGATAATCACAGGTACAGATTGTTTCTTCTTAGAATTTCTTTTGAAGTTAAGTTTGAGCTAAGAAGGCATTTGTTGCTGTTATTGCTCTGAAAGCTGCAACGGATCGATGAACACCAGTGTACTACCTTGATTAGCAGCTTATTCTGATGGCTACTACTACTACTGCTAATCTGACTATGAATTGCTTTTCTTTTCCTCTAGTATATGAATACTTTATCGTTATTTCCTAAATTCTAGTTATTTATCCTAATTTGACAAATCTTCATGTTCTCCTTCTCCTTCTTCATCATCTCCATCCTCATCTTATTACAATACATGATACTCCTTTCCTTGTTATTTCATTTGTTTGTTAGTATTCTGTGTATCACCATCATCTGCTTCTTCAGTTATATTTGTAATTAACTTCTCCAATTATTACTACAATGGAGAGTTAATATTTTTAAAATCTTTTGGTGAAGGATCTAAGGATATTTCATTTGAACCAAATCTCCCAATATGTGGCTATATTGACATAACTTCTGATTCACTTTCAAAATCATCGCCATTTACGGCTTTGCTGATCCCTGAGATGTTATTGTTGTTGGGAGCAAAAAACATCTAGAGATTATTTTCCCCACTTTGCTTTCTTGTCCCAGGAAATGAATTCTTCAACCATAAATCATCGCTCTTCATGCTCTCCATCATGTTTAGTATTGGATGCTCTATGTGTGGATTACAAGAACAATCAAAAATAAAGAATTGTTTTTTTATGTTATGACTTTTAACAATTTTTTACAATTTTAGGAGCTAGGTGTAGCATTCCCATGGACATTCTTGTTGGTATTACTTCCAGCTCTATTAATCTTTCCTGCTTGTTCTGATACTGCCGATGCTAGATTTGATATTTCCAGTTTATTGTTATCGTCTAAGCTGTCTGATTCATTATTACTTTCAATTTGACGAATCCCAGTTATTTTAGGGAGAAATTACAATTACTACTACTCCTCTTCCTCCCTCTCAACACTGTCCCTTACTTAATCATCGATTCTACTGAATTCCTTTATCTTCAGTGGAGATTTTGGCTATTAATTTTTATGCGTTGATTCTCCTACATTGTTCTGATTTATTAATTGTTAACTGAAATCTGTGGTTTATTTTTATTGTTATTTGATAGCACTTTGAAAATCTTCTGGTTGAGATTCCTCATTCAAAGGTGTTGTTGATATTTTTTCATTCTATTTTTGAGGATTTTCTGTCTCACTTGTGACTTGATTCACACCTATGACTCTGCTTAACTCTGAGATGTAAGTAATATGTTATGGTGTACCTGATGTTTTTGCTCTGATTTCACGAGTATCTTCATTTTAGGTGTTATCCTGTATTGTATGAGTCAATTATTTGCTGTGCTTCTTTTTCAAAGCAATATCTTCTGCAAATCCATTTGGTCGTTCAGATGCACTTCTCCGATAAAACTAAGCTTTTTTGGTTTATGATTATCTATGACCTTAATTAGTTTTAGTATTATTATGATTATTATTTTTCATTTCAACTTTGGAAATTGGTTCTTGTGCTGTAATTATTCCATTTTCTACATTTCCATCTGCTGCTGCTGCTGGGTTTAATTACTTTGATTGCTAAACTAATTCATCAGGTTATTAAAATTATCCGGTTTACTCTCTTGTGAAATTTTCAAAACCTATTATTTTCTAAGGTATATTTTATTGTGGATTCGAATAAAAAAATTATTTTTCAGGTTAGAAAACCTAAGCAATCAAGGGTTATTATGGGTAAATAAACCCTTATGGCTGAATATTTTGCTGCTATTATGCAACCAGGTTGCCAAATGGTAATTATTAATAATTTAGAAGATTTTAGTAATTGAAAAAAGAATTCAATTATTGTTAAAAATCTATTTAGGGCTCCAAAGTTCCATTGTTGTCTTGATTCCCAAATTATTACAATTATTAGATAGGTTAACGCTGAGGGATTTGACCATCAAAACCATCTTGGAAATAATAGTTTTACTAGTCAGATATTCCATTAAATTATTATTATCCCTAAATCTACTGCTGCTGTTATTCTTCTGAGAATACCACTGCTTTGTTTGATTAACGTTTCTTGCTGTTTGAATTTCTGATAGTTGACTCCTGCTGAGATTAGCTTTCATAGATAGGTTAAAGCTGCTTCAAAGAATCTTAATTTGCTGCTGCGTTTATATTTTATTGTGTTTTTAAAATTGGTTTTAATCTAGAAAGCTCTCCACCTCCTCCTTGTTTGGTTATCCCATTTGAACCAATGATGATACTCTTTAGCACTGGTTAGAGACTGCTGCAAGAACTCAACGTTGAATCATCAAGCCCTTCTTGATTATTAGAAATACTTGAGGAGATGATTGGAACCAAATCGCATAGTTCACTGGAGATAACTGTATTTTTTAATTATTTTACATTGCTAGCTTATTTCTCTTATCTTTATTTCCCTATTTCACCTTCGTTAAAATGAACTCCTTGATAATTTTCTCCTTCCTATCTTTCAATTTCTTCGTTTAGTTCAGATTGATTAAATTGTATTGCCTCTTTGTTATTGTTTTAGCTTGATTAGAGAATTCTTTAAAGTTTTTATTACTGAATTTATTTCGGAGAGAATTCAGATCTAAGAAAGCTTCTTTTGCTAGGATTGCTAATTTACCCAGCAATTCTCTCCATTAGCACATTAGTTCCAATGGTTGCCTGTTGAAAAGAAGAAAGATTACCTGAATCACAATGGAGACTCTTAAATTGATTAAAAGAGCTAGAATTGATGTGCTTTTTTCGAAGACTTGCTTTTCGTCTGTCTACATACCCTTAAAATATTGCTTGCTGTGCTGAAAATGCTGTAGAATTGCTATTAATTTTTTGATTCTCCTCAAGTGCTTCATCTTAGCTGCAGTTTGGGTTGTAATTTAAATTAAAGCTTTTCGTTTATGCCTTATTATTGGGAATCATGGTAGAAAACGAATTTGATTTAAAATGTTTTCCTTTGCTGCTAAAATCCTAATAATTTGCGTTTTTTCTTTCAATTACATGGTCATTTAGATTCACTCCAAAGATTGGCTTTCGTTAATCCCCTCTAGTGGATGTTTCAGATGAAGCTTTAGGACTAATGACTGGAGAAGGTATGATCGACTGAGAATAGTAATCTTTATCTTAAGAGCCATGTGAACTGAGAAAATAGGAGTTCTATTAGTTTTTAGGACTAGCTAAACTCTTGTTTAAAGAAGAACTTAACAGATAAGGCATAGGAGAAATTGGCTTTATACTAGAAAGTTCATTGCTACTAGCGAGGTTATGTTGAATAGTAAAATTATCATTTTTTTATTGTATGATCTCCTCATGTTAGCTGATTGAACTCAAGCCCCCTTTATAATCCTCATTTTATTTAAATATTGCACTGCTTGAGACTACAAGTTATCGATTTTTAAGGTGTGGAGTGCACGCATCTCGCAGGAAATTTCTATTTATCTGGGAATTCTAAGGAGTTTTAGATTTTTGCATTTGTGAATTTTCTCCTTTAAAACAATAATTGCCATCAGTAGTGTTTTACCAATTCTGCTAAGTATGCTTACTGTGATTCTGCTGTAGCCTATGATTACAAGGGGAGTGCGAAGAATGCAGAGAACTCTTCTTCTTTGATCCTCGAGTATTTTCGAGATTATTAGAATTTCTCTTATTATTATTATTGCCATCCTATTTATTTTTGGCTAATCTACTTTTGAAAAGAGTTAGCTATTCAAAGAACTAAATAGCCAATGGATTTGTTTTCCCAAAGTGCTTACACGCAGAGCTATAACTGTATTCATAATGTTTCAGAGATTCTTCCCATCGATTTTCTGCTTCCATCTCAGTTGCGGCATTGAAGTAGCTCAAACAAAGATTACTAACTTTCTCTCGCCAGGATTCTTCTGCTTCACCTTCATAGGTTTCTTCAATCTACCCACTAGAACTATCAAATACAATCTTTTGTTACTCAATCAACCCTGAACTTGCATGTTCTAAAGCTAATTTATGGTTTCCGAGTGCCCCACATAGACTAGATAAATGTAAATATGTCACACCTAAATACTCGCTGCTACCTTGTAAGCCTAGCTTTTCAGCATCCAAAAAGCAATCCATCGCTTTAGAGAATTACCCTTAACGCCTGCAAATCTACCCTTTTGTATTTAAAGCCAGTATTTTTAGATTTCGAGTTTCTTTTTATAACTTTTTCTACAATTTCAAATTGTTTCTCTTTTCTTGCTCATCCAATTGTGGATTTGGCGAGGAGAGCCAATGTACAGGCAGAACTTCTAGCCATTTAAATAGTTACGCAATAATATCTTCAGAAACTAAGAAATTTCCGATTTCTGATTGCTTCATAGCAAATGCAACTAACTTTTTATAAATGAATGCAATTGAAAGGATCCTAGAAGATTTCTCAGATTCCGCGAGAACGATTTCTATTTCGTTTCCACAAGCATCCCATTGTTTCTTAGAAATCGCAGTGTTTTTGTTTGTGATTCGATTGAAATTATTAGCAAGCTTTAGCAGCCTACTATCGATTTGAACGCCTGGTTGTTTCTCAGCAATCTTCTACTATAGATAGTTCTGCTGAGATAGATTTGCTTTTTCATCTCCACCTGAACCACTAAAATCAAAACCAAACACGCTATGAGACCCCGATTCTCTACTCATAGGACTTGATCTCTAGCTGAGTGAAGAGAATTTTCGGTCTTTCATGAAACGATTTCAGGAGAAATATTAGAAATTTTGAAGGTTATCAAAAGAGATAATTATTTGTTCTTCTGATTTGATTTCTGCGAGTTATTTTTTCTCTTTTATCAGAAGCTACCTAGATGCTTAGAGCAGTATGTGCAGTTTTCTCTTTCTCAAAACTTTGATTAAATAATATAAAATAGTCTTGAAAGTTTTTATGTTCCTTTAGTATCAAGTTAAAAATATTAATAGAGAGGAACACAGCGCGCAGAAGTATCACAAGGTTAATTAATTATTACTAAATCACCCTGAGGAAGCATGAAATGCTGTGTTGGTTTTATTTCACTGAATCTAAATTCAGGGCACAATTTAGCTTATTTTTTTCCTTTTACTGCCAGTATTTCGATTTTGGAAATTATTCGCCGCATATTTCCAACAATTAGCTGCACAGATCAATTAATATCCCTACAAATTGTATTTTTCTTTCAAGGTAACAAAGAAACAAAAAGGATTGCTTAATGGAAAGCAACAAAATGCAATCAGGATAGAATAAAATGTGAATTTATGTTCAAAATAGACAAAAAAACATTAAAATATAAATGAAATGCATAAAGGGAAATATTAATATGAATATATGATATCTCAGCTTCAAGAAGAAAGAAAGCAAGTCAACTTAATTTAGTTGAAAGTTCGTTCTTCATATGCTGAGTTTAAAGCCATGAATAATTGTGATTTAGACATAATTTTTTGAAAAATATGCCATTAATCATAATCATAGTGTTGTGCTGTACAATTTTTAGGTAAGATCTTCTTGTGTCATGCTTAAATAAGCAAGCTAAGAGGAATGTAAATGATTTAAAATATTATAAAAGACTGGCTTTAGGGTATCTAAGTTTGTGAAAATTCATTGGATAATGGGTTTATTATTATAAGTTGATTTTGTAGATTCAGATTCGAATCTTCTTAGGATAAGGTTAAATTGCACCAAGACCAACACGAGAACGAGGATTCGATATGAGTTATGATTTTCGTTGTTTTTGTGGTGTAGGCTTAGTGGATGTTATGCTTTTATTATTATTGAGATCTTTAAGGAAAGATTCCCCGAGAGATCCAGCTCCTTCATCTTCTTTAAGACAATTCAGAATATCCAAAATACTGTTATTTTAGCTGTTATCTAATTGATTTGATTAGAATTAACTATTTGCTTGCTGGGGATAGGAAGACAACATCTAGTGGGATTATTTATCTTTAGTACTATTACATAACATCTATTTTAGATTACCCATGTTTCTATTTCCACTGGATTGCTGTGGGGGATTATTTTACTACAGTTGATAATTATTGTTAACACAATTGACTTTATAAGATTATAAATTGTTTCCATAGTTTTTACAGTTATTGTTTTCCTAATTAGAGTGCATAGTAGTTCTCTTTTAGAATGTAAAAGATTCCGATAAATCACTCTTTGTCAGATTGCTTGGTCTTCTGAGGGTTTTCTGGATTGTTTTCTCAACTCGATATTTGGTGCTATTTTCAGGAATCTAACTGTAAGAAGGAGGTTTGCAAGGTGTTATAGCACAAACTGATTTGCGGGCATATTAGAGGGATTCAATTTCTTTAAGTTTCTTTTGAGCTGATTCTAATTCCTATTTCATAGAGAGATTCTATGACAAAACAAGATGAGTTCTTGTTTTTTCTCGTTGGAGTTGCTCTCTAAGCTGAAGGTTTTAGAGTGCTTGCATTTCAACTTATCTTTAGAGGGTTTCTTCAGTCTATCCACAGGAAGCTTGAGCGATAGGAGAAGCAGAAGGAAGGAAATGGGATGCTTAATTCACAGTGAGACTGCTGCTGGGCGAAATTGAAAATGCATTTTAGCTAGCAGAAAGAGATTGAGGAGACAGATGCTAACTAGCTGAGAAGGAGCATCGTGTGAGATATGTTTTGCTTGCAGAAGGTGAATAATGGTTGAGATAAGAACCATTTGGCTGGGAAATAGAAGAGAATCCACGATCACTGTCCTCTGATAAGTTAATTTTTACTAGCATAGGTGAACTTCTTAAGTCCACTTTAACGATGCTCATTTTTCTTATTGTTTTAATCAGTTTTCCAATGTTTGCGTATTAAATCGATTACTATCACAGCCAAATGAATTATTCTTGTTTTTAAATTAAGAATATCCCTCTATTTTATCAGTCTTTTTTCCTTTCTTTTCCTCTGTTTTCCCCTCCTTGTCTCCACACACTTTTAACTTTTCTCCTTCTCTCTCTATGTTTCTTTCCATATTTTTTACCTTTGCTATTTACATTTTCTTTTTCAGGAGAAAATTACTTATTTGTTTCTCATATTTTTTAGCTTTTATCTAATTTTACATTTAACTTTTCTCAACTCCATTCTTAAATTGCAGCAAAATAAATAATTTCTTTATTGCACTAGGAATTTAAGTTTGAATTTCTTTACAGTTCTTCTTTTACTTCATTCATTTAAGAGAAACTAGTCTTAATAAACGCAACACAACTTAATCGATTTGAGGAGAATTAAATTAAGAGTAACAGCAGTGATGCTGGTGGATTGTGATGAGGATGGCGATGATATCATTATCAAAAGAATAAAAGATAAGAAATTAATTAAATACTGGAATTACAAAGCTATTTTGGTAATGATCCTCCCTTTTAACGCTTAAAGAATTAAAAAAGAAATCACTGATATTTAATTGCTTTCCCCCAAAAGCTACCAGCAAAAATACAGACTGGTGAAAAGATAATCAATAGGGAAAATTCAAATTTTTCTCTTTCAAAAATAATAGTTTCTCATGAAAAATTTTGATTGATAAAGGTTTTATGTGTGAAATAAATGAAAATAAGATAGGGAGATTGTTCGCCTAAAGGAAAGGACCTATCCATTTCTAGAATAATATTTCAAAATTCAACTGAATAACTAAGGAATGTAACTTATTTTTTATTATTACGTTTTGGGTATAACTTTGGATTTCTGTCTTTAAAGCGAAATTCCACCCTTGATTTTAATAATAGACAAAATCTTTTGTAAAAATTAAAAAGAAACAGGTTTATTTGAAGTCATCATTACCTTCACTCACTTTAATCAAGTTACTGAGAGGTTAATAGGAAATTTCATGGCTTTTTTCTCTCACTCTTTGTTTACTTGTATTTTAAAGTATTTAGTCCTCAATTATGGTCTCCTTGAACAAAAAATCTAAGATTCCTTAGAATAATAATAATCCTATCAAATTCTAATTGAAATGACTCCTTTTTACTATTGTTCGTTGTGGGCAGGTAACAAATCTTTTATTGTTTACAGTTAGATTAAGTAATCTGATTTGTGTGTTTTTTTTTGAAGGCAAATATTTTCTCATAATAATTCAAAAAATATCATGAAATAATCTATTATTATTGAAATTACAAACTTTCATACTTTTAGCTCAAACGGCAGCATATTTGTTCATTATGTCATTCGAAAAAAGGAGCTTTTTATTTGAATTGTAGAAAACAAATAATTTGCTATTTTGTTTTGATTTCTTTTTTCCTTTACAAAATATATAATTATTCTGATTATTTATTAATGTTTGCAGAAATTAGTAAAAATGAAAGGAGCTTTTTACATGCATTCTTTCAAAATTTAGATTCTGGAGCTTGACCTAAGGCTAGATTCTTATCACAAGCCCTGAGAGTTCGATGAAATAATTTGAAATTCTCACTTGGCTAATCGTTGTTTCTCAGGAGATTATTGAGGATCGCAGATGGAGGAATGTAATTTCCCTTCTCAAGGAATTATGGGCGTTACTGATCGACAAAGTTATGATCCATGTCAGCTAGTTTAAAGTAGTTTATCCAATCTTGATCTTTGGTAGCTTTGCCCATGAATTCATCTATTTTCCGTTATTCTTCTAAAGTTGTCCTTTCTTTCTTACGCTGCTCTCTCTCTAGAGCTTCACGAGGTCGACTGTCATGTTCAGAGACACCAAACGGATTCTTGAGGGGATCACATTTGAATCTTGTCTAGAAATAAAAAGTAAATTACAGATGACAAATTAAGTTACTTGCTTTTTTTTGTTCTACAATAAAGAAAGCAATAATTTCAAGATTTTCCTTAATTATCCCTGTTTTATGTTTTACCACGTAAGGCTTTGCTTTCTCTGGAGTGTGCTACTCTCTGAATACGACTTAACTAACAGGGTTGTATGGATCAGTAATAGGCTCATTTTTAGCTAATTTGAGCTTTAGTGAAGGGCAATTTTCTTACTTAAAAGTTGTAATGAATATCTACTTTTAATCCCCTCTTGTCTTTTCACCTGCTGTAACTACTCTTCTGACTTGGTTATGTCTTATTATGAACTATTGATTGAACACGTTATGAGGGTATTTCGCTGTCTAACCTCTGATATGTCCGCCATGAGCAGAAGGTAGATTCTACTTAACTTTAAATTATTTACAATTGAAAAAAAAAAAATGAAACTATTTCACTTTTTAAATCGAAAGTACCATTGGCGATATGCAGAGAACCTCGATTTGGAGTCTTCGCATCTGGGACTCTTTAAGTCGATAGCCTTATCGATTATGTCTTCATGAGACTTTCAATATCGCATTCATCAATTTCTCCCATTTCCCTCAACTATGAAATGCTCTCTTAATCTTAAATACCCAGCTACCCAATATTCCAGCTTGTCGCTTTGCTAAATCTGATTCCTAGCTTTGGATTTTTCTTTTCTTATTCTTTTGTTGGGTCAGTCCCATGAGCAGGTGTTGCCTATTGCTATCTATCTTATTACGGCTAAGATCCGATTTAAAAATTGAAGTTCTCAGGTACAAACGTATAAATTGGATTCTTCAATGAATGCTTATATAGAGCAGGTTATTTAGAGAGTCTTTCTGCCTCACTAAAGTAATTTTTTGTCTCGAATTTTATCGTTTAGAACTCTCCATTTTCAACTTATTTGAACTTCAAATTGACAACTTTCTCAAATGCTTCGGGTTCTTTTACACCACTCATTTGCTCTCGATAGTCTTATACAACTTCCTAGATATACTCTGTGTTATTGACAACAATACCAGCTTCAGCTCGGAAAGGTCGAGAGTATTGTTTTTTAGGAATATTCTGTATGTTTATCTAAAAGATCAAAATGAAAAAAATATGTACTTTTATTTTAAAAATTCCTGCTCGAAAATGAAGTAAAATATGAAACTATCTTAGTACACTAGAAGTGGTATTTTGGATTAGGGAGGCTTTGAAGCTAGCAGGCTAGATTGGTAGCTAATGCTAATCTTTGACTCCCTCGATTCTCAGTTTAGGTAGATCATGCCTTTTTGGTAGATTCTAACCTGCTGCCTCGAGTAATGACACCCATTCTTTCCTGTATGGTCTTGGGTTCTCTATCCAATTATGACGAGGACCTAACTTGTAATGCATCTAGGCTTTTTTTTAAAATATAAGTAAAATCAGTAAAAGACATTTTTTCTTCTAAAGTTAGATCCATTTTACCTGATGTCCATATCTCATCAACACCAAGAGGATGGGACCTCTAATCTTCGAAGGCCACACCACGTCGTTTTGTAATATCCCAGAACATGTCTTCGTATACCTAATAACCAAAAATAGGAATTTTCTCTCTAGATTTGTGCAAATAAAGTGAGTTTATATCAAACTAAAATCTTAAGATTTTCTGGAAAACAATCAGTTTATTTCATCATACATTTGCTTAAAAGTAGATGAATTTAGAGTGTGAGAACTTTCTTATATCTTCAATAGTGATTTTACCATCATTATCTGAATCTAGTAATTCCACAAAATCTTTAACACTTAATCTGGGGATTTACGTTGAACGGTGAATTAATTTGTTGTATTTTATTGGAGGAATCGACTAATTGAATCTATTATGAGATGAAGTATCATTTAAATTTTATTATAGAGGCATTCCCGAAAGTGACAAGAATCCACTTTTGATGTTGTTGTAGTTAGATTATTTGTAGTTCTATGTGAGGGTATTATTGTTTAGATCTTGATTTGTGTTTATATTATCATCGTACAGCAGCAGAATGAAGATATCAAAGTAAGGTGAATTCTAGAAAGATTATGATTTTATCAGTTATTTAGGTGATGTTACAGGAGATAAAAGAGGATTCTATCCTTTGTCTTAAGCGAAGAGAAATAATTTATTGAACAGATTATCTAGTAATCCAAGATGCTAAGGTGCATGACTGAAATCCAAAGCGAGAATGTCATTGGATCTGTTCGCGGAGTTGAGAAGAATGAACTCTTAGATGAGAATGAAAATTATAAGTTCATCAAAATCTTCCACTGGTGCGTCTTTGATGAAATAAGAGTAATAAGCTTATCCATGTAATGTGTGCAGTGTCTCTGAAGGGTTAGGGAGTGCTCGAGAGGCTAAGATAGGCTATTTGTAATCTTTTCCGAATCGATTATTTGATTCTTATGAAAATGTGAAATCAGATAGAATCTAATTAACCGCGACTATTTCCTCAAGATAGAGTTTTAGTTTGGCTACCATTTCGGTGTTTTCTAGGATTATTTCCTTGTGGATGTTTTCTAACTTTATCGATAGTTAGTTGGCATCACTAAGGAGTTTTAGCACTTTTGCTATGATTTTTTAGTTTTTAAAACGAAATCTATTTAACGATTCAGCTAGCAGTACCTCAACATCTGCGAAACTAATCCTTTATCCTGATGAAAATGGATTTTTGGATCCTCCTGGCATCTCAAAGTTGCTTTAATCTAAGCTCTATTGGACTTATTGCTGGGTTTATTAGTTAATAGCTGTCTCTGCCATTATCAGTTATTTTTTATCTCTGTTTTGTGCTTTGTTATTACAGAATCTCTATTATTTGAAACCACCCTCAAATTAATTAATATCAGCTGAGAGAGAGAGAATATCGTAGTTGTAAGACTTGAATATATCTAAATATTCTTTCCAGACAAAGAATACAACTTAAATCTGTTTGTCTTCCATAACAAAATATTCAACTTTAACTTCATGGAATCAATTAAAAAACAATGAAAATAATTGATTTTTTGATTCTACAACTTCCAATAACACACTTAAAATACAAAATTATAAAAATTAAAATAAGTTTAAAGATAAAGTTACATAAATATTTTTCATTATAAATTCTATCCCTTCGTTCTTCTTCTCCTTCCTTCAGAACTACCCTACAGGTGTATTTCTGCTGTAGACTTGAACATTCGATATTGCAATGCTGTAATCTCCAGAGGTGTGAAACGACATACCGAATCTGTATTTCGAATTCTTCTTTATGAGATTAGCTTCTCCTTTTGTAATATTATTGTGAGATGAGTCAGCGAAATATATCTCTTGACTTGCAACACAGAAGCGCACATCAATGGATGTTATCACAGAGTTTAATTTGTTGCTATTGAGAAGATCACCGACAATAAGTTCATTTGCTCCTCTTCCAGAAGATGACCAAAAAGCACTATTTTCACAATCCTACCCAACGAATTTAGAGTCAATTACTGTAGCTTCAATTAATCCAATCATAATGTGTGAGAATACACAAAGAGGTTTATTAAACGTGCATGTTAGTGAGTAGACGAGTTGATTGTCTAACACACAAGCCGTCACAGCATTTCCCTTTGTGCATGAACTTTAAGATACTTTTGTTGAAATTTGATCTTCAGTGATTTCAAGTAAATGACTGTTCGCGTAATTTGGTTTGATGAATGTCCATTTTGGTTATTATCTGAACGTGAATTTGAGTAATTCAAATAACGGAAGATCAACAAGTAATTAAAGCAACTCCTAGTCTTATTTTGCAGTTAATTTGTCTCGGGTATTCTAGAGACTATGCAGGACAGTGTGTGAGTTGAATTAACACAAAGCATTAGGGTTACTACAGCTCGAATATTCACTGCCATATTATTCCTTTAACTCTAGCATGCACTCACCAAGTTTGCTTAGATGAGTCAGTTGTTTTGCATCTAAACCTTTCCACTGAATAATTTCACTGTTATTCACTTATTCACTAGCGATTACAGGGAATGATTCCACGTAAAATTAAATTCCTTGGAGCATTTAGTTCACCTCTTCCAGCATTGAATCAGAGCATAAATTAGATCCATTACTGATGAATCTCCTTATTCTCTCAATTCCATAGAATTTAGTTTATTCTTTGCTAGTAACAGTCTTGGAAATGTGCTTAGTAATTTCCAATAATTATTTCATGCCTTCTTAAGATTTGCTGTCTTCTGCGAACAAGGGCTTGATTTGTTAGCTAAATAAGCTTATTTTCTATATTTCTTCATCTTTGAAATCCTTAAATTCAAGTTAAGTGTATCCTTCTTTGTAGATCTCACCCACTGAATAGCAGCTGATAAACCTGCTTACTTTAGACAAAACGGATTCAACTAATTCTTGCATCTCAGTAGTTATGAAATTCGATGGATTCTGCACTAAGCCTAAGATATCCTTCACTTAAAGCATCCTCTTAGCTTATTTATCCTCAAGATCTTTTTATTTGTTTTGTTTCTTTCCTTCGATGAGAGTATGCAAGACAACATTTACTTCGTTTAAATCTTCTTCATCCAATAACTCCAACTCTAAACGACGTTTACCATCACAGAAAACCTATCCAATCTCAAGTTTATCAAAGACTTTTCGAAATCTCTCTAAATAATTTTTGAGTTTGTTATTGAATTCCTCTGAGGTATTGTTCAATCTGTTTGAAGCTAGTGCCATTAGCATATCCACATTACCATTTTTCTAAGGCTATTAACTCTTTTGATCTTCCCCGAATGGAGTCTAAATGATTAAGTCGCAACCATCTACTAAAAACATCGATATTTTAGAAATACTCTATAAAATCTCCTCCTTGATAATTTCAGGTCCTTCGAAGTCCACAGAGGATTCCTGCAAAGTTAGTTGATCAAGATCTGTTGAAAGTGTATCTTTGACTTGTTTAATGTTGTTTAGTACATCGCTCATAATATTTTTGATCTTTTTGGATAGCACCTCCTAGTCTTCTGATAAATTTTCTAAAGTTTCTCGAAGTGCCATTTTTGAGCTCAATTTATTGTATTAATCAATAATTCTCTTGTTGAAATCCCATAAATCTTCAGCTTACTTCTCCATTTAACCCTATTTCTCATCGATTTTCTTGTTTACTTAACTCTTGAGCTCTAAAAAATAAGCTCCAATTTCCTCTTTGTATTTCTCATCAGTCCTTGGTTTTATTGATACTTTTCTCACTTTTTCAATCAATTCTCTGTCATTTGGTAAAGGCCAATTCCAAAGAACAGTGTTATCTTCGCACTGTTAGATTTATTAAAGTGATAAAAGGTTTCTTACTGCGATATCTTCTTCGACTACACAATCTCCACATTTGAACACTGAACCAGTTTTATTTGGATCAGTGCAAATGAAAATACATTTGTTGTAGGAATGTATTGAGCAAATAACTTCAGAATGACAGGGATATTCCTCTTAGGTGCTGTTATTGTCAGAACTATTCGTTGACATTTCTATTTAACTTTGAGTATTTTCGGAGGATCTTCTTTTTGCTAATTTAGATAATATTTTTCGATAAAAATTCTTTATTGTGTTTGATAGAAGAAGAAACTAAAATCCGGAGAGCTTAATAAGCCTAGAAGACCAACAAATTAAGATTATTATTAGTATCACTTCCTTAGCTTAACCTTGAAATTAGACACATCTAAAAAACCTTAATGTATTTTTGATCTGTTCTACTAGTCAATTGCCACGCATTTCCTTTTCTTGAGAGGGGGGAAAGAGGATAAAATAGAACCCTGGAAAGAAAAAAAGATTAGGGAATAATTTAATCCACTTTGAATTGGAAATACATCCTAGCTTAGCTAGTCGATCCTTTCCCTTTCCCAGATAAGATCTAAATACGCCAATGATCTAGTGACGAATTTACGCATGAATGATATTTCTAATTAGAAGAAAAAAAACAAGCCAAAATTATCTTTTGCATTATTTTTTGCACATCAAATATCTTAATTTTTTCGAGTATCCAAGTATATTTATCTTCTAGTTGATGACTTAGCTATCATATTATGCCTTTGTATGATAATCATTAAGAGTTGAAAAAACAAAGAAAACAATTGGAATAACCAAACTTAGGAATTCTCCGAGATCACTAGAAGGAATATTACTTTCTGGGATACTTCTTTGAGTTTTAAGCAGCATAGAAGAATGGATGAGAGAGTCGTTTGGAAGTTTTAGTTGATTCAAACTGGCAATCCAACTCAAAAGATCGAATAAATCTCATATTTTGCATTGGGTGTTTTTCAAATCAAATAGTACTTTTTTGGCTTCAATCGAAGAAATAAAGAAATCTAATCACTAATTTACGTCATAATGTTGATAATCTTCTAAATTTCTTTGTTTGAGTTTTGATCGTTGACGAGATTATCAACTTGAAGTTTCCCAGTAGTACCTTACCCAATAGCTTATGCGCACATTAAAAATTAGAAATACTTTTTCTTTGAATTGCAGAATCGATAAGAAGCTAAATTTGATATTCTTTGTTAGATTATCGCTGAAAATTAGTATTATTACTAGAGTCATAATGCGTTGATTATTGAGGTTAAAATGCTAAAAATTAATAATTTAATAGCACTTTTCATTAATAATAATACATCATTTCAAGAGTTATTTTTGTTAGAAAGTGCATAAATAGAAACTAATGTGAAATATTTAAAATGAATTTAACAATTTTTCTTGAATTTGAATCTCTTTTTATAGATTCAAGAATTTTAGAGTATCTTTGTGAAATCAACACTTTTATCTTACAAGCAAATAATAAAAAAAAATTGTGTGGTCTTTGAAATTTTTTGATGTGGTCTCTTAGAAATTCATAAGAATTGATCACTCAGTAAAAAATATAAATAAATAATTTCAAAAGAGAATGAAGAATTCAAATCAATTTATCAATTATTAGATGAATAAAAATGGAAATTTTTGCACTAAAATCATTGATAATTATCAACCAAAACTTATTTAGATTTCCCTTATTTGAGAATTGAAAATCCTCTTCTCCATGGTTTTTTATCACTTTGAGTTTTGTTTTCAAAACTACCTAACAAACAAATGGCTTCAACCAGTATCTCTTCAAATTTGAGCAATTCTCTCTGTTTTGTTCTTCTCCTTTCAAAATGATTATTAAACATTCCTGCCTCTTTAGTCAAGTGAATCTTTCTTTAAAATGATTTTCAAAGTTTCTGCATTTAGTGTATGATCTTGAAAATATCTAAACTTTTCTTTTTGATTTCCCAAATCTCACACAACGTTTAGTAATTTTTTTGATTATGTTTCTTTCAGAATTCTTTAAAATTCAACTTTCCTTTTTTTCAATAATTGTTTAAAGAAGTAAAATAAATCGATTTTAGAGGATGGCGAAGAAATATGCCTAAAGCAAAAGATACGAGGAATATAGATTTTAAAAATGTATACATAGTTAAACCATCAGCAGGGCAACACATTATTTATCTTGATTTCTTAAGTAGTGTCCTTGAAAGAAGGTCTTTTGGGAATTTAAATAGATATATTTTGGAAGATATTTTCTCAAGAGAATGAACTGCAAAATCATCCTAAGATACAAAGAAGAGAAGAGACATATCAAAAGGCTTGCTTACTAGATTTTTACTCTTTTCACAAAGAATATTCTATATCTTTAGTTTAGGAAATGATTTAAGCCTCCAAAACTACTATCGATACATTTACGTTCATTTGCTTTTCAACTATGATTTAACTTCTCAAAATATGTGAAATTCCATTTGATTCCTGATTATCTATGCGCAACTGCTTAAGTTTATGATGGTATATTAAAAGATATGATGTATTTTTATAGGGTCTTGATTTCCTTCACTGCTTTCAATTCTGCATAGCCTCTGGAGAGAATGATTCCAAAAGTCTTTCTCGATATCTAAAGAACAGAAGCGGAGCAATGTAGAGTCTGAAATTGATCAGCTAGAGGAAATCACGCTCAAGAAGATTGATTTCTTAGTTACTGATACCTCCAACCTTCGCATAGTACTCATTATTGTAGTACCTGTCATCGAAGAATTTAGTAGCCAGCATTATTGATGTAATCAGCAGTCTAAGCAAAATAAACATTCAAAGTTAGAATTTATGTAAAATTATCAAGATATTTTTAAATTTAAACATGTAAGGTAATCGAAATAATGCCAAAAATACATTCAAAAACAACTAAAATTACCTGTGAATGTTGAAAGAGTTAATCACGAAATTCTGATGTCTTTCGGTGATTCTATCAACGTAGATTAGAGCGAATATGAAGCATTCCTGGGAGCAATGCGAGCATCTAGCGATTCTAGCTAGATATTCCTTGATATTTATGTTAGGCACATTCTTACCATGGAAACTAGTGATATACTGTGTTGGCTATTTATCCGTTTGTTCGATGATTTCGGTCAGCACATTGGCAATAATCTCAATTATATCTTCCGAAGAAACTACTCTTGTACCGTTCAGAATATAAGCTTCTTCATATGTGATACTTTCATTCTGATAAATGATCTTCCGATCTTAAAAATTATCCATTTTTGTCAAATTCTAGAATTTTTTATTATCAATTTCTATTTCTCTGAGGTTATCCTTGTCTGGGTAGGTACGCTGATGTACGATCCTAATCCTGTTCTGTATTTGAAATGATCTCGAAAGGTCTTTAGTTAAAGTTTGTTTAACAATGGGATAATTATTTCTATGTTATTTGTTTCTTTGTTTCTTTGTTTGTTTTCCTGTGGGATGGTTGCTCTTCAGGTTTATTTATTCGATTCTCAGTTTTATTTTGTCACTTTCAAATCACAGAAGAGTTAATTAAATGCAATAAAATCTACTCCTAATTTTGTTAAATAGCATTCAGCTCGTTTCTTCTTTTTCTTAGTCTCTTGGGCATCAATCACTCTAAAATCCGATGGATCAATAATGTTTCTTTATTTCATAAAAAACACTTCAGTTAAGGCTGAAAATTTACTAGAACGAATAATTTAATAAAACACAAACAAAGTTCTTTCTTTATTGAGTAGTTCAACTTGATTTCTTTGGGTTTAACCAAAAAAAGGTTTTGTATGGTTGATGATTAAAGTGAACAATTTTAAAAGATAAAGGGATGGCATTTTTCTTATTATTTCTTTATCTACTTGTGATAAAATATTAAATAAAGCCATCCATATTCATGAGAGAGTTTTGGTAACGAAGATGACCAAGCACTTATCAAATGAAAAGTATTAAAGAAGAAGTAATAATTGAAACGCAGGTGTCAATTATTTTTTATTCTGAAACTTATCTGAATTAGCAATTTTTTAGAAGATAATGAGTACGTTGTTCTAAGTGGTAACTGTAACTATTAAGAAGAGTACACATAAGAGACAATAGTTTGATGATTTATTGGGTTATAAAAGAATAAATATTAAAAATCAAGCTAATTCAATTAAGAAGATAACTAAAGATTAAAGACAAGAGTTAAATTGTCTGAAAGAGGAATAGAGAGCATTAAAAAATTTGCAAGAATTAGAGTTAGTGTCAAAATAAAGTTTTGCGATAAAAAATTTGGTTTTACATTTTGCTGACATGAAGAGGTTTAAAAAAACGGGAGATATTATTAAAACAATATTAGGTAACTTATTGTTAGAAGAAAAAAGTTGAAGATTATTGTAAAAAGGGTTGGTTATTTCTTTTCTACAAAACAAGATAACATTTAAGTGGAATTTATGAAGGTTTACCTTTCATTTTGATCCTTCATTATCAAATTTTCTAAGATATTCCTTATGTTTTCTATAAAAGAGTTTATTAATCAGAATGAGGCGTTTTTGAAAATTCATAAGAATGGTTAAGCTATTAATGAATTACCAAAAAATAAGCTCTACAAAATCAAAAAATAATGTTGATAATTGAAACAAAAGTATTTGTAGCAAAGATTATTTATTTAAAAAAGGAATTAGATTGAAGATTATGTCAAAAAAAGATTAAAAACTAATAAAATAATATTCTAAAAAAGAGTAATAATAATTATGATTAAGTAGTTCATTGAAACTCTTAATATCAAGAAGAACATTTCGAAGGAGAAAACTAAATCTCCAAATAGACATTAATCTGATGAAGTCGAGGTTATCTTAAGCAAAGGCAAAGAACCCGCAGATCTCAACATTAAACCATAAACAGTAGAGAATTCTGAAAAACTACCAATAAAACATTATTTTTTGCACCAAAATCAACTCATCTAGGGATACATCAAAAGAGAATCAGATGTTTAAATAGAACAAAACAACACAAAGCAAGAATTTGATGCACTCTTTCCTCCTCCTAATGGAAACATTTAATTTCAAGGAACATCTGATTTTGCACTGAATCTTATTCCTTAGTTAAACATACCATTCAACCAGCAAGAAATAAATAAAGAGCCCTTACAACAAGAAGATACTAGAAACATCGATTTAATTCATATCTTTTCATAAATGAGCCTCCTTAGAGAATCGCTTTAGTTTGCATTGACTGATGGAATAATTTGGTGTCTTAGAAAACTCCTTTTACAGTTTGACATTTTAACAGAATAAAGATTCAACAAAACAAAAGAAATCTTTAATATATTCTTCTAAATCCTAAAATCATAAAATGTGAAATTCACTGTTTTAGGGGATATTGAGACCGTAGTGTTAGATATTAGTAAATGCTGTTTCGATGTAATGAGAAGAATAACGGAGAGTGCTTCTTAATTTTGTGAGATGACTGTCATATTGGATTTGGGAAGAAACCATTCTTTCAACATTCTAAGGATGATTATTGATGAATTGTGGAATTAAATGATTAGATGCAAGAGGGTAGTCATTCGAATAGAAAATTGTAAAGAAGAGAAGATACTGGATTACTTGATTTTGATTCAAGAAAGCGATAAAAAGCATGGGACTTTGCTTTTAGATGTAATAGGTGTAGAAACATTGAGGATAAATATGGAATCCCTTATCCTGGAAGTTATTGGGAAGGATTTTATCAGAATTTGTGTGAAACCAGCTAGGACGAATTAAGATTAGAGTGATCTCTTAGTAGTTGAAGAAGAAGAGCCAAGGATAATATGGAATTATTTTACAGTTATTTAAATAGAACTTCAAAAATAAACTAGAATCAACGAAAGAACAAAGAAAAAATAAGACCAAGAATTAATAACAAGAGTAGTAGAGATTTAAACTTAAAAAGGTGTAATTGAAGGACTAGAAGCTATTTTAAGTAACTAAATGTAGTTCTATGGTTCTATTAATGTTGAAATAATTGGTAATCAAGCAAAGAATCTTG
>Ga0302285_10000391_pt1 | contig 24458 bp, 22 predicted proteins | sample III_Fen_E2_2_FD_200455 | JGI IMG/M metagenome (GOLD analysis project Ga0302285, IMG submission 200455) | Peat permafrost microbial communities from Stordalen Mire near Abisko, Sweden - III_Fen_E2_2 | ecosystem: Environmental > Terrestrial > Soil > Wetlands > Permafrost | place: Sweden: Abisko... | reverse complement strand
TTTGTTTCAGATGAAAATGAAAAAGAATTAGGATATAAAATATAACCAGCTGGCACCAAAGCATTTGCTTTCTTTATTAAATTATTTTTAAAAGATGAATTAATAAAAGCATCAATGGCATCTTTATCTTCCTGTCCTATTGAGTAAACTACACCTTGAGCCCCACCAGTTATAGGAGTTGTTGTCTTGGCATATATTTTTTTTGCTTTTACTGTTCCCTTAAATGAAGAAATAGTAAAATCAGTAGGTGTTCCATTATAAGGAGCTCCAGGAAGAAAAGCGGTAATACCTACATTTACAAACCCTGGAATAATCTTAGTACCATCTTTTTTATAGCCTGGTATAGATACAGCATTGTTTATTGTGTAAGTTTTTCCACTTGAATCTGCTAAATATGTATGAATTGCAAGAGATTGAGCCTTTGTACTGTATTCATTATATAAAGTAACCTCTCCAACAGCCTTTATAGAGACATCTTGTGTTTGAGTAAGGATAACACTCTTTGTTTCTTCATTGGGTACAATCATTATCTCAAAATGTATTGGAGTATTAACATCCTTTGAGGCAGTGAATTCTTTGTTATCCAAAAGGAAAGATTGATGTTTATTTAATATTTCAATATTTGCATTTAAAAATAAATTTGAAATAAAATATACAGAACCACAAAAAATAGAAATACAAATAATAATTATAAATAATTTAAAATTATTACTATGATTATGTCTGGATCGTACTTTCGGTGTACTTGATAATCTTTTTCTAAAACTATTCTTAATAACAGGACTATGATTAATCTCATTATTATTTAAGATAGTTTCTTCTTTGTATATATGAGAATTATCTACATGAACATCTCTAGGAAAGATATCTTTTATATTACCCTTTTTTATTTTAAAATCTTCTAATGTTTTTTTTACCATATTAATTCTCCATTTTTCTCATTACAGAAATTGCTTCTATCATTAAGAATGGATCACAAGTAGTATTTTTAACACTACACATATCTAAAAAGTGTGAACCTTCTAGTGATACTATGTCTAAATTATTATCTTTTTTAATTACTTCTGATAACCATTTTTTTATATCATTATCTGCAGTTAGAAATACCAAGCTAGGAATTTTTGTTCCACGAGGAAGACTATGGAGAGATTGATTAAATGAATTAACCCAAGTATTTTCTATTGATTTAAAGATAGGTGCAGCATTTAACTTAAGTAATGATGATAGATTTTCAGTATTAAATAAATTAAACAACTCTTCTGCGTCACGCAATTCTATCGCTTTGTATTTACTTATATATCTCATGAATGTTTTCTTTCCTTGTGGAAATGACATTGAATATTTTAATACTCCGTTATTTACAACAGATATATCAGTAACTTCCCCGCCAACATCAATCAATAAATAAGAATCTTCATTTACATATCTATCACGAACAGCTAGGTATGAAGCTGTTACAAATGATGAAAACTTTACTGGAATATGATGAAATGTTTTTGAAACAACATCAGTAATTTTATTTAAGAAAAATTTAGATGAAAGTGTTGCCAGTATATCCATATCGACAGATTTACACTTTTTACCGATTGGTTCATCTATTTTCTTTCCATCTAGAGATATACCCATAACTAAACTTTCTATTAATTCTGGAGCATCAGAATAACCATATTTTTCTTTATAGATATCTGATAATGTTTTTATCTCTTTTTTAAGTAAAATATCTGCTTGGTTTTTACTAAAAATAAAAGAAGTTTCTTTTTGTATTTTTACAACTCTTGTTTCAGATAAATACCAAGGAGAAGCAAGTATACAGAATACTTCACTTACAATACTAGTATTACCATTATTTAAATTAGAAGCTGTAGTATCTAAAGCTCTTATCATATTTTTGAAAATAATATCAAAGTCATTAGTAGAACTAGATACTATATTTGCATGAGCAGATTTTATGATTGTAGGTAATCCACCGACAGTATCTGGTAATTCAACAATAGCTCCACCAATACTACCTGAACCAATATCAAAAATAGCAATTACTTTTTTAACTTTTTTGTTTTTAGATGAAAATAAAAATCCCATAATATTTACATTATACCAACAAATAAGAAACATAAGCAAATAAATTACTAATTTATTTGCTTATGTTTCTTATATATAGATTATTTAATCCAAGATTGCTTTTATACGACGAATACCAGCGGCTACAGCCTCTTCTTTTTGAATTTTAAAATGATTAAGTTCTGAAGTATTTGAAACATGAGGTCCTCCACAGAATTCCTTTGAAACAGGATTACCATTTTCATCTAAAATAATATAGACAGAAACTATATCTGGGTATTTTGCTCCAAATTCCATTTGAGCACCTATTTTAAGAGCTTCAACTAGCGGCATTTCAACACGAGATACATTTAATTTTGCTTGTATTTTTTCATTTACCCAAGCTTCAACCTTTTGTTTTTCATCATCAGTAAGTTTATGGTCGCAAATAAAGTCCATACGAAGTCTTTCTTCTGTAATATTACTTCCCTTTTGTTTAATATCCGGAGAAACTATTGCTTGTAAACCTGCAAGTAGTAAGTGATGAGCTGTATGTAAACGAATAGTTTTATCACTATGGTTTGCAAGTCCACCCTTAAACATTCCAGCCGATGAAGTTTGTGAAAGTTTTTGATGTTCTTGTAATTTTTTATCAAAATCTTCCATATCTATTTTTATACCTTTTTCATTAGCAAGTTCTATTGTTAGTTCTATAGGGAATCCATATGTAGTAAATAGAACAAAAGGATCAGTTCCTTTTTCAAATTCCTTTAATCCTTTTTCCAATGTCTGACGGAATTTTGATTCTTCTTTATTTATTTCGTCTTTAATTATATTTATATTTTTAAGTAATTCAGGATAAGCATCTTTGTATTTATCAACGACAATATCTATTAACAAAGAAAGTGATCCATCTTTTAATCCTAAAATATCAGCAAATCTTACAATGCGACGAAGAATTCGTCTTAATATATAACCACTACCAGTATTAGAAGGTATTCCACCATCTGCAATTATGAAAATACTAGTACGAAGATGATCTGCTACTATTTTTTGCAATCTCTCGTTTTGATTAATAGAAAGTTCTTTAATTTTAGAAATTATAGGAATAAATAAATCTGTTTCAAATACAGTATTTACCTTTTGTGATACCATAACAATTCTCTCTAATCCCATACCGGTATCTACATTGTGTTGAGCAAGTTTACCAACAACTTTTCCATCTTTCTTTTCATACTGCATAAAAACATTGTTCCATATTTCAATAACTCTACCTTCATCATCAGCTTTTACAAATTGGTCATGAATCATATCTCCAATAGGTTTTTCATTGGGATCATAAAATATTTCTGTATCAGGACCACAAGGACCATTGTCCCCAGCACTCCACCAGTTATTTTTAGCTGGTAAAAAATAGATACGATTTTCTGGAAGATATTTCTTCCAAATATCAAATGCTTCAGTATCACGAGGAGCATCATCATTACCTTCAAAAACTGTTACATATATTCTATTTATATCTAAACCAAGTCCCTCTTCTTTATTTGTAAGAAAAGTGAAACTCCATTTTATTGCTTCTTCTTTAAAGTAATCACCAAGTGACCAGTTACCAAGCATTTCAAAAAAAGTAAGGTGGCGATTGTCTCCAACTTCATCTATATCATTTGTTCTTATGCATTTCTGAGCATCTACAAGTCTAGTTCCCATAGGATGCTTTTGACCTAATAGATAAGGTACTAATGGCTGCATACCTGCTGTATTGAAAAGTACAGAAGGGTCATTCTCTGGTATTAAAGAAGCAGATGGTATTATTTTGTGTTCCTTGCTTTCAAAAAATTTAAGGAACTTTTGACGAATCTCATTGGAAGTTATCATAATATTTATATTATACTAAAAAGGTAAAACAGAAAAGCCCCCACAGTCTAGACTGTGGGGGCTTTTATTAATTCATATCTACATTATCTTCTTTTAGATATTTACTCTCTCTAAGAAAATGTTCTAAAAACCATAAAACTATAAATATAAATAAAGTTAAAAATGTTGAAACAATAGCAATAGAAAACAATCCAAATCCTGAAGCCATACCAATACCAGCTGAAACCCATAATCCTGTTGCTGTTGTAAGTCCCATCAATTTTGAATCTTTTGTAAATATAAGTCCAGTACCAATAAAGCCAACACCTACTACTATTTGAGCAACAATCATCAAAGGATTTAACCCACTAAATCCTGCATAGAATTTAACCATCTCATTTGAAACTAAAACAAACAATGCTGAGCCCATAGATACTAGAGCGTAAGTACGAATTCCTGCTGTCTTATGTGCCCACATTCTTTCTGCTCCAATTACTCCACCTAAAAGTAAAGCGATTGAAAGTCTAATAACGATATCTATTGTATTTTGATCAAAAATATTTTGCATGTTTTAATTATATATTATGTTTATACTATTTAACAATACCACCACCCAAACAAACATCCTTATCGTAAATAACAATAGACTGACCCTTGTCTACTAAAATATTTTTATTAAAAATAATTTCTGCTTTTTTATCTTCTAAAATATTTACATTACAATCAAATAATTCTCCATGATATCGAATCTGTGCAGTATAAATTTTATCTTTATTTGGAATTTCTAGAATCCAATTAGTATTGATTATATTTATCTGAAAGCCAAAGAATTCTTTTTCTGAATGGTCTGGCCCTTCATCCTCCCTCGTCCGAGGACCTGAAGAAAAAGAATTCTTTGGCGAATCAGATACCATAATTGTATTATTTTTTACATCCTTTGAAATAACATAAAGAGGCTTATTAGAATCACCATTTTTTATAATATTAAAACCATGTCTTTCTCCTAGTGTGAAAAATACAGCACCATTATGACTTCCTATTATCTCCCCTTTTTCATTTAAAACATTACCTTTTTTAGGTTCTATATAGTGACTCAAAAAGTCTTTCATATCTAACGGTCCAAGAAAACAAACACCCTGACTATCTTTTTTAACAGCAGTAGGAAGATTATATTTTTTAGCGAGTTTACGAACCTCTGTCTTATGTAGATGACCAATTGGAAAAATAGTATGAGATAAATCATCCTGTGTTAATGTCCAAAGAAAATATGATTGATCTTTTGAATCATCTGGGCCTTTAATTAAATTATTATTTTTAATATAAGTATAATGACCAGTTGCAATAAAATCTGCACCATGTTTTTTTGCGAAGTTCCAAAAAACTCCAAATTTTACTTCACGATTACACATAACATCAGGATTAGGAGTATTTCCATTTCTATATTCTTCTATCATATAATCTGCAACTCCTTTTTTATAAGCTTCTTCAGCATCACATTCTAAAAATGGAATATTAAGAGAAGCACAAACACGCATAGCATCACGCCTCTCATCTCTCCATGTACATTCTATAAAATCTGGTGTCCATGTACGAATAAAAACCCCAACAACATTGTATCCCTGGTCTTTAAGAACTGCGACTGAAACAGATGAATCTACTCCACCTGAAACTCCAACAAATACTGTTTTATTATTTTTATTCATAATTATAAAATATAAAATTTTAACAAAGTCCTATGAATAATGGTCTGGCTCCTCATATCCTCGTCCGAGGACCTTATGAAGAGGAGCTTTGTTAAAATTTTTATTAACTTTTACTCCATCTCGCAAATATACCACAAGGGAGCAATCTTTCACTATCACTCTCTTCTATAACAAGTTCTCCAATTTCAATATTACCCTTATGTTCTTTCATCATTTCTATAAGGTTATTTTGATAAGCAATAGGTGAATATCCAGCTGTATAACCATTTATAACCACAAATAGTGGCTTATCTGAAAGGATTTCTTTACAAAGCTTCATAAGCATCAAGAAATGCTCTTCTATCTTCCATAGCTCATCTTTAGGGCCATGACCAAAAGATGGTGGATCCATTATAATAGCATCATATCTACGGCCTCTTTTTATCTCTCTTTTTAAAAATACCAAAACATCTTCTATTATCCATCGAATAGGTGCATCTTTTAATCCTGATAATTCTGCGTTCTCACGAGCCCAAGCAACAGCAGTTTTAGATCCATCAACATGACAAACATCTGCTCCAGCTTTTGCACAAGCAAGAGTTGCTCCACCAGTATATGCAAATAAATTTAAAACACTTATTTCTCTATTTTTTTTATTTTTAGTAATTAAATCCTCCATCCATTTCCAGTTTGGAAGCTGCTCTGGAAATAAACCGGTATGTTTAAAAGATGTTGGTTTAATAGAAAAATTTAAATCACCAAATGAAATATTCCAACTTTTAGGAGTTCCATCTTTTGTTATCCATTTAGTTTTTACTTCATTACGAATAAATTTTAATTCTGCTTTTTCCCAGATATCATCATTTAATTTCTTATCCCAAAGAGCTTCTGGGTCTGGTCTAACCAATAAATAAGAACCGTATCTTTCTAATTTTTTACCTAAACCTGAATCTATTAATTCATAGTCTTTTTGTTTTGTTGTTTTTAAAATCATATTATTTAAGATAACGATTAATATTAAGCTTGTGTTCTTGATATGTTTTTGAGAAGTGAACTACTCCATTTTTATCGTGAAGATAAAATAAATAAGTAGAACTAATTGGATTTAAACTAGCATCTATCGTTGATAATCCTGGATTAGATATTGGCTCATCTGGTAATCCTTTAGTTTTATAGGTAGACATAGCAGCATCTACTTGAAGAGGCATACCCATTTTGATTCTATTCCAAAGTATTCCAGATATTATAGGAGCATCATCTTTACCAGCAGCTTCTTTTTCTAAAATAGAAGCCATAATTACTATATCAGATAAGCTTTTTCCAGAAGAATTAATTTTAGAATTTAATAATGAAATCCTTTTCTTAAAATTTGAAGATAAAGTATTTACAATTTCTTCTGTTGTTGTTAATGGGTAAAAGGAATAAGTATCAGGAAATAAGTACCCTTGTTTTGTATCAATATTTGTTAAAAATAAATCCCTACGAAAACCAGGAAGTTTATCTGCTAAAATTGTAGCCATTTCTTCATTAGTAATTCCCTCTTTAAATGTTATTTTAATAGGATTTACATTATGATTTCCTCTTGCAATCTGCCAAGCGATTTTAAATACTGGTTGTTTTTTTTCAAATAAATAATCCCCTGTTGTAATTTGTCTATCTGATTTAAATAGAATTACAAAAAATTTCAATACAGAAGAATAACGAACTGTATTTTTACTCTCTATATCAGAAGTTATTGAATTTAAAGATTCTCCAGAAGAAACATGAATTGTTGCTATTTTATTTTCATTTGGAGCTGAAAGTAAGTAATAAGATAGAATAATAATTCCGAGTATTGCTATAATTATATTTAATATTGTAGTTATTTTAAAAGGCTTAGATTGCCTTAAGTCAAAATTTTCATCTTCCATATAAATATATTATTAAACTGGCAAATTTGAAGGTGGTTTTGCAATCTTTGATTCTACACGCTTGAAGCTTGGAGCTTCTGAAACCATACCAGGAAAATGGAATATTGTTGCTAGTTCTTCACTAGACATAACGAATATATTTGGTCTATGTGAAGGAAAGAATAAAGAAAAAACAGCTGGATAATCCATATTGTATTGTAATGGTGGATGAAAAAATGTTCTCATTCTATAAAAATCAAGCATTCTTTTCTTTATTTTATTCAAAGCAAGACCTGTTGGATCAGACCATGGTGCATCAAACTGTGTTGAATTAACACGGACAAGTTCATTTACACTAGGCATAGAATACTGACGGAAAAGTAAACGAGCTGATCTTCTTAGATTATTGAACTGATCTTCTGTTGTATATTTTTTATCAGAAAGTGTAATCACACGAACACCACAATCAAAATGTAACTTTGCTGTATTTTCAGTAATAGCTGTAACCACAGGTTTTAAATGATCAGGCATAAATACCTGACTCGCAATACCACCAGCACCATTGTCCTGTAGTTTTGTATAATCTTTCAAAACACTATTTAAGTATTCAATAGCAGCTTCAGTAAAACCAACATGCTTACCAGTCTTATGACTGTGATATTTTTTAATATTTTGTCTGATTATTATTTGAATCCATAATTGTTGACCTTTTGGAAGTGAACCAAGATATTCTATAACTGGAGTTATAGGATCAATCTTGAATTCTTCTTTTACTCCGGTCTTCATATCATCACCAAAGTTTTTATATGTTTTAATAGGAAGAAAATCTTCTTTTGCTTTTTTGAATTCACAGCCCCACATATTCCAACCACTATCTTTTGCGTATTGTGGTATATGAAAAGCATAGTCATCTACTTCTACAACTTTAGCTTGTGGATATTGAGCGTATATTTGAGTCTCAACAAGATCTCGTATACGAGTAGGGGTACGAATATAAAAATGAACTCTTCCATCGATAGAAACTATTTCCATAGAAAACCAAAGCCAAGGAGCTCCTATTACAAATTGCTCCCAAAATCCTTTCATACTTTGATGATAGAAAGCGTTGGAGAATATTAGTTCCATTGCAGCTGGAGATTTTATAACATCACGAGGGACTTGGATTTCAAGAAGAACCCACTTAATACCCATAATAAACTTCTCCTGACGATAATGATGCCAAAGATTAAGAGCCCAAAAAGCCAAAGGAATAGGCATTAAATACCCAATGGTAATTAATATTATTTGGATTAGATTAAAATTATGTGTAGTGAAAAATTCTTCAAGCATATCAATAAAATTATAACTTATAAATTATATCATACAATACAAAAAATCCTTAGATTTTAATCTAAGGATTTTAGTGGAAAACTTAAGCAGCTGAGTAAAGACCATTTTTGCCTTTCTTGAAATGTTTTGAGTTTTGAAGATTAACTAAAATAGTATTTTTCTTTAAATATCTCTCTTTCATAACTTGATCAACAATGTCTTCTTTTGTCATAGGTCCGTTTTTCTTTAAAAGTTCTTTTATGACATCACGAACAACCCCTGATTTATATCCCCATTCAGATAAAGCATATATACCGCGTCCAACTAGAACAAATCTAGAGTCTTTTATCAATTCATTGTGACAAGTTGCAGTGTGACACTTCTTACCGAAAGTACTTGATACTGCTTTTGCTACTTCTCTGAAGTGCATAGGGCTACCATGCTTGCGCATCATAAGGAATGCATAATCTTTAACACCACGAGTCTTGATTGAAGAAGAATTTGATTTACCCCATTCACCAAGTGGATTTTTGTTTATCTTTTTTGAAATAGACAACCATCTCTTAGCAACTTCTTCTGTTTTATATTGTTCAGATACATCCTTTAAATCTTCAAGGAATTTTGCGATAAATTCAGATTCAGGAATAAGTTCATCGTCTGTTAGATTCTCATATAAATTCTTTAATGATTTATGAATTTTTTCAGCAACTTCATGATCTACACTCCATCGTGTTTTGAAATCATTATCTTCTTTGTGCTTTTTAAAAGCATCACATAAAGTTAGATATAAGTGAATATTGTTTTGAGTAAGTTTATCTTTTGAAACATGAGCAAGAAATTCTTGTTCAGAAACAATAGCACCGAAAGTATGCATCAATTTCTTGATTTCTTCGAATACTTCTTTTTCGTTTTTGAATGATTCAGATTTACGAATAAGAGTAAGTGCAGAATTTTCTATTTGACGAACACGCTCACGAGTAATTCCATACTTGGAACCAATCGCTTCTAGTGTCTTGTGTTGAGTGTCATCAGTAAGTCCAAAACGATTTACTATCACCTCATAAGCTCTTGGAGGTAAATTAGAAAGAATTCTTTTTGTGACCTGCTTTGGTTTAAATGTTATAGTGTTTGCCATTTAGATTTAAAAATTAATATTGTTTTATATAGTTTTATAATATCACTACTATTAGATAAAGTCAACACCTGAGCCCTAAAACTACTTACTACTTGCTGTCTTTGCTTTTGATCTATTTTGTTCAGTTAAAAGCTTTTTGCGTAGACGGATGTTTTTAGGTGTTATCTCAAGATATTCATCCCCTGCCATGATTTCTAGTCCTCTTTCGATAGATAATTTATATGGTGGTTTAACATTTATAGCCTCATCTGTTCCACTTGAACGCATATTTGAAAGCTGTTTTCCTTTAGTTGGGTTTACTGTCATCTCATCACCCTTAGTAACATTTCCGATAACCATACCTTCGTAAACTTCATCTCCGTGTTCTACATAAAGTATTCCTCTTTCTTGTAAAGTCCATAAAGAGAATGCGACAACCTTACCATTAACCATAGATGACATAGATCCTACATCACGCTTTTTGATTTCTCCTGAGTATTCTTTGAATCCAATAAATCTTGAAGCAAGTAATCCTTCACCTTTTGTATCAACAACGAATTGTCCACGATATCCAAGTATTCCTCTTGTAGGTATTTCAATCAACATACGAGTTATACCATCTTTTTCATGCATACTTGTTATCATTCCATGACGAGCAGTTAGTTTTTCGATAACAGCACCTGCAACTTCATTTCTAACATCAACAGTTATTTCTTCGTAAGGTTCTAGTTTTACTCCTTCTTCTACTTTTATAATAACATGAGGCTGAGAAACCTGAAGTTCATATCCTTCACGACGCATATTTTCCAAAAGAACAGCAATGTGTAATTCTCCGCGTCCATAAACTAGGAATCCTTCTTTCATTTCTTCTTCGTCTAATTTATCAAAGTTAACTTTAAGTCCAACATTGATTTCAAGTTCTTTTTCAAGTCTTTCACGGATTTGTCTTGATGTAACAAATTTACCTTCGCGTCCAGCAAATGGAGAATCATTAACAATGAAGTTAAGAGAAATTGTTGGTTCATCAATAGCAATAGATGGCAATGCTAGAGTTTCAGCATTATCACAAATAGTCTCACCAATAAACACATCTGAAATACCAGCAATAATAGCGATATCTCCTGTGTTTAATATATCAACTTCTTTTCTCATGATACCTTCAAATGTAAACATTTTAGTTATACGAGTTGTTCTTGTTTTACCATCTGAGTCTTTAACTATTATTTGAGAACCAGTTTTTATTGAACCAGCATATACACGAGCAATAGCAAGACGACCTAGGAAGTTATCATAAGCAAGGTTGAAAACTTGTGCTTGGAAAGGATCATCTCTTTTAGTAGAAGCTTCTGCAACTTCTGCAAGTACTAAATCAAGAAGTGGTGTTAAGTCTTTTGATTCATCTTCTAGATTAGTTTTAGCAATACCTTGACGGCCGATTGCATACATAGTTTTGAAATCAAGTTGTTTATCAGTAGCACCAAGTTCCAAGAATAATTCCAAGACTTCTTCATGTACACGAATAGGATCAGCTGCAGGCTTATCTATTTTATTTATTATAACGATAGGATGTAAACCAAGTTCAAGAGATTTTTTTAGAACGAAACGAGTTTGAGGCATAGGACCTTCTTGAGCATCAACAAGTAACAAAACAGAATCAACTGCTCTTAATACGCGCTCTACTTCAGATCCAAAGTCGGCGTGTCCTGGAGTATCAACAATGTTTATTTTTGTACCTTTGTAGTTAACTGAAGTATTCTTTGAATATATAGTAATACCACGCTCTAATTCAATAGCGTTTGAGTCCATAGTAACACCATCACCATTCATACCACATTGCTTCATAAGCTGGTCTGTTAATGTAGTTTTTCCATGGTCAACGTGGGCGATAATGGCAATATTTCGAATCTCTGTTGGTTTCATAATTGTTTTTGGTTTAAATAAAAGCAATGTTGCATAGAAATACAACATTACTAGGTCGAATATGATTTTAATATATCACGAATTTAGTAAAATGTAAAATGATTATATTTTATTGAACCAAATCACCCTCTCCGGACGTCCAACGTCCGGAATTCCTGGTATCCGGTACCCGCAGACCCTTATTTTATAATGGTCTGTATTTGACGGACGTTGGACGTCCGGAATAAAAAAACTACCTAGTTTAATAGGTAGTTTTTTTATTTTAAAATCTAAAATAATTTAACAACATCATGATAAGTAATAATCAGCATCAATAACATCAAAAGTAGAAAACCTGCTGTATTAACAATGTTTGTGATTTTAGGATTTATTCGTGAGCCTTTAATCTTTTCGATTAGAACAAACAATAATTGTCCGCCGTCTAATGCTGGAAATGGAATTAAATTAAGAACAGCAAGATTTATAGAAATAAGAGCAGTAAAAGATAACAAATAAATAAATCCAAACTTTGCGGCATCTCCAACAACTCCGACTATTCCAACAGGACCAGATAGACCAGACAGACTTCCATGTCCAGTTAGTCCACTATAAATCAAATGATAAAATCCAGAAATAGTTTCAACAACAAGGTTCCAAGAAAGTTTTAAACCTTCCCAGATTGCTTTATGAATTGGCAACTTAAGATTTCCTATTGTATCCATAGATATACCAATCATTGTATTTTCTGGTACAACATTAATACTCATAGGTTCCTTACCTCTTATAATAGAAACATTTATTTCTTCACCACTATGAGCTTTTACAAAAGTTTTAACACTTTCAGCTCCAAAATCAGAAGAAGGGATTTTTGTTGAATCTGTTTTAGTATCTAAAGAAGACAGTCTGTCTCCAACTTTCAATCCAGCTTTTTCTGCGGGACTTTTAGAAGCGATACTTGTAATAGTAAGAGCTTGATTAGAAACAACAGCTCCTTTAGGAGCAGAACTTACTGAAGTAGGAAGGCCTGACATAAATCCAATAGAAAGCAATAACCATGCAACTAAAAAGTTCATAACAACACCAGCAACTAAAACTAATGCTTGCTTATATAATGGTTTATTTTTAAAACTTCTATCTTTGTCTACTGTATCAGCTTCACTTCCATCATCACCATTTTCTCCAAATATTTTTACATAACCACCAAGAGGTAATAGATTAAAATTATAAGATGTCTCCCCTTTTTTTATACCAAAAAGTTTTGGAGGAAAACCAAAAGAAAATTCATCTACTCTCATTCCTGATTTTTTGGCAACAATAAAATGACCAAACTCATGAGAGACAACTAAAACAAACAAAATTATGATGAAAATTATTATTGACATTATTTTTATATTTTAAAGATAATTATAATGAATTAATTCATTATATCGGTTTCCTTTTTATTAAAGATTACTTCGAGATTACTATTTGCTTCATCAACACATTTTTGAACATCTTCTTTTCCACGTTTCTTTTCGTCTTCAGATAAATCATCTAAGCTGTCTATTTCTTCTTGTCTCATCTTACGAACACTAATACGAGCTTCTTCTAGTTTTTCTTTTAGTATTTTTACAAGTTTAACTCTACTTTCTGTAGTTAACATAGGAAAGATAACTCTTATACCATTACTGTCAGACAAAACAGACAAACCTATATCTGCATCTCTAATAGCATTTTCAATAGATTTAACTGAATTTTTATCCCAGGGAACAATACGAAGAGTCTTTGGGTCTTCAATAGTAACTCCTGCTAGATTCTTTATTGCTACATAGTTTCCATAACTTTCTACAGTAATACTATCTAAAACAACAGGTGTAGCACGTCCTGTGTGAACCTGAGAATATTCTTTTGAAAGCCATTCTTCTACCTTTTTTAATTCTATTTTAAAATTTTGTGTATTGTATGCCATATTTTTATAAATTATTTATTTGAGTAATTATTATATCACAAGCGAGATATGTTCTAAAATCATTTTAGGTGAGCATCCTGGGAGACTCAAGAAATCTCTGCTATTTTTTAGTTCTTCTAATATAAACTGTATTTTTTTATCATTTTTATTTTCTTTAAATTTTTGATAAAAAAATTGTTCAAGATTATTTATAAAAATAATAGCACTATATCGCAAGACTCCACTATCATCATTATTCTCATTATCTTTAATCATTTTTGCAATAAAATCTATTCTATCTTTTGGTTGCATTAAAATAAAATCTTTAGCATTTTTTTTTATTAAATCATTTTCTTGTGATTTTATTTTAACAATATGAGCCCTTGATCTTATTGTATCTAAAAGCATCAGAGCATTAGGTATAACAATAAAGAAGTGAGTATTAGAAGCTGGTTCTTCAAGTATTTTTAAAAGTGTTCTTTCTGCATCATGGTTTATAAATTTTACTCCAATAATACAAACTCTTTTTTTATCTGAAATTCTACTTTCACTATGCCATTCTTTTATAACTGGACTGTCTGAAATAGTAAATGAATCATAGTTTTGACACAATATATCACTACTATTTGTATCAATATCACCTCTTTCTTCTAAAAATTTACGCAAATGAAAAACTGTATCAGCTTCATCACTTTCTATAATATAACTGTGGTATAGATCTTTAGGTAACAAATCATTGAAATCATTCATATGGTATTATTGTACATCTAAGGGAAAAATATCAGAAAGTTCCCCACTATAATAAAATTCATAAGCTAAACCTCCAAAAGTATAATCATAATTATTTATAGTTATAACAGAACCTCCAACTTCAGGATTAGCCTTGGGAACAGATTTAATAAAACCAATATTAAAAAGTGTAGCAAGAACTTCTGGTCTATTATTTATAGGATATGAAGCATTTTGCCACTGATTCATAATCTGCTTTATATACAATGCTGTATATAAGTATGAATAATAGTGATTATGACTATCTGTAAATCTTGCTAGTCTATCAGCATCTAGATTATCACCACTTTTGTAATCTAAAATATTTTCATAATCTTTTCCTAGATAAAATGGACTGTTTGTATTTTTTAAATTTTCTTCTATTATTTTTGCTGTCTCCATTTTTATACCAGAAATACCATAAGAGAATTGTGTATAAGTTCCAAGTATTTTCAATGGTTCAAAATATTTTTTAAAAGATTCACGATTAGAAGTAAAAAATCTAAACTGTTCAGAAATAAGACTAGATACCAATACACGAGACGGTACACCTGTTTCTGTGCTTACTTGTGATATTAAATCCTTATCTTTAACTAATGCTTCTTTTAATGTAAGCCATTCAGGAGAAGAAACCCAATCATATGTTTTAGTTTGAGCTATATCTTTTCTAGTTTGTGTATTTTGAACTTGATTATAAAAAGAATTACGAGAATCTATACTACCTTTTACATCTGTTAAATGTAATCTCATACCAACAAAAACACTTGTAAAAACAAGGCCTATGATAGCAAAAATGTATAATAAAATATTATAAATTTTTTGTAATATATTTTTTTTATTTAAAGTCATTATCTTTTACTAAGAATTGTTTTTTTGTAAGTATCCAAATGATTCAATGCTTCACCAGTACCCTTCACTACGCAAAATAGTGGCTCATCAGCAACACGAGCTTTCACTCCTGTGCGACGATAAATAAGATCAGACAAATTACGAAGTTGAGATGAACCTCCTGTCATAATGATTCCATCATCAATAATATCAGAAGCAAGTTCTGGTGGTGTAAGAGCAAGCACATCTTTAATAGCACTAATCATTATGCGTAATTCTTTATCAATCGCTCTTACAATTTCATTTGTAGAAATCTGTGCTGTTCTTGGAAGTCCTTGAATAAAATCTCTTCCTTTAATAGTTATTGTTAGTTCTTCTTCTAGTGGAATAGCGGCACCAATTTTAATTTTAATTGCTTCAGCTGTTCTGTCTCCTATAGCAAGGTTAAAAGTTTTCTTTATGTAATCAGCAATAGCTTGGTCTATTTTATTTCCTGCACATTTAACAGAAGTAGAAGCAACAATACCACCAAGTGATATAACTGCAATATCTGTAGTACCACCACCTATGTCCATAATCATATGGCCCTTTGATTCATGTATTGGAATACCGGCACCTATCGCAGCCAAAATTGGTTCCTTCACAACATAAGCATTTTTAGCTCCCGCACGAACAGCTGCTTCAACAACAGCACGACGCTCTGTAGAAGTAATACCTGCAGGAACAGATACCATAACATCTGGCTTAAATAGATTATATTTACCTAATGTTTTACTTATAAAATATCGTAGCATTGCTTCAGTTACTCTATAGTCTGCAATAACTCCATCTTTCATAGGACGGTATACCATAATACTTTCTGGAGTTTTTCCAATCATATCCTTTGCTTCAAGACCAATAGCTAAAATACTATTATCTTGTTCTGAAACAGCAACAACAGACGGTTCATTAAGGACGATTCCTCTACCAGGAAGATACACGAGAGTATTCGCTGTACCTAAATCAATTCCGAGTTTTTTTGAAAAAATAGCCATAATATGTGTAATTTACGAGGTTATTGTATCACAAAATTATATATAAAAAAACAGCCAGACAATTACGTCTGGCCATTCCCATTTTTAATCAAACAAATTCTGCAGCTGCATATAATTTTAATTCAGCAAATGTTGTTAAGCATTGGCCTTCATAATTAAAACCAGTCAATCCATTGTTCCCCTCAATAAGAAAATATAGGACTGATTGATCCTTAGTTTCAACATCAGGACTTTTGCAAATACCTACACATAGATTCAATGAACCATCCCAACAATAGGTTGTGATAAATTCTCCGGATAAAATTCCATGAATTCTTTTACTTAATTTAGTATCAATTGTTAGGATAGCTCCATTTCTACACGGATAACTAAATACAGAATCAGAAATTTTAGCTTTTTTAAGAACTTCTAATTTATCAAGAAGAAGTTTTTTTCTTTCTTGGATAGTTTTTACTTCCATAACTATTATTTTTAAATAAATATTTTTTCTTTACATTACAATTTATTATCAATATTGTCAATAATATTAATTCTTAAAAATACTTTCATATGCTAATATTAAAGTATATGTACATAGTAACAGTAATTCCCATACAAAAAGGTTTTCAAAAAGACAATCTTACTTATTTCTCTTCAACAAATATTCCCCTTGGAAGTATTGTGACTGTACCAATGCGTAAAAAAAATATTGATGCAATAGTTATCAATACAGAAAATGCAGTAGATTTAAAATCAGATCTAAAGGGCAGAGACTATCAACTTAAAAAAATAGAAAAAGTAAAAGGTGAATCCCCTTTTACAAAAACTTTTTTTACTGCTTGCGAGAAAATGAAAGACTACACAGTAAGCAATACTGGGTCTATTATCAAGTCTCTTCTACCAAGTGTATTTTTAGAAAATATTAAAAATCTAAAAACTCCTATAACTTTAGACAAAATAGAAAATCTAGAAAAAATAAAACAAGAGAAATTAATCTTCCAGGCACTTACTCCGGACCGATTAGCTTTTTATCGTACACTTATTCGTGAAGCATTTGCTAAAAAAGAATCCGTCTTTATATGTGTACCAACTCGTTACGATATTGAATTATTTAAAAATGCTCTTACAAAAGGAATAGAGCAATATGTTTATGCATTTTATGGAGATATAAACAAAAAAACCTTAATTTCTATGTATAACAATGTAATAACAGAAACTCACCCTATTCTTATAATTGGTACAGGAATGTTTCTTTCTATCCCTCGTCATGATATTAAAACTATAATCATAGAACATGAAAGCTCAGATACATATAAACAATACTCAAGACCGTATATAGACATAAGAAGTTTTGTAGAAATCCTATCTTCTGTTGATAAAATCAAACTAATAATCGGTGACACACTATTGAGACCTGATACTTTACATAGAAACGAACAAGGTGAATTAGGTGAAGTAGCCTCACCTCTTTTTAGACTTCCACAAGCAGAGCGTGAGTTAATAGTAGATATGAAAGAAGAAGTAGACGAAAAAGGATTAAAAAAATTTACTGTTTTATCTGACAAAACAAAACAAATGATAGAGTATGCTATTACTCATGATGAATCTGTTTTCTTGTTTTCAATAAGAAAAGGTCTTGCCCCTGTAACAGTCTGTCATGATTGTGGATATACATTACTATGTCCATCTTGTTCGACTCCAGTAGTTTTGTATGGAGCAAAACAAAATAATGTAAATAAACAATCAACTCCTAGAATATTTATGTGTAATAAATGTGGACGCAAAGAAGAAACAGAAACAAGATGTGCCAAATGTACGAGTTGGAATCTAGTACCACTTGGCATAGGAACTGATCGTGTTTATGAAGAAGTTAGAAATCTATTTCCAAAGGCAAACATCATCCAAATAGACAAAGAAACTACACCGACAGATAAAGATGCTCGTATCGCAATGATAGAGTTTAATAAAAAACCAGGAAGTATTTTAATAGGTACAGAAATGGCATTTTCTTATTTACATACACAAGTTACACACAGTGCGATTATTTCACTTGATGGTCTTTTATCTATTCCATCATTTAATATCACTCAAAAAATACTACACATTATAGAAAAGCTTCAATATACAACAGAAAGAAATCTAATCATCCAAACACGAATAGTAGATAATCAAATTCTACAGCATATATTAAGTGGAAATGTTTTACCTTTATATCGTGAAGATTTAAAAGACAGAAAATTATTTGGATATCCTCCATTTAAACGCTTAATAAAAATAACCTTCAATGGAACTCCAGCTGAAACAGAAAAAGCTCGTTCTTATATAAATCAAATTCTTGATAATTATGAACCACAAATATTTAGTGCTTTTATAAGTAAAGTCAAAGGTCAATATATAACAAATACAGTTATAAAAATTGAACCTGATTTATGGCCACTACCAATAAGCCAAACTAAAATAATAGATAATAATTTATTAGAAAATTTATCTAAACTACCACCATCATTTTCAATAAATGTTGACCCTGATGATTTGTTGTAATTCTACGGACGTCCAACGTCCGGAAAATTACCAAATCTTTAAATAAAAATCCTTATAAAATAAGAGTCTATTTTCTTCGGACGTTGGACGTCCGTTTCTTGCCCCCACACCTATTTTCCTATTACTTTTATTATGTGATAATCTAACTTTTGTTCAGTAAAAATTAAACATAATCTTTATTAAATAATCATTTTAATACCAAAAGCATAATAATAGAAAAATGGGTGTCGGGGATTGCTTCATCTAATAATATATGATATTATGTTTTTACTATGATAACCGTAATAGAAGTAAAGAAAAATACAAACGAGAGTAATATGAATCTTATTCGTCGATTCAGCCGTAAGGTTCAAGAGACAGGTATTATTCAAAAAGTTAAGAGTAAGCGTTACAACGAAAGAGCAGAATCAAAAGTAAAAATCAAAGCTGCTACATTAAAACGTTTAGCTCGCAGAAAGAATCAAGAAAAACTTTTGAAACTAGGTAAAGCAACAGCTGCTCCTAAAAAAGGCCGTCGTTAAAATAAAAATGTTAAATACAGAACTCTGTACAATTACAAATAAAACAAAAGGTAAGCTTCCACGCTTACCTTTTGTTTCTATTAAGAATGCAGTTTTGGGTGAAAAGTATGAATTTGGAGTTAGTTTTATATCAAGTGCTGCCCAAAGAAAAATAAATATGACTTACAGAGGAAAAGATACTACAACAAATATTTTATCATTCCCTCTTACTAAAACATCCGGTGAAATTACTTTTGATTTAAAAAAAGTAAAGAAGGATGCTCCTCTTTTTGATATGACATATCCACAATTCCTGAAGTATTTATTTATCCACGGATTACTACATTTGAAAGGATACGATCATAGTAGTACAATGGAGAGACAAGAGAAAAAATTTCTCAAACAATTTAGTTAATTTTTATTTATATAATTTACAATGATATTAAAAAACAAAATCACTGTTGGTATCGATATAGGAACACATACAACTAGAGTTGTTGTATTAGGATACAACAAAGAAAATTCTGATCCCCGTATCGTTGCAACTGGACAAGCACAAACAGAAGGAATGAGACTAGGTTATATAAACAACATAGACCGTGCTGTTGTTAGTCTTAAAAAAGCAATCAAACAAGCCGAAGATACACTAGGTACAAAGATACATTCTGCTTATGTATCTATCGGAGGTATTAGTCTTGGCTCTGTTGTAGCCAATGGTTCTGTAATCATATCTCGCGCAGATCAAGAGATCACAGCACTAGATATATCAAAAGCTCTTGCTGACAGTGAAGAAAATCTAGATATAATAAATAAAAAAATAATCCATACAATTCCAGTAAGTTATAAACTTGATGGTAAAGATATATACGGAAGACCAGAAGGAATGCGAGGTGTTAAGCTTGAAGTAAAAACACTTTTTATAACTTGTCTTAAACAAAACATAGAAGACCTAATGACAGTATTTGCTCTTGCAAAGATTGAGGTTTTAGATGTTATCGCTTCCCCACTTGCAAGTTCAACTATTCTACTTGGTAACAAACAAAAAGCAGCAGGATGTGCTCTTATTGACATAGGAGCAGAAACAGTTTCTATTGCTTGTTTTGAAAATAACCTACTTATATCATTACAAGTTTTCTCAATCGGTAGTATGGATATAACAAAAGATGTTGCACTTGGATTCAAGATTGCACTCGAAGAAGCTGAAAGCGTAAAGATAGGTAGTGTTATCGGTGGAGATTATCCAAAGAAAAAAGTAGATGAGATAATCGAAGCTCGCTTAAGTGATATTTTTGAATTAGTTGGAAATCATTTGAAGAGATTACGCCGTAGTGAGTTACTTCCAGCTGGAGTTGTTATTACAGGTGGTGGTTCACATATAAATCGCATCGAAGAAATTGCAAAGAATCAATTGAAGCTTCCTGTTAAGATAGGACCCACAGACGAAACAGTAAATACTAAATTCAAAGTTCGTGACTCTTCTTGGTATACAGCATTAGGACTAGCATTAACATCAAACAGTAGCTCTTCTACAAGTAATATAGTTTTACCTAATAGTCTCAAACAATTTTTCGCAATAATCAAATCTTTCTTATCTCAACTTCTACCATAAAGGTATATTTTACAAGATAAATCCAACAAAAATTTGATTTGTCAAATATTTGCTTTTTATGCTTAAATTGATATTATAGTATATATCAATCTGTTGCCTTTGGTCGGACAACGACTTATGTTAATAAAATAATTAAAATTTAGTACTTAAATAATAAATTTATATGCCTAAGATAAATCCAGAAATAGAATCATTTGCTAGAATTAAGGTTATAGGAATCGGTGGGTCAGGTAAAAATGCTCTTAACCATATGATCAACTCAAAAGTTAAAGGAGTTGAGTTTATAGTTATGAATACTGATACTCAAGACTTACACAATTCTTTAGCTGAGAAAAAAGTCCACCTTGGTAAAAATCTTACAAAAGGTCTTGGTGCTGGTATGAATCCAGAAATCGGTAGACGCGCAGCAGAAGAAACAAAAGCTGAAATACAAGATGTTATAAAAGGTGCTGACATGGTTTTCATTGCTTGTGGTATGGGAGGTGGAACTGGAACAGGAGCTGCTCCAATAGTTGCACAAGCTGCCAAAGAACAAGGAATCCTTACTGTCGCAGTAGTAACTAAGCCATTCTCTTTTGAAGGTAACCAAAGAATGAGATTAGCAGAAGAAGGATTATCTTTACTTGAAAAAGAAGTTGATGCAATTCTTATAATCCCTAACGATAGACTTATCGTTATATCTGGAAAAGATGTAGGCTTTAGAGAAGCATTCTCAATGTGTGATGAAGTACTTAAACAAGCAGTTGAAGGTATCTCTGAATTAATCACAACACCAGGAATGATCAATGTAGACTTTGCTGATATTAGAGCAGTTATGTCTGATGCAGGAAGTGCATTGATGGGAGTAGGAATAGCAGGAGGAGAAGGAAGAGCTGAAAAAGCAGCATTAGCTGCAATCAATTCCCCACTTCTAGACCTATCTATTTCTGGAGCAAAAGGAGTTCTATTTGCTATTGCCGGAGGAGATGACTTAACTATCCATGAAATTGGAGAAACAGCTAAAATCATTACTGAATCAATAGACAAAGAAGCTAAGGTAATCTTCGGAACAATCCGTGACGAAAAACTAAAGAAGGGAGAAATCAAAGTTACTGTTATTGCAACTGGATTCCCTACTGATATGCCAAAGCGTTCTCTATTCCAAGCATCACAACAACAATCAAAATTACTTGAACCAACAGTTTCAAATTCCCCAAAGGAAGAAGTAATCCAAATTGTAAACAAAGAAACTTCAAAAAATACATCAGAATACCTAAAGAAAACTGAGAAAGTTGAAGATGATTTATTTATAGATGATACAGATGATTGGAGTACAGTTCCAGCATTTCTAAGAAGAAAAAAGTAATAATTTGGAGCTAGATTATATAAACTAGGGACTAATTATAAATATGTTATAATACAAACCACGAGATTAAAATCTCGTGGTTTGTATTATTTTTACCAATTAATCTCGCTAGTACCTAGTCCCTAATGACTAGTAGCTAACTCATATGTACGATTTAATAATAATAGGAGGTGGACCAGCAGGAACAGCTGCTGCAGTATATGCAGCTCGTAAACAGCTTAAAACAGCAATTGTTTTAAGTGAATTCGGCGGTCAATCTATAGTTTCTGAGCTTATATATAACTGGATTGGATCCCCTGAAATAAGTGGTTCTGATTTAGGTCAAAGTTTTAAAAAACATATACTTTATTACAAAGGACCATTCCTAGATATAGTAGAAAACGAAAAAGTAATAGAAGTTACAAAAGAAAATAACATAATCACAGTTAAATCTGAGTCTGGAAAAATACTTACATCAAAAGCACTCCTTGTAGCAACAGGTAGTGGAAGACGAAAACTAGAAGCAATCAACTCTGATCTATTTGAACATAAAGGTATTACTTACTGTGCTTCTTGTGACGGTCCGATTTTTGCAGACCAAGATGTTGTTGTTGTTGGTGCTGGTAATGCTGGATTTGAATCTGCTTCTCAACTATTAGCATATTGTAAAAGTGTAACAATGATACACAGAAGTGAAAATTTTAGAGCTGATGAAATTACCGTTAAAAAAGTTTTAGAAAATCCAAAGTTTAAAGTTATAACAAATTCTGAAATATTAAAAGTTGAGGGAGAAATGTTTGTATCATCTTTAACTTATAAAAACAAAATAACAAACGAAGAACATACAATTCCTACAACTGGAATATTTGTAGAAATAGGACAAACTCCAAATACTGAATTTATGCGAAATATAGTCAATATTGATGAGTTTAATAAAATAATAGTTGATCCTATGACACAGATGTCATCAACCCCTGGTATATGGTCTGCTGGTGACTGTACAAACGGTAAATACCACCAAAACAACATAGCAGCTGGTGATGCCGTAAAAGCCCTAGAAGATGCCTATATTTGGATACAAAACAATAAATAAATATTAAAAAAAGATGTCCGACACCTGTAGCAACAGTTGTCGGACATCTTTTTTTTATGATGACTATTTAAATTTTTACCACAAAAATCTTTATTAAAGATTTTGATTAGCCAGTATACCTTCTAGAACCTCTAACTCTTCTCTTGAATTTGGTTGAAAGATTTCCATCATATTTGAAACAGGAATTGCTTCTATTTTCTCACCTTCTTCTTGAGCTAATTTAATTAAATCAGTAAGATAATATTCACCCTGAGCATTTATATTTTTTAGTTTATCAATATTACTCCACAACCAAGCTGAATCAAAAGCATATATAGCAGGATTTACTTCTTTGATCTCTTTTTCTTTTGAAGTTGCATCCTTACACTCTATTATTTTCATAACCTTGCCATCTTCGTCTCTGATTATTCTACCGAAATTATATGCTCCAGCTCTCCAGTCTTTGAAGTCTGGTAATATAACAGTACCCAAAGTTACAACTGCATTACTTTTTTTATGAGCTTCAATAATTTTTTCTATTGTTTCTTTTGAAATCAATGGTTGGTCTGTAGATATAACAAAAATTGTTTTTTGAGTTTTACAAGTAGCATCCTTGGCAGACATAACAGCGTGCCCTGTACCCAATTGTTCTTTTTGATGAGCATAATTACAGTCTTCTCCAAATACTTCAAAAATTCTCTCCTTCTTATGACCAACAACTATGACTGGCTTAATGGATAAATCAATATGTTTTAAAGTATCTAAAATATGACCCAAGAATGGCTTACCTTGAAGCATAGCAAGTGCCTTTGGATCATCTGATTCCATTCTCTTACCTTTTCCTGCTGCTAAAATTATTATCTGTGTATCTTTCATATATAAAAATTCTTAATTAAATTACTTTTGTGGTTGAAAAAATATTTTCATACTCTTGCTGTGGTCACACATAATTTTCTACTGAAAATTTGCGCGACCCCGACTCGGCTCGACAGCCTCCGTCTCGCACAAAGTATTCCCATACTTTGTGCGCGGTGAGGAACTCGGCCACAAGTATTTTTCTACTGAAAAATCTCGCGGCTCCGCCTCTCGCCGT
>Ga0302285_10000388_pt1 | contig 24511 bp, 16 predicted proteins | sample III_Fen_E2_2_FD_200455 | JGI IMG/M metagenome (GOLD analysis project Ga0302285, IMG submission 200455) | Peat permafrost microbial communities from Stordalen Mire near Abisko, Sweden - III_Fen_E2_2 | ecosystem: Environmental > Terrestrial > Soil > Wetlands > Permafrost | place: Sweden: Abisko... | reverse complement strand
GATCCAGTATAGGTATGATCGCCAGCACTGAGCTCACATACGTCATGAAGAAACCCAATCCTCTCAGTAACTAAACTCTCTTTAAAAAAGTATTTCTTTTGATCTTCAGCATCTCACTGAGACTCACAATTCCATCAATCGCCCAGTACATCCTGTCATCGAATTGAAATAGCTTCTTGCTGAGCTTACTCAAGGACAGCCATTTTAGTCCTTTCAAGGAGATTTACTGCGGGTGTTTGTTTTACCCACGATGATTTCCATTTGAACTGAATTGCTAAATCTTAAATTTCGTCGTTTACTGGGGATACTACTCTTGTTACTCGAAACTTGCATTCAATCCCTCTGAGACATTCATGTCATTCAATTCAATTATATCCTCGTCGTTCTCTTCTGCTAGATAAAAGGGGACTAACGTTGAAGAGCTACTTAGTTTTCCTAGAACACTGATATTATCTGCGTACACATAAAAATGTTGCATTCGATTGTCACCAAGATGCATTTTTCCATCAGTTTTCCTCGAAACTATCATCTCTTCATCGCGGAAATCTACATGCGAGTCATATTCAAACTCTGCGAAAGTCACTTGTAACCTTCGAAGTTCTTCTACCTTCGCAGTCATTGCTTCGCGTTCTTCGTTAGTTAGCAGGTTATACTTGAAAGTCAATACAGGAAAATCTTCAAATAAACTGTAGTCTTTAATATACACTAGACTCTTGGAATGGTAGTTCTAAGAAGAAGATGGCTGCTGGTATGTAACCTAGTCGTTGTTGGGATTTGATGGTGGTCCAAGACTATTGTAGCTTTGGAGGCTTCCAAAATTCGAGGAGTTGATAATCCCTAAATTTCCATGAAGAAGTTTAGGATTGCTGGAACTTTTCTGCATCGCTTGGAGTTACGAGTGCTAGCCTTGTAAGGGCACAGCGAGGGATATCTTTGACATCTCAAAAGAATCTGTTTCTGCAATGAATTTACAATATTTTTACGATTTCTAAATTTTATCTTGATTCTTGAAATTCAATATGGGTACACGATAGCTCAGCCATCGCTTCATGTAGTCTTTAGTCCGACTGTATGTCCGCTAAGAGGATTTCTTAATTTTATTCGGGAGATTATTCTCAGCGTCGTATTTGTTATTGTAATAAGTCATTGTTAAATCTTCTTCACTTTGATTATGCGAGTTACGTTTTTCTTCATATTGTACCATTTCTATCTCGCGGGAGATTCGTACGGCCTTTTCAATGCTTAGATTGAATAAGGGATCAGCGAGATTGTACATGTAATGAACTTTTCCAGCAAGAAAAATCATGTCACCTTCGTTGAATTCACTGGTTTTACAGCGAATACTTGCGAAATCGATTTTGCGTTGGAAATGAATGTAATGTTTTTCGTTTTTCCATGTTAATGCTACACCGATTATGAACAGTCCTAACCCGCAACCGAATAACGCCAGACGGATAATTTGGTCAACGAATGTTGTTGATGTCTGAGTTACTGGAGTGGATGATTGATCTTCTGTAATGGTATCGTCAGTTTCATTTTCTTAGAGTTATCGAGCAGGAATCGTTCCTTAGCTGGAAGAGTCAGCTGCAGACGAAGGTAATGATGATGGTATTTTTATTTCTTGCGTTGTTATTGAAGTTGTTTTATTATCATAATTTGCTATTCTCAAGAATGTCTAAGATAAATTGTCTGTGTTTTCTTAAAAATGTTCATTTCTCTCAATCCCAAAGGATCTAGTAATACTAAACAATGAAAGAAGTACAAGAAGAAATGGAAAAAGATGGGTCTTCATGGATATGTGTGTTTTCTCTGCTAGATCTGCTAGAAATGGAACAACTTTGCTTTGGTTAGAAAGAGAAAATCAAAAAAAATCTATTAATAGTACGATTTGCTTTTTTCTTCTTCTTTCCTTAAAAATAAATTTTGTGTGCGAGTTTTAGTAAATCACCAAATCAATATGTCCAACGGGAAATAGAAATGATGGATCATTGGAATTTTATTTGTATTCCATAAATCAAGAAAATACCAGCAGCCTGTTTTTATGATGTGAAAATACTTTTTAAAATCCAAATATTTTTCACCCCCTCTTTATATTTCTCTTGTGCGTTTTCTCAAGAAATAATTTAACTTTATCAATTATTCAACCCTTTTGATTAGTCAAATTATCTTGAAATATCTTGGGTGAATATGAATACTCTTTTTGCTATCAATTATAAGTATTAGAAGATTCATAGGTCAAATGGTGTTGAATTATTCCTGCTTTGCAATAAGGCTATGAAAAAGATAGACATTTTCTGATAAACTAAGTAAAACTAAAGAATAATGATCTCCCGATTTCGATTTATTTTTTTATTATTTTTCTGATTAAAAAAACAACAAGATTAATCTTTATCTCTGATCTCCTCAAACAAGTTATTTCTTGGAGAATACTTAATCAAAAGCTGATTCTAAATATTTACTCGGAAGATCTTTCTACCCTCCAAAATAACTCAATCTTTTAATAATTCTCACAAGGCTTTCAACAAAGAAGAAAGAATAGCAATAAATGTCAATATTGCTATTCTAAAGAGAACCAATTAAATTAAAAGGAAGTCAAATAAAGCAGCTCTTCTTTTTTGCTTAATAGCCTCATGAATCGAACTTAGTGTCATAATAAACAGACAAGAAACACAAGGTACTTTTAAGCAGAAAAACTCTGAATTTCCTCAAAGGAGCAAAAGAGCAATTCGGGTAGCTTTTAGATTTCTTGGGAATGCATCTGACATAACGATTGAGAGTCTGCTTTATCAATACATCTTTATCGTAACTGGCCAGTTACTTCTACTAATATTCTTTAAATCAAAGAATTAAAAATAAAGAGTTTTACAAGATTTCCCTTTTTTGATGGTTTCTTTTCTGTAATATTATTTAATATTCATAGAAAATATGGCAATAACTGCTTATAATATCGTTAATTGCATACCTTTAAACGTGAATAAGTAATAAAAGATTACAAAATACCAAATTGAATTCAAAATGAATATTGAAAAAGATAGTATTTTCAAAGGATGGTAGTTTGTAGATTCATTTAGATCGAGTGATGAAATAAAACAGAGATCCATATGACTTCGTTCATTCAGCGTTATTAGCTAATAGTTATGATGTTTGAAACAAATAGAGGCTGGTATTAAATATCTACTGTGCTTCATTGCTGTGTCTGTTTAAACGACTCATAAGCTGATTTATTATTTGCATTCTAGGGTGTCATTTCATCATATATCACGCTCTATTTCCTGCTCACGTTCAGGACTTTCTACAAATGACAACAACAATCAAATAATACCTTAACATGAACAAAGAATGTTTACTGTGATCCTCTCAGCAGCTGGCGAAGTCATGTTAAGATGAGCTGGATTTTGTTTGAGCTTGTGTAGCAGTCCATATATTTCTTGTCGCTTTCTGAAGTAATCATCAATTTGCACTTATCCAACAGATGCCTGCAACTAGCTGATTTATCCCTGTGCTTCTTGTTGTTGATGCTTGTTTAGTTTGTAGTCATCCTTCAAGAGTTTTCGTATTTCGTCTAGTCTATTTACACCAACTTCCAATGAATAATCACTTGGAGTATGGTCTGTATTTGGTGTCTCCTCCAAATCTATTGAGAAACAAAAGGGAATTAGTAAAATGCTCTGTGAAACCAGCAGCACTCAGGTTGACTGTCGTTTCAAGTAAAAGAGAAAAATGGTATTGAGTTGGTATTAATATCTTTCATTTTCCTAGTTTCTTATTACCGAAGGCAGATATTTCCATAGGAATGTATCTATCTAGATCCTTTTTGTCTCCGTAGAGATTGTAGACTTCACTATTGTCATTGAGTTAAGAGTTAACATTTGTGTGAGAGTGAAGCAGCTACTGCTGTGCTTCTTCAAGATCTTTCTTCAGCTTGGTGTTTTCAGCTACAAGGACTGAATCTACTTCAAACTATCCCATACTTTTCACGAAGTTCAGTGCTTCCAATTCGATAGACTAATCAGCTATGATGCGATTTAACCGCTCTATTTCCTTGCCAGCCCTTTTGAGTTTCTTCTCATATTCAGAGAAATCAGTCTTGTTTTTAATCCGAAAAGGCTGGTTCATGAAGCTGTCTAAGCGCTATGATTGATAGAACTGCGGAAGATTGCCATTCTTGTTAGCCTTGATAGTGCGAGATCCAGCGAAAGTCTACAGCTATCCTCCATGGTTACAATAAGGACAAACAGTATTTCCTAAGCTTGCATTTGGCCTCAGTTATGGGCTGTATTGTAATCGTTAGATGTTCCGACCTAATCGAAGATTGTTGTCTTCGTCGCTGCTGCTCATTGACTCTAAACAACAAGATTGATTGACGCAAGTAATAATAAAAATCAATTATTTAGTTAAGTGATTCACATTTTCAAAGATAATTTAAGAAAAACAATCAAAAGTAGATATTAAGTCATCATAGCACATTTAAAATAAGATTTGATTTTAGAAAACTTATTAATTGATCATAGAATCGAGATGCATAATTATTCTCAAAAGCTATTTCGAAAGACATAAAAAAAATATATTTGATGCAAATGTGTTAAGAATCTGACAGATGATACATTTATGTATTTGCAGAGGATAAAGGATAAAGAAGAAATATCTTTACAATAAGTCGTTTTGTAAATATTGAAACAATCATTGTTAATAATACTTCTATGGGTTGGAGGGATAAAGAGAGAGAAAGAATTATTTCTAGATAAACACTTCAAAAATAATTGAATATCAGTTATCAATAAACAAAAGGAATCTTTTAAAAAATCAGCGATTTTGTGGAGTATTTTTATCTAATAGTGTTTGATAAAGGAATCCAAGTTAAACCAATTTAAGTCTCATAATCACGATTTACATTCAGAAGCAATAAACAAACAAATATCTTACTTGGAGCTGAATCATCTTGAACAATTAGCACTTATTTGAGCCTTCTCTAAGTCTACAGCATTTGGGTATGTCTAAGTTGTTTGAAGGTTCAATAATTGCTTGAATAATTCCCTTAAAATATCTAAGAAGTCAATTAACAATTTGAATCTCATTAGTTCCTATTAATAGGTGAAATAATACAAATAATCAGCGAATTAATAAAATTGTTTGTATTATAGCCATGAAACATCTAATCTGAACCAGTTCATGTAAATAAACTGTAGTAAACAATGTCATAGCGATAAGAAATCAAATGATAGAGTATTTTATTAGATAATCAGAATATCATCATCCTAAGTCAAAGGTAAGAAGAATCTAATAATAAAATAACTGCGATAACATTAAATACCAAATCGAACTGAATCAAATTAAAGATTGCTAAATAAATGGCTCAATCCCTTGTCGGAGGCCTTGTAGGAGGTGATAGAGAACCATATCCTCAATCAAGCTAGTTTTCAAAGTAACTCAACGCCAAAATGCAAGAGATCGATAACCAGGTCAAGACTATTCTTGCTCTCCCTCAATACCCAGCATACCTTCCAGCATATGCTCTAGGAGCGCCTAGATAATACTACCAAAGCTAAAAAGACCGTTACATAAGCTTAAGCGAGCATCTCCGAGAAGCATACGATACTAATCCATATCTTTTTGAAGAACGCAATCCATATTACAAATCGTTGCCTCGTGTTCCTGTCTACTTGAATCCTCCATATGAGCCTTTCCGATATGATCCTCCGTTATTCAATCTGCACTTCAATCATCTTAGATTTAAAAGATGGGTAGAGTTCATAGCATTCAACGATCTTTATGTTATTCGCCAAGAAATTGAAGAAGCATATGATGCAGCGACTAGGACTTTTATTCCCAGAGTAATAAGTCAAGTAGTCATGCCAATAGAAGAAGCACGCAGACTCATGTTCCTCATGAAGCAGCCTAATTTCTCTTATGAGGACTATGCTAGTCTATTCTCAACTTCAAGATAAATAAAAGATCTGCAATATTTTGAAGGTGAGATGTAAAAGAAGCTCTTTGATAATTTAGGAGAATTAAAGTCAATTCTTAGCGAATAAGAGCTCAGATAAAGAGAGCTTCAGAAAGAGGTTGAAAGACTTAAAAATATCAGCAACAGCAATCAGGTCAAACCATATAATTAAGTTCTTCAGGTTAGTGAGGCATAACCAGTCAAGCTATCGAAAAAGAAGAAATTTAGTGATGACGATGAACTGAATTACTACAAGAAAAGGAATTTTAAACCTGAGGTAATACACGAATAAGGAGCAAGCTCTTTAGAGCACATCCCAGATGATACTGATGAGAATCAAGAATAAACTGTAAAGAAATCAAACTAATAACAAGTCAAACTCACTCAGCAGGAATTTAAGCAGACATAATCAACTTATCAATAGTACTCTGAATTCTAATAGACACAAAAGAAATAGCAGACCAGCATAACTGGCAGCATGTCCCAACTCGGAGGAATTCAGAGAAAATTCAAGCCGAGTAGCTAAATCAAGCTCCTTATGAGATCGTATCTACCCAATGAAAACGACGAATACTATGACCACTAAATAAGCTTGACTGAAATTGAATAGCAGCCAGCCAACAATTCTAATAATAATAATGTTATTTCTGTTGTCTAATAAGAAACAGGTGCATTTACTGGATCGCGGTAGAACATTCTTCTCAAACACAACTAATTGGTCGCATCACAGAGCAACCTTGATCATGATTTGTCAACTTCCTTCTCGAAAATACCTGCGGAGAATAATAAAAATAAATAGGTTCTTGATTTGCAATTTGAAGAAGGCAATAAGAATAACAACTCCAGCAAATAGTTCAGCTAGAAAGATCAGTTGCAATCAGCTTTCTCGTTGAACCAAGCTAGCACTACTCTAGGAAACGCAGATTCCTTTAAATGAGATAATCTGTTGTTGTTAATATGGAACTCAACTCATGAGGAAAGAAAAACAATTCCGAATTATTAGGGAAACTTAAGTAATTTAGAATCTAATAAGCTGAATAAGGAAGCTTAATGTAAAGATTTAAGTTCTTATTTTTATTTTATTTTTTTGGCAATTAGAATTTTAATAACTCTTTCAAATTCAATAATCATTTTTATGCTATGAACACTTACATTTGAAGTGATTTTATTTCTGTTTATTTACATTTCCTATCATTGTGTCTAGTAGGATATTGTCTTAAGAACCATTACTTTAGTTGAAAGATATTTAAAATCATTAATTTTAATAACTTGTCCCCATTTTTTCATCAACATCAAACGCAAACATACAAATATGCAAAAACAAATTAATCCAGTTTTAAAAAGAGAATCTCATGTAGGAACATCACTAGTATTCTCTTCATCTCCATGCTTAACCATATCACACTTTTGATCTGTAGTTAGCGTTGCAGCTGATCAGATAGTCAATGAGCACTGTCGGTTCGTATCGCTTGAGATAGCTGGAGGAAAAGAAGCTAGAAACAGGAGTGGATCCGTCTTTGCGAGTTTACCAGAATATTTCAAATCTCGAAGAAAGGATGTCACTAAACTCTCCCTGCAGTTCAATATGCTCCACATTGTCAGTCTTGAAATCTCCAATCTCAACTGTTTCTGATTGTTTGGTCACTGGTTTCTCACTGTTCGCCACAATGCTCTTTTTACCCACAATCTTAGAAACCTATGGAATAGGCTCAGCTGCTTCCTTTTCAACTGTTTCCTCTACAGTTTGCTTTGTTGATGGCTTTTCGAAGGGCACACTTCTCTTTGCTGTTAATTTCGAGCGAGCCTTCTTCAATTTGAGCTCCTATGCCTCTGCTTCAGCTTGTTTACTAGCTAATTCTTCAGCGGTCCTCTTTGCTTCGAATGCTTTAATCTCTTCACTGACTGAACTAAGTTGAGTCTCCTCCACCCATTGGTTCTCCACATCTAATGAATCAATAACAAATGCTCATTGCAAGGTTTTCAGCCAGTTCATCCCGATTAATTACCTTGGAAATGGATGAGATACTCGATAGCTCCTTATGGATTAACTCTCCTATTTAAGATGCCAACAAACACCAGTTCTTGTTCTTGTTCCTCTTCTTCACTGGACTGATTCTACTTCTCAGGGCTAATCTTATCTTCTTCTTGGCTGATGTGTTCTTCCTCTTCGTTTTCCTCAACATCGACTTCAATTTCTTCAGGTTCAATATCTTTTTTCCTTTAGATCACTGAGCGACGAAGAGGCTATTATTCTGTTGTTTTAGCTGCTACCCTTTTGAAGTCATCTGTTTTCTTGACTGTTTTGGTATCTTTTGAATCGACATCTTCAGTATCGCTCTTTTTACCAGCCTTGCGTGCTTGTTATTTCTCAAACTTCAGGAGGATATCCTTGACATTAGATAAGTGTTCTCTTGGCTCCCATGTAGCTTGTTTTTCGGAGTAGTCTGCATACAAACAAATTAAAACCAATCAGTAAGTTAATGCTCTCTAATATTTCGAATCCTCATTAAATTCCCTCACTCTTGATTATTAATTATTATGTGATTACTCTCCCACTTGACGAGGTATTCCCGAACCTTAGTTTTAGGATTGATGCGAGTGTCTAAGATGCTTTCGACTTCGTATTCCTCTTCGTCGCTGCTGGTGTCAATGTTGACAGACTGTTTTCCTTTCTTGTTTGATCTATTTGCCATTTTGTTTCTGCTGTTTTTCAGTGAGGTTGATGATTGTTTTGGAGGTATTTGATATTTTTGTTTATTTAATTGATTTAGTTGCTCTCAGCTACTCCAGCATTTCAATCTCTTGCTGGTTCATACTCCTAATAATTTACTGCTTTGCATTCAGAGCAATCTTGATATTTCATTTGAATTCTCTAATTATTACTCACTGTTTCAGAATATCCGCAATTTAATTGTTGGAGGTACCAAATCAATTGAAACCTAAATTATATTATTCCTTTTGAAGCAAAACAGCCATTTAATGCTCCGTCAATGTTTAGTTCCTATGTTCCTGGAATTTCAATTTTTGAAAGAAAAAAAGCACTCATTTGACCAACCAATACACTGTTATCTCATTGTTGTGAGAAATAATTGTTTCTATTTATTTTCCCCTAAGTACTCCCTTCCCCCTATGTAGAACCCATCTAACAAAGAGTTCATTTTGATTCATCCTGAGAAGGTGTGCTTTTGTTTCTGAGAACCATTCATTTCAAAAGTGATCAAAACACTTAATGCCCCATCCGTAAAATGTCAATAAATAGCTAAACTAATAAATTCTAAGGTTTTTATTCACAAGAAACTAGCATTCTCAATTATTGCTTTGGATCTTTCAAGGTATCAACTGCTTATTTACATGCAATAAAACACAGGATGTTTAGCTGTCTGTTTCTTGACAAAGTCAGCATCAAAAAGCTTACATGAAACTATGAAGAATAAAAGAATGAATGCATAGCATTCGAAGTAATTTATTTTGATTATTGAAAGGGACAGAGAAATGACTTTAAACCAGAACATTAGTTGTTGTAGTTCTTCGCATACACAAACATAGATATTCATTGTTTCTAAAATCGATAGTCAGATTAGTGCCGCTTTTTCAGTTGATCAACCTCCGTAGAGCGCAGCATCTCCTTCATCATTCGATTTATAGGTAGGGATTACCTACTGATGATAAAAGACTTCGAGGCAGTGAGCGTACATTCGCTTTAATACCTCCCCGCTTAGCTTTATTTTATGGGTCTTCCCGTGGGTTTATTCTTTAATTCTTGTTTAGCCCACAGATATTCATATTTACGATCAAACAGCAAAGTAGATTTGGCAGCACAATGAGCAAAAAGATAATCACAAAACAAAATTAAAAGCAGTTCAATTTACAAATTTACTAATTTCTGAAAAGGAGAACTAAGAAATATTAATCTGACCGCTTTTTTGATTTGCTTAGTTTTAGTCGCCAAAAATTGGATGCTTTAGAGCTGCATTTTTTAGAATAGCAGCACAACAGTTTAATGCCCTCATGCTGGATTTGCTTGAATTATTGTTAGCAAACATGTAATTGGAGGGTATGTGAGTCAAGTTATGTTCTTGTTTGGATTTCTTGCATTGTTTCAATGCAGGATAATATTGGGTTTGTTTTGGAAAATGCATCTGCAAAATAATAGAACAATCTTAGCTACATACCATGGTCAAATTAATAATAGTAGATTGTGGTTAAAAGCTTGACTTGTGTTCATTATAATGAATATGAATCGATGTAGGACTCATTTAAAAAAGGGAGGGTATGCCATAAGCGCCAGTTTAGCTCAGTTGAACATAGATTAAATAATTGCTCCAACATTAAATTCAAAGGAAAAAATGAAGAATCTTTTAATAACTTCTCTTTCTCTTTCCCTTTGTCTGTAAATCTAAGGGTACACGAATGGTTGGAAAGTGATACAGTGTTATTAAAGCTGAAGGAATTCTTTGATTCTTTTAGGGAAGGCTAAATACTTATTCAAAAGAGAATTGGATGAGTTATTGTAATGTGGAGAATAGGATAAAATAAAGAACATTGAGTTATTTAATAAAAGTTCAGATAAATGGAAGCATACTATCATGAATGATCAAATCAATGTAAAATGGTTATTTTTGTTTTTGAATACAATAGTATCACTAGAACCATACTAGTCTTTGCTGAAAGCTCCAATCAAGGAGAATATTTATTCAAAAATGTTTTTAAAGAGTCAGTTCTTGCATTATTCGTTTATTTCTTCAAATCTTCAATCACATTTACCTTTCAAATTGAGTTTTTTATACATTACAAGACATAATAATTCTTAGCTGAATTGAGCTAAATCACAAATAAGCTCTTTTATCTGCTTGTTTCAGTAAATTTTTATATTTAAAGGTCTATTGCTTATTTTGAATTACAATAAAAACATATTGAAAAATTATATGAATTGACCCAACAATGAAGCAAACATCCTGAAATAGATTTATTTCCTGAAGCTGAGTTGGGAGGGATAGGTCAGCCAAGATGCAACTAATTTAAATCTTTATCATTAATTGCTTATTTTCAATGAAATACTCCTCAAATACCAATAAGGAAGTGAAAATCAAATCGAACAAGTGGTGCTTACGTTTAATAGTTAAGTTCTTCATTGCATTTATTCTTGAAAACCCGAAGAAGGCAAGTTGAAAACAGCAAGATAACTGGATTAGACAGTCACATCGAAGGTATTTTTATAGGAAATGTCTTTTTGCATAGAAAAAATAATAATATCTAAGAATTTCTGTCTATTTTCTTGCGAATCCAGATCAGTTTATCAAATAGAGTTAGATTGCATTATTTAAGGTGATTTCCCACATCAGATTGAAATAGAACAGACTCAAACAAATAAGCAAATAGAAACAAATCATTGCAACTAAACACAGCCAGAATCAAGTCATAATATGAATTAGACCTAACCAACTTTCAAAGTTGAGGATGCTGGCAATCCAATGCAAGACAGCGATGAAGAACTCCAGCCAGAGAAAAAACACGACATCACCTTAACAAAGAGTGTGCTGTATGTCACAGATAATGGGAATTCCAAGCAAATGGCTGCGACTACAACTTCAGCTGCAACTGTCAAAATAGCTTAGTCCCAAATTGTTAAAACGGGAGATTTAGAATCAACCTTACCATCCAACTAGCAAAAACAGGAATAACTCAAGCCAGCAGCACAGCAGACTATCAACTATGCAAATATCAATAACCCTTTACTTGATGCGTACAACCCCAACGCAGGACAAGGACCTAATTACTTCCCACCAGTCTCCAATCCAATGGGCGATAATAGAAATCCATTTGATCGCCAATACGCTGCAACAGGAAATACGAACCCTCAGAGCTCTCCCTTCTCTAATTACAACAACCAGTTCTCTACTCCCGCTCCCGATCCATACTATTCTCAACCTTACCAAAACTAGACTGAGTAAAATCAATACAAACCTCCTTAATATCCCAATAGTGGAGTGAATAATCCCAATAGTGGAGTGAATAATCCGCTATTGAATTCTCCGTATTAATAGCAATACCCATAGCAGGCTCCAGTGGAATAATTCAATGTTCAATATCCAGGACAAAGCAATCCCATGAATGGCTCTACCAACATGAACGAAAGCACTAACGAAGAAGGGTTTACAATCACTGACAACTAAAAGAAATGCTTACTCATCGGTGCAGCTGTCGCTCTGCTGTTTTTCTACATTCTTATGTGATTTTTATTAAAGTTATTTGTGAAGATAATTAACTTCAAAACGAATGAATTATCTGCATTTATTATTTTAGTCATTTGCAATTGTTTTCTAGAAAGTGTTTATTGTAGCATTCAGTTATTAGTATGCGTATCTGTCAAGTCTCAAAGAAAAGTATTAATATTTGGTTTAGTCTGTCATTCAGGGAGAATAACATCCAGATTATCTGGAGTGAGATACCTTGTAGAGGTACTTGTTAATTCAGAACAAAACAACATCCATATGTTAAGCAATTCTGAAAATTCAGACTATCCAGAATGAAAGGCCAAATAAAAGATGCTGAAAGACCAATTCATCAATGAAATTAAGTTCTAATCAATTTTAAAACTTTAATTATTAAGTCGTTAAAAGATAGGCTGCTACACAAGCTAAGTAGAAGAATACTAGGCGGATATTCACTTAAGGATTACCAAACCTAATGAAGCTGAGTAAGCAGTTCTCTTTAAGAATCTACACAATTAAATTCGAACATAGTCTCTGACAAGGAGGTAGCCTATTCATCAAAGTATCCTTTGAAATTATGTATTAAAATCTTGTAAATCAGTGGGAAGCTGCAAACTATCGCAAATTAATAATAGCTGCAGCAGCAATTCGACGATTGATACTCACAAAAACAATCACAATAAAAACGATATTCTTCTATAAAACAACAACAGCTAATTGATCAATTCTCAAGAAACACAAAATGGCTTTCAACATCAAAATCAACAAAGTAGAAGATGTTGAGTACACCTACAACAATGAGAATCAGTACAACCATGAAGAGAATCAAAATAAATAGACCAAAATAGCTTCACAAGAAGCCAAAACTGCTGCTAGCACTAATGCAACCACCATCAATAACAATACAAAAAATACCGCAGTTGCTGCAGATAACACTGCTGATTCTAAACCAAAGATAGATTAGACACCAAAGCAGTCCAAGAAATAGATAGAAATCACTGAAGAAATACAAAAGGTAGTTGAAGAACCAGCAGCTCCTTCCTTCAAAGAAATCTAAGTCGGATTTGTAGTGCTCTAAGAAGAAGCAGAAGAAGGAGAGAATGTCACTGCAGATGAGCCAGGCTAATTCATGAAGAAAAAAGCCAAATAGAATGTGTTTTCCAAGAACGTAACTATCAAAGAAGACTTCAAGCAGCTCCCACTCAGCGAAATCGAAAAGCCTCAATAATCAGGAGGATGCTGCGGAGGAAAATCATCAGCATGTAATATCTTCTGAGCAAATTAATGTAGATCTGAAGGAATAGTTTGAGGGCATCAGTGAAGTTAGAGTCCGTCAAAGCACTCAATCTCTCTTATTTATCGAAAATATTAACAAAAACATAGCTTCATATGGACAAGGTGCTTAATATTCATACAAAGCTTTTGCTGTAAATTGAGTTGTGTTTGCTTGTTTGTAGCTGATGCTGGTGTGTATTATTGCGTTTTCCTTTATTAAACGAAATAAAAGCATGGTTTTCTTCTAGATCAACACCCCGAATGCAAAGAAATAAACAAGAATGCCAACTATTTAGCATTGATTTATTCAAGATTATTTATTTCTCAAATCAAAATCGATAATTGCTAAGTGTAACATCCACACATACAAAGCAACGCTTTCTAAAACAAATCAATGATTAATTTGAGTTTGGAGGTTCTAAATTACCCTTGGTTAGTTTGTAAATGCTTATCTTCTAAACACTCCATTGACAAATAGGTGAATTAGAATAAGCTGACAATTCACAATGAAACTCTCTCATTGGTATTGAGATTTATATTTCTCTTCCAAAACACAAGGTTATTAAATACTTCTTTCTAATGCTCAAATAATTGCTATTCTCTCTTTGATTTGCTTGTTATTTCATTGTGTTTATGATAGGTGCCATCCTTTGATTCAAAATATATCTTTATCTTTTCAACACTGCCTCCATTCACAACACTAATTTCTATCTCTTTGATTTGTTTATTTCAATTGTGTATGCAAAACAGAGTATTTAATGCGATTATTAAGGCACTTTAATTAAATCTTGAAGCATGATATATCCTTCATTTTCTTTTCTGAATGATCTGAAGGATTCTAATGAACAGTCTGATGATATCGATGTACAGCATCATCGCACCAAGAATGTAATCATCAACAGTGAATTCAATAGCTTTTCCTCCCTGTTTTACATATCAAATCCTCATATTAAAACACTCCCAATTTTTCATAAACATGCATTAGGATATTATTATTGATAATAGTTATCAGTTATTCTTATTACCATGATTAGCTGGGTGTCATAGATGATGTAGAACGCATAAATAACAGCGGAGATGGAAGCTATTCCCAATTAGAAGAGATATTAGTTGAAGAAGAACAGTGAGAACATTGACATCATTGCGATGCTCACAAAGATAAACAGCATTGAGCCTTATAAAGTGATATCCTCCTTCGTTTTAAAGGCGTAGACGATCAATGCGATTGTCACGCTAATCGTCATCAGCGCTGCCAAATAGACCCTGCAAACCAAATCATCCATCAACAAAGAACCAAACCATCAAATAATGGTGGTGATTACATGTGTCTACCTTCTTCGATAGGCATGCGATTGTAGTCCCAGCAGAACATCGAGCACATGAAGCTAATACAAACCAAAATCAAATTAATTAAATTCTCCCATATAGAAAAGTTTCATATGTATTTACCTGACGAGATAGCTTTCAGCGAGAGTAAATACAGTGAGGAGGATGTAGTTAGTTGGAACAGTCCTTGCAAGAGACTAAGAAAGAAAGATAGTTAAGAATAATACTAATATCATTATCAAGATTTATTTATAAAATATTCAGAAATTGAATAGAAATTAATTGATTTTATTTTCAAGTTGATTTTGTTTAATTATTGATTTGTTTGTTTGTTTCCTTGCTATGATTTAGCTCAATTATTGAAGAGATTATAATTCATTAATCTCTCTCTTTCTCTTTTCTCTTTGATTGCTCCTTTTTGAAAGAATTTAAATCCTTACTTTATTGCAGAATAGAAGGATCATGATGGTGATCACAGCTAAGGCGGAGATAACCAATGGCACAGGATTCTCAGCTTAGAAAGAAGCAATATTTATGTTGGTCATTGAGTGGTAGGAAATGAGAGCAGTGACAGAAAGTTACATCAGTAATATGCTGAACACTTTGCGCACAAACTAAAGTCTGGTGTTGGGACTGTTGAGCAGTGATTTAGATGAAAAGTCTTCTGATTCGGTGTTTTAAGAGCCAGGCACAGGGAGTTGTTCGACGTTCGAGTAAAGTCGGATATCATCCCTTGGGTAGTTTTATTCTAGATCCATTCGTATTTGAGAGGTGAGCGGTGTGATTGTATTTTTTGTTTTAATTAATAAAAATATTGCTCTTGTGTTTTTTAGTGATTACTACCAGATAAGAGGCATTTTATTAATATTGATCAAATAGAAACATAGATTCAAATCCACTTTCCCTCTTTATTTATATGGTGATTATTTATCAGAAATCATTCATCTTTGCTTCTATGTTTCTTCTTACCTTTTGTTTCTCCAGCTTTTGAAATGATTCAACTCAAGATTGACAGCTTCTAAATTTGAACAGTGAAGACAAAATTGAATTGTTTGCTTTCAAATAAATGAAATGTTGTTGATTAATTGAATCACAAATCATTAACTAATTTAGTTTTATTAGAATCACCTGATAAGGGATGAAATATTTGAATGATCTACCGTCAATTACTTACAACAAATACTCTACAAAACTTTGAGGAGACATTGGTAAGAAGGAAAATATGATATGAGAGAATAATGATACAATAAAAATAAAAGATATCTATTAATTGGTGATCGCAATAGTTCAAATTTAGAATATTATTCTATTAATAAATGAAAAATAATGCGAATTCATTTCATTCTTCTTATTCAGTCTTAAATTAACACACAAGTCATAGATTTAACAGTGGTCATCTGTCCGCTTTAAATTATCTCACCAAAGAAAAGTGGATCCGAAATAATCATTAATTCCCAACAAAAATAACAACAAAAATGCCAAAAGTAACATATCTCACAATCTATCGAAACAAGTGCGAAAATTTCAAAGTCTCCTACTGGCATATGAGTTGTCATGCATCTGTTCCAGGTGAAAAAGGAGTTCATCTCGAATTCGGATCTCCTAACTTAAACTAACTCAACACAACACGTATTTAACCTTTCCCTGGATAGGAAATGGTTACTTCTTGCAAAGTTGATATCTCCCTTGCAGATCTCATTGCTGAAGCTAAATCCTTTACTAACGGAAAGTCTTGGAATATTACTGCCACTGCTTCTGGTTGCAATTGTCAGACTTTTTGCTATTCCCTTTCTTAGCGCTATATGATAAAGAAATGCCAAGACTTAGTGCTTAAATGTATGGATGAAATCATGTGCGTTTAAGAACTGATTGGGGAAAATATGATGCAATAGAATAAACAGTGTTCTTGAATTCTATTTTAATACAAAATCTCATGTTTTTAGCTGTGATTAAATTGTTGTTGTTGCTGACTATTTCAGTGCATAAAGTTATTTATCAAAGCATAACTATTCATTAATTAATTAGAATTTACTAAGAATTAACATTCTCCAGTTCGTTCAGTTGATTAGATTTCACACAGACAAAGATTGTAATTTAGCAAAGCAAACAACATTTTGAATACATAAAACCAAAAAGAGTCCTTCCTTCAAAATTGCAAACAAATATTTATTTGAACTCTTGAATTTAAAAAGATACTACAAATAAATCTATTTCAATCGAATTCTTATGAAAATAGATTGGTGTTAATAGTGCAATTCAAATGATCGATTTGCAAAACTCTTAAAACTGATAATAGATCAAAGCAGCAATCTGCTTGCTGATGATAAGTCAAATCGATTACAAACTCAGATTAGTATGAGTGAGAACGCAAGGGTCGAGGGGGAAAATAATTATTGTTGGAAGAAATAAAAGTGTACAAAAGGAAAATATCACCAAACAAATAATTTAAGTCAAGCGCGCAATTGACTGCTCGAAATAAACAGGTCTAAGATTCAACAAAAGAAACCAGGCGAGATGCTGCTGCTCGATAAACCTAAAAAAACAAGCTCCGAAGCTATCATTGATGGAGATACTGCTCCGAGCAGTCTTACACAGAAAGTTGGAAATGTTGCCCTAGCAGAGTTAGAAAAGAATATGGTAGGCTAACAATAATCAGTCATAGCAGGAACGACGGAAGCAAAGAAAGAGACTACCGAGCTCAAAGATATCTAAAATGACTCAAACGGACTTGAGTTCGTTGTTGAAAAGCGAGATATTATCCTTGAAAACGATATCAACAATCAGCAGTACTGCATGCCAAGCATCGAAGTTAAATTTTTAAAAGGTGAAGGCAGTCTATTCTTCTCAGATTTGATTGAGCGACTTAAGGCAATGAATTTCCCATTGAACAATTGCATGCTATTCTGTTGGGATGAGAAGAGAGGCATGCATGTATTTGTTGCCAATGATCCAATTCCTCAACCTCATTTTCTTCCAGCTCATCTCTGTGGAATAGCAAACAGCATCTACTTAAAATTCAGGTCTTATCAGCAGCAATCTATCTAACCAACTTAGAGAGCAATGTCTTACTCGCAATAGAGTTACAATAATAGTAATAATCTCAATAGACAATCCATAAATCAATTCAATAATGTCAGCAGTGGCAATAACATCAACAACAGTATTGCAAGCAGCAACAACAATAACAATAATATGAATACGAGCATGCTGAGTAACAACAGCTAAATTATTAAAGAAGAAGACTTAATGCTTTCAGAAGACAACAGTCTCTAAGGAGATTCCTAGTCGAAGAGAAACAAAAAGATGATGCTCATGGGTGGAAACAGCAGTAACAGTCTCATGCGTGGAGCTAATAACAACATGAATACCTCTGATAAGAGAGTAAAAGAGAGGTACATTGAAAAAGTTAGAGAGAAAGTATCAGAATGGAGAGCAATGCATGAGACAGGGTTTAGAGATAAAGATGGAAACATTTAGAAACTCAATTTAGATCACGCAGCGAATTACATTGGGATTTCAAGAAAAACTTTGGATGACTACTATTTGTAATTGAGAAGAGCAGAATAACTTGGGTTTGACTTCGACAGGAACAAAAGCGAGAAGATGGGAGCTTTAAGAAAGTTCGTCAAAGAAGAGTCCAAAAAACAATCGAGAAAATCTCCTGCAATGCAGAATAACAACAATATTTTGAATAACAGTATGAGTAACAATGTCAACAGTGCTATGAATAACTCAATGAACTACAGCAACCTCATGAACAGCAATATTAACAACAATAATGTTAACAATAACAACGTGATGAATTCTAGTAATTTAAGCTCCAATCACAATACCAACAACAATATGTTCAATATGAATGCTAATCTTGCTCATTTTGGACAAATGGGGGAAAGCGATGAGGACAACGAACAATCTTCTTAAGACGTGATGAGTCATGCACATAATCCAAGAAACAATTTGAAAAATCTCACTGGACTCTAATACATTAACAGCTTACAAAGTAACTCAAATAGTATACATAATAACAATAGTATGGCTAGCATTATTAAGAGCGTTCACTCTTCCAATAATAACAACAACATAGGAAGCATTGGAGGATTGGGAAACATGAGCAGTGTATGCAGCAGTGGCTCAGGAGGATCAGTTAATTTGCTGAGTAAAAACAGCATTTAATCACTGATTGGTACAAGTGTCTAAAATCCTTTGATGACCATAACTCAATAGCAATCATCCTACTTTCAACCTCGCAATTCAGCTACTCTTCTAACTCCGTATAACTACAATAACAACAACCAACCTAACTTCAATTAATCTGGAGGATCTTTCTATGGCAATAACAACCATAATTATATTATGGGAGGAAGCAATTTGCAGAACTCCAATGGGAACAACAACTAAGGAAACAATAGTCAAGTGCTTTTGCAAGCATACTAATCTCGAGGCAGTTATATGATGAATGAAGGAGGGGACAATTCCTCCAATAATTTAGCGAACATATCAAACAACTAATAAACCTAATAAGTTTCATCAGGAAATAAACCCATGTAAAGAAATAGCATGAATGGAACATAGCTGTTTAACCCAGGAAGCTCGTTCATCTCAAATACTAATCCATCTGGATTCCAAAATAGCTCTGCTCTTCATAATCTAGAGCTAAACAGCAGTAATTAAAACTAACTACCTTCTTCAGAGATTTAAGTTGAACAGAGATTCAGCAACCATTTTTCGCTGATGTAATTAGGAAATGCTTCTTAGATTGTTGAAGAGAGAAACTCATTCAATTTTTTGAATAGCGGGATAAGTGCAAATAACAACAATATCAACAACCCCTCTGACACAACCAACAATAACAATCGACTCTCTAATAGCTCTCTCTTTTAAATGACGGAAGATAATAATTACATCAGTTCTAATAATAATGCGAATAGCAACATTGTTGGCAGCTCTAAAAGCGCGGCTAGCATTATTGCTAATCAAATAAACAGCAGTTGAGATGTGATTTGACAATATATTATCCCTTTTGATTCGTAATATTTTAAATTTCAATATTCATTTGGGAAACCCACAAAGAATAAAAGACTTTGTATTATCTTTCTCTTTTGCATAAAATACCTATCTCTAAAATATCTTAATATTTCTAACATAACAACTTAAACTCTTTCTTTGTCAAAATCTTAACAAAAGCAACGAAATATTAATTAATTTAGATGATTTGATATTTTGTATTTTGAATATTTGCTTAATTATCCCCATTTGTTCCTTTGCATTTTAAGTCCTTTCCTTATGTTTTAAAAGATAAATAAATTATTCTTCTAAAATGTCAGTTTATTAAGTAGGGATATGTAGATATGCTCAGTTAAAAGGACTAGCTATTATTAAGAATAAAATTATTATTTTCAACCATTCTGATTAACCGTTGCTTTTCTTGATAAAAAAACTGCTCGTCTCTCAGCTCAAGGTGTAATTAGAAGAAGTAAATAAAAAAACAATATTGGAATTAGCATTAAACAGCTTAAATGGACAAGTTCTCCTTGAAGAGCAAAATATCTCTAATTCTAATTTCTCTTTCAAATATGAAAAGCACAGGATTATTTGTAAAACTCAAGGGCAATAAAGTATTTTTTGAAAATATTCAATCAGGCTATTTTCATACTGCTTTTTGGTTGCTTCACCAACCAATTCAAGAGAACAGATTTAGAAAGCTGATTAATTAGAGTTTAGAGAATACTATTTTGAAACAAATATTTAGAGTCTCTGTCCAGACAAACTTTAGTTTGATTAAACATTATTGTTGCAAAAGTATTTCCATAAAAGACAGTTCTTTTTTAAAGAGAGTGTCTTGCGCATGAGAAACTTGATAAAAGCATTGAAATCTATCAACTCCAAGTAAAGTCCTCTAGCTGGACTATCGAAGCCAGTCAGAGCAAGACTGTCTCTTTGCGCAGGCTTTCTGATTCATTTGATCTTAGGAACCTTTTATTTATGGAGCACATTAAATATCTATGTAACATCTTATTTAGTAAACGATGGATAAAACTACATAAATTCTCAAGTGAATGCAGTCTTTCCTTTTATGATGCTAGCTATAAATATCTGCAATCCCTTCGGAGTTCTTCTCGCCTAGAAAATTGGATTTAGGTTACTAGCAATATCATGCAGTTTTCTCCTTGGGTTTTCAGTTATTCTGAGTTCATATGTGGTACATATTTTTTGGCTGTTCTCAACTTTATATGGATTTGTCTTCGGCTTTGCTTCAGGACTTCTTTATATGCTCCCATTCCATACTTGCTATTTGTAACTCACTTGATTAATGAACCTAACTGAGATTTGAAAGGTGCATTTCTTTGATGTATCTTTTGAATTGTTTGGGCAGATATTATCCCCACCGCAAAGGATTCGTAAGTGGAGTGATTTCAGGTGCCTTTGGATTCGGAGCTACAATATTTCTATGGGTAGTTTTTGGAATGGTTAATCCAGGAAATTAACGAGTTGAATCAACTGGTTATTTCTCAAAAGAGGTAAGTGATCGTCTTCCCAACACTTTGTTTACATTAGGCTGGATTTACTTGTTTATCTCGCTAGCAGGGTCTCTTTTACTTGAAACACCAAATGAAATTGAATTAGCTGAAATATAATAACAGCAACACCACGTGCATCTTCAAAATCATATTCTCCAAACCAAAGAAAACAATGGTGCCAATCTTGTTACTATTCCTTTGCTACAGTATGATAGAGAGAAAGACTGTGATGATAACAATAGCAATGATGATTCGGACACAGGACAACCATGGCAAGTAGAACATTGCTAGCATAGAAATGAGAACATTAATCTAGGAAATTAAGTCTAATAAACACAGCATTTCGAGTGCTTGGCTCTAGGAGACAGCCTGTCCACAAGCATGCTCTACAAGACAATAGCAATGGCTATTATGTTTGTGTGCTTTGGCATAATGATGATTTCTAATTATAAACCATACGCACAATAATACGGCTACAGTGATAGCTATCTGACTGTAATTGCTACGGTTGGGAGTATTGTCAATGGTTTGACCAGGTTACTATGGGGAACTCTTAACGAACATCTTAGTTTCAGACAAATACTCTTGATTAACATAGGAACTCAAATACTGATAAGTGCTAGCATGGACATAGCTGTAAGATCAGCTGGTTTATTCTTCATATGGATGATATGTGTGTATCTCACATACGGGGGTTGGTTTGCAGTTTTGCCAGCAGTTGTTTCTAAAATGTTTGGCAATAGAGTGGGAACCAGTGTCTACGGCTTAACCTTCATCGGGTTCACAATTGCTGGATGGACTCAATTCTTCTTAGTCAGAAGCATTCAGCAAATCATAGGATGGGATGGGTTGTTTCGCATATTTACAGGAATCTAAATAATAGCACTAGTTGCGTTCTCAAGGATTGAACTACATATAGACTGGAAAGCTTTTTATGATAAATGAGGTAGCAAAGCATGAAGATGTATGTGCATAACTCAAGCAAATAGGTTATTTTAAGTATGCTTGAACAATCTGATTTCCTAAAGAAATTTTGCAACCAATATTGACTGACAGTAAATATTAGAGTTTCATTATTATGTTTAGTTTAAACTGAGAAAACATTAAACAAAAACAAGAATTTTACAAATATGAGCCAATCATCTTTCAATTAATTGAAAACACATTATGAGTCTGATTTCTAACAAGTGATTATCTTTGAAAATTCAATTTAAAGCTGAAATAATAAGTACTCTTATTTGATTCTAATTTATTCTCTCAATTCAAGACTTTTGTTTCTTACCAAAAGATATTCAAAATTATTATTTTCCAGAGAAACACTGAAATTGGCATTAGAAAGGCAATTGTAAGTCAAAATGTGAATGTGTCTTTCAGCACAAATTATTAAATTAGACACATTAAGAACTAGCTAAATCAAGCACTTTCAAAACGCAAGATGAGGATCATTCCATTCAGCCTTCTAATTATCGCATTGCTTTGTCTAAACAGCACTAGTTGTTTCACATTGGAGGACTTGGATTTGAAGAATCTGAAAAACGAGCTAGAGAAAATAGACTTGAACTTGGAAGACGTAGATCTTAGTGTCTTTCATGATTAATTCGAGAAATACGATTTGGATGAAGATGGCAGATTCAACTACAAAGAATTCTACGAGCTGTACAAAGAAGAAGGAGATAAGTTCGATGATGAAATTATTCAGATTTAGTTTTATGAAGCAGACACAAATAAAGACAATTTCGTTGATTTCGATGAGATCCTTATCTTTTCTATTCGGTAAATGGAAAAGTTTAAGGAGTAAATGACTTAAGAAACTGTCTCAACTGACCAGAAAGAATAAGAAAATGCAGCATAGGAAGCAGAAGACCTCAGAATAGAATAAGAAAATATGCCTGATCTCTGATTTTTTAAGAATAATTGCTCCAATCGATGAAGACAGTTAATAAAGACAAACAAAGAGTTGTCTCAAATGGGCATTTGGGGAATCTAAATCAGAAGATAATCAATTGTTAAAAGGTGTTGATTCATAGTATTATTATGTTTGTTTAAGTGATTCATTATGAAATGAAAATGGTTTGATAAAAGAAACAAATAGATAATAAAAACACCAGAGATAAAGGTAGAAGATTGATGGAAAGAGTGGTTTAAGCCAATTTGAAGGCTTATTTGATATCCTTTATTTTAATTTCTACTCTGATTCGTAGACAAAATAAAAAGCAATGAATTAGTTTCATGAAATGCACTATTTTGCTTTCGAAATAAGGTTGAGAAAGAGTCTCTGAATTGGTTGAATAAGAAGGGATATCAAAAGTAAGAGAAGAAAAGGAACTGCTTAGTTCTTGATAGTGTTAAAATTTCAACCAATGGTTTTGGAATTGATACTTTAGTTAATCAATTTTAGGCGCCTTTCACACAAAAAGACTACTTGTTGATGATGATCAATATTTGAACAATCAGTGTCTACAAAACATGAACTTCATCAAATTGCTAAATATTGATTTGTCAGTTTCACTCAAATAAAATAATATTTAAATTAGTTTATCTAGGCTTGCTTGTCTTCTTTGGAATGTGGCATCTCTTAAAAAACCAGGGGATTAAAACTGTGGATAGCTTTATTCCCCCATAGAATCCCCGACAGTTTAGTGGTAATTCAAAGTAAACATATAAAAAATAACAAATTCACTTAGAGACACTCTGCATTCTGTCACACTTTAATTTAGGTTGAGAATGGCAAAATTGAATTCTTAGAATGCCTAATTATAACTTTCATTAGTTTTTGCAAGTAACAACAATTTAATCCTGTAAAATTCTTCTCTGCTTCTGATTGAGTAAATAACAATAATTTAATCTTTAAATTGAATCAAAGTATGGCTTGGTTAGGTGGATTTAAATCATTAATTATATCACTTAGAAACAACTCATTTAGTCATCTTATCTCAAATGATGATGATATACCTTAAATTATTGGTCTTACACTTGATTTGGGTATTTGTGTGGAATTTACTGTTTGAATTTCAATTAAAATCGATAATTAATTATGGTTCAACTTTAGTCATGAAGGTTGTGGTTGCTCTAGCTAAATTCCTAGTTGAATGTGCAGTTAATTAGTAGAACTAGAGCAACAACAAAAAAAAAACACTATTAAATCATAAAGATTCGAAGGGTTGCTGCTTGATCTTAGGATTTATTACAGCGATGAAGAGTATACAGCTCGGTTTTAAGGAACCTAAGCTAGAATC